>Ga0080064_1001375_pt1 | contig 49648 bp, 33 predicted proteins | sample Subgrocontami54m_FD_69260 | JGI IMG/M metagenome (GOLD analysis project Ga0080064, IMG submission 69260) | Subsurface groundwater microbial communities from S. Glens Falls, New York, USA - GMW46 contaminated, 5.4 m (SPADES assembly) (version 2) ...
CACGGCCCGCCCGGGCGGCCCGGCCGAGTCAGCCGCGCGGCGACGTCAACGCCGCCCTGCCCGGCCTCGCCGATTTCGCGTTCAACGTCGGCGCCAGCATAGCGCAAACTTATCACGCGTTCCCGGCCTGGCAGGCCGCGCTGATCGACACGGAGGTCCGCGACTCCACGCAGCTCAGCTTCTCTGCGGCCGACCGCGAGGCGTACCGCCGGTTCGCCGGCGCCGAGATTCCGGCGGACGTGCCGACGAAACGCGGCGTGGACTGGCGCACGTTGAAAGGTTTTCCCGCCGATCGGGTGATTCCAGACGACGATCCCCGCCGGCGCTACCTGCAGTGGTTCTGGACCGTCGGCGACGGGTGGAACGCGCTGCATTCCGCGGCCCACCGCGGACTGCATTCGACCGGACGCGACGACGTCTGGACGTGGTTCGACCCGGCGATTCGCGCGCCCGCCGTCGGCGGGAGCGGCGGCGAGGTGGACGTGCTGAGCCAGTGGACGTACACCAATCCCGATCCGCTCCGGATTGGGTATTTTGCGGACGAAGTGTTCGCGCTGGCCGAGGCCGCGCCGCACCACCCGCGGGTGATGAAGATGACCCAACTCTTCTGGTATCGCACGCAGTCGGCGCCGAAGAAAGCCGGCGCGGATTTCGTCGCCTCGCCGTTCGACGATCACGATCCCGACGCCGCGTACATCACGATCGCGCCGGTGCACCTCCGCGAATCGTTCTGGACCAAGCTCGCGCGGCCGGTGCAGGGCATCATGTACCACGGCTGGCAGGCGCTCGTGCCGACGCAGAGCCCCAGCGGCTACCGTTATACGCATCCGGATACGAAGGAGGAATTCCGCCGGCTGCACCGCGGCATCGTCGAGCCGCTCGGCCCCACGCTGGGCCAGGTCGGCGATCCGCCCCGCGACGTGGCCTATCTCGACTCCTTCACCGCGCAGATGTTCGCTGGCCGCGGCAGCTATGGTTACTCCAATGAAGAGGCGTACCTCACGCTCCTGTACGCGCAGTTGTCGCCGGAGGTGATTTTCGAGGAGACGCTGCTGCAGCGCGGGCTGCAGGGCTACCGCGTGCTGGTGCTCGCGGACTGCGACGTGCTGACTGCGAGCGTCGCCGGCCGGATCCGCGAATTTCAGCGGAACGGCGGCATCGTGATTGGCGACGAGAACCTCGCCCCGGCGATTCGCGCCGATATGGTGCTGCCAAAATACGCGCGCCAGAAGAAAGGCGATGGGGATCACGCCAAACTGCTCGCGAACGCCGCGCGGCTGCGGGCCGCCCTCGACGCGAGGTACGTCCGCACAACCGACAGCAGCGAGCCGGAAATCGTCACGCGGCTCCGCCGGGCCGGTGAGGGCGACTATGTTTTCGTGGTCAACGATCGCCGCGAGTTCGGCACCTATGTCGGGCAGCACGGGCTCGTGATGGAGAACGGCGTGCCGGCCGCCGGCACCGTTTCGCTGCGGCGCGCCGCGGGCCACGTCTACGACCTCGCCGCCGGCCGCGCGATTCCGGCGACCGAGAAGGAGGGCCGGCTCGTCTGGCCCGTGCAGTTGGCCGGCGGCGACGGCGGCGTGTTTCTCGTCGTCCCGCGGCCGCTCCAGGCGGTGAAGATTCGCGCGCCGGAGACGGTGCCAACCGGCTCCTCCGTCGACGTGGAGATTGCGATCGTCGACGATCGCGATCGCCCCGTGCCGGCGGTGATTCCGCTGCAAGTCGAGATTTCCGATCCCGCCGGCCGTCGCGCCGAATTCAGCGGCTATTACGGCGCCAAGGACGGCCAGCTCCGGTTGCGCCTGGACATTGCGTCCAACGATCGTCCCGGCGTCTGGCAAATTCGCGCGCGCGAACTCGCCTCCGGCCGAACCGCCACGCACTACCTGCGCGTCACGGAGAAGGTAACCACTAACGCTCGCTAACGGGACACTAACAGTGCAAGGAGCGGGCCGCGTACCTGATAAACTTTGGTCCGCACCCTCCGAACGAATGGAAACGCGCTTGGCTGATTCAGAGCGTTAGTGGAAAGTCAGCGGCCGTTAGTGGTTCACTCCATGTTCGGTTGGATAATCACTGAAGCCCTGCGCTCCGCCTTTCGACCTCTGTCCTCGACCTCTAACTCACGCCATGCTCTTCCGTCTTTGCCCGCTCGTGCTGCTGCTTGCCTTGGTCCTGCCTGCGGCCGAGACCACCGGTGATTTCGCCGCCACGAGTCAGGCCGTCGGACGGCTGCCGGATGGGCTCGAGACACCGGTGAATCAGCGTGTCACTCCGGCCGGTAAATCGGTCGAGTTGCCGGGCGTCCGGCCCAACGCACTCGCCTTGAGTCCCGATCGCGAGTTGCTCGTCACGTCCGGGCTCCAGCCCGAACTCCTCGTCATGTCGCCGACCACGGGCGAAATCGTCCAACGCGTCCCCTTCCCCACCGACGTGCAGGCGGAGGTCGCGCCGATTTCTCCGCAAATCCTCGCCGCCAACAAGTCGGCGAAACTCAGCTTCACCGGCCTCACCTTCTCCCCGGACGGCAGCCGGATTTATCTCGCGGACGTGAACGGATTAATCCGCGTGTTCGGCGTCGACCGTAACCGCAAGGTATCGCCGCTGTCCTCGTTCGCGCTGCCGCCGGCGAACGCGCCCACGCGGAAACCGGAAATCCCGGCCGGACTCGCCGTCGCGCGCGACGGGCGGAAGCTCTACGTCGCACTCAACCTCTCGAACCGCGTCGGCGAAATCGACGTTGCCACCGGGCGGCTCGAGCGGACCTGGGACGTCGGCGTCGACCCCTACGCCCTGGTGCTCGCCGGTCACAAACTGTACGTCAGCAACTGGGGCGGCCGCCGGCCCGAGGCGAACTCGCTCACCGGCCCCGCGGGCCAGGGCACGCGCGTGCGGGTGGACGATCGTTCCATCGCCGACGAAGGCTCGGTCTCGGTGGTCGACCTCGCCGCGCCCGGCACGGCGGCGAAAGCGGAAATACGCACCGGCGCACGCGCCTCGGCGCTGGCGTTGTCACCGAACGGCCGATACGTCGTGTGCGCCAACTCCGGCGGTGACACGCTCAGCGTGATCGACACGCGGAACGACCGCGTGATTGAGACGGTCTCCGCCCGCCAGAATCCCGCCGATTTGTTCGGCGCGCAGCCCAACGCCCTCGCGTTCGACGCGGCGGGCCGGACGCTCTTCGTCTGCAACGGCACCCAGAACGCCGTGGCCGTCTTCGCCTTCGACCCGGGCGAGTCAAAGCTGCTCGGGCTGATCCCCGTCGGGTGGTTTCCGGCGGCGATCGAGTTCGACGGCAGGCGAAGGCAGCTCTGCGTGGCGAACCTGAAAGGCATCACCGCGGTGAAGGAGAAGACGAAACCACCGTACGGACCGAAGTCCGGCGCAGGCTTCAACACGCGCCAGTATGTCGGGTCGCTGTCGCTCGTGCCGGTGCCGGCGGCGCGCGAGCTCGCGGCGCACACCCGGACCGCGCTCGCGAACCTGCGCTACCCGCTGCTGGCCCAGGCCCGGCGGCCCGCCCGGCCCGGCCGCCGGCCACAGCCGGTGCCGGAGCGGGTCGGCGAGCCGAGCGTGTTCAAGCACGTCATCTACGTCATCAAGGAAAACCACACCTACGACCAGAATTTCGGCGATCTCCCGATCGGCAACGGCGATCCCGCGCTCTGCGTTTACGGCGAGCGCATCACGCCGAACCAGCACAAACTGGTGCGCGAGTTCACGCTGCTGGACAACACGTATTGCTGCAGCATCCTCAGCGCGGACGGGCATCAGTGGTCGGTCAGCGCGATGGCCACCGACTACCTCGAGCGCTCGTTCGTGAGCTGGCCGCGCAGCTATCCGGCGGGGAACAACACGAACGAGATCGACGCGATGGCGTATTCGCCGGCCGGATTCATCTGGAACAACGCGCTCGCCCACGGAAAGACCTTTCGCGACTACGGCGAGTTCACGATCTCCCACAAGAAGTGGGCGGACCCGAAGCGGAAAGGCGCACCCAACTTCCTCGATTGCTACCGGCAGTTCGTGAACGGCACGGCGGAGATTGCGCTGGGCAGCGAACCGAGCGTCGAGCCGCTGCGGCCGCACCTCGCCGCCGGCACCGTCGGCTGGGATCTCGACGTGCCGGATGTGTTCCGCGCCGCGTACTTCATCCGCGAGCTGCGCGAGTTCGAGGCGAAGGGCACGCTGCCCGAGCTCATCCTGCTCTGGCTGCCGAACGATCACACCAGCGGCACGAAATTCGGCTCACCGACGCCCGCGGCCCAGGTGGCCGACAACGACCTCGCGTTCGGCCGGGTGGTCGAGGCGGTGAGCCACAGCAGGTTCTGGGCGGACACGTGCATCTTCGCGATCGAGGACGATCCGCAGAGCGGCTGGGACCACGTGTGCGGCTATCGGACCACGGCGTATGTGGTCAGCCCCTACACGAAGCGCGGCGCGGTGGTGAGCACGCAGTACAACCAGACCAGCATCCTGCGGACGATCGAACTGATGCTGGGCCTGCCGCCGATGAACCAGATGGACGCGACCGCGACGCCGATGGCCGACTGTTTCACCCCGCAGGCGGATTTCACGCCGTTCGACTCCGTGCCGAACCAGGTGCCGCTCGACGAGATGAACCCCAACCCGAAACTGGTCCGCGACCCGCAACTGCGAAAGGACGCTTACGCGTCGGCCCGGCTGCCACTCGATCGGCCGGACGCCTGCCCCGAGGACGTCCTGAACCGAATCCTCTGGCGGGCGATGAAAGGCACCGCGGCGCCCTACCCCGTTGCCGCGATCAAGATCGTGGACCAGGACTGAACGGCAGGAAGCGGCCCGCACGGAGGCGGGCCCTCCGAAAACTCCTTGGGCTTGGGGTCCCTGGTCTCTGGTCTCTGGTCTCGTCTCTGGTCCTTGGTCCCTGGTCTGAGGCGAAGCCTCGCTACAGGTAATCTCCCTGCAGAAAACGCTCTTCGGTTTCCTTGACGATCTCCTCGAGCTTCTCCTCCTCCACCGACTTCCTGGCCTCCTGCCGCAAGCCTTCCCAGAGCGTGGTCATGTAGCTATCCTCCACCGCCTTTTGCCGCTGCTCCGCCCTGGCAATCGCTTCGTTCAGGGCGGGAATGCCGTTTTGATCGAACTCCTCGTAGTACCCCTTGATCCGATCAAAGTGTTTTTGCAGGGTCCCGATCGGGCGGTTTTTCGCATTCGCGACGTGGTGCTCCGCGGCAAATATCGGCAAGCGCGGGAAGGGATTATCAAAGATGGTTCCGCGAAACATCTCGTCGTGCTTCTCGGCGATTAGATTGACCGAGGCGGTATCGGCTTCCAACGCCGCCCCCACCTTCACCGCCCGATTCAAGGCCTCCAACGCCTGGGCGGTATACGTCTGGCGCTCCTTGTCGTAGCCCGTCACCATCAAATTGCGGGCCTCGCCGATTGCCTTGATGAAATCGAGCATGATGGATTTCACCAAATCGACGGCGTTGCGCCAGTCGGACAGGAACTGCTCGCACGCGAGCCCGCTCATGTAGGTCGTGTCATGGTTGCGCAACCACACCTCCAGCTGCCGGCGGGCTGATTTGCGCAAGTTATCCATCGCCGTCTCATTCTGGGCCAAAGCGCGGCCGAAAAACTCCACCTCCTTTTCCGCCTTCGCCAACTCGGCCTCGAACTCCGCCTTGGCCTCTTTGCGAAAAGCCATGAACGGCGGGCGCGTCGCATCCACCCTCTCCCTCACCCGCTGGTTCTCCTCCTGTTGCGCCACGAGAATTTCCGCGGCGCGCGCCAGGTAGGCCTCGCGAATGAGAATATCCTGAATGTCCTCGGGCGCATTCTGAAAGAACGTGGCTACGTCGTACGGCCGAAACTCGATTACGGGCATCGACGCCTCAGCCGGGTGCAGGTGGATGATAGGTGTGATATCCGGCACTTCGTCCGGAGCGCTGTCGATGGGGTTCGGCGGGGAAGATGGGGACTCGGGGCCCATGCACTCGAGCGTATGGGTGTCCGGCATTTTGGAAAGCGAAGGTTTTTCGGTCGCTCGAAACGGTCACCCACCGGATTCACGTCCAACTTGCAGTACCGCCAAGGGCGAGGCGCCGGCCTCCTGCTCCCGCGAGCGACGAACCGCCTTGCGACGAACCGCCTCGCGGTCGTTGCGCGCCGCGCCTCCCTCCCCTTGGCCCCGGCGAGTGCCCGCGAAGATCGCCGGATCCACCGTCAACTCGCAGGGGCACTGGCGAGCGCCTCGACTGGCGCCCTATTCGCGGTGCCCGAGCAGCCGCGCAGGCAGGAAGAGGAGCGCCTTCACCAAGGCGAGCAATGCCTCCATGACGACACCCACCATCCGAAATGGAATCGAAAGCAGCCACAAAAACGGCCAGGCCACCAGGACCAGCAGGGCCAGCGGCCAGCAGAGCACGAGGACGATTGCCCACAGGAGAAGGGTCAGCAGCAGTTTCATCGTTCGTAGGGGAGAACACGCGGCCGCTCCCGAAGTTGCGAATTTTTGCCGACCGGCCGGGTGCCACGACGGCGGCGCCGGGCCGCGTTCTCAGAATGTGGCCCTGACGCCAACGGTGATGGTCGAGCCGAGTTCCTGGAACCGGCTCCCGCGCGCATAGGCCGGCGTATCCGGAGCGTAGATGCGCGACAACGGGTTGAACCCGCCGCCCAGATCCGTGAACGAACCGTAGAGGGCGAATTGCTGCGTGAGGCTGTACTGCGCGGAAATGCCGAAGCGGCGCCGCGCCCCCTGATAGTTGTAGGTGCCGGCGGGAATCCCGTTCGCCGCATTGGCCGCCACCGCCCCGCGGCGGGTTTCACCCTGGTACGTGCAGCTCAGCTTCACGAAAAACCGCGGGCGGATGAAGTTCACGCCCGCCGCGAGGCTGCTCGGATTGAACCCCGTGAAATCGGAAGTGCTGCTGCCGCCGAGGTGCATGCGCGTCGTGTTGAAGAACGCCTGGAGGCCCCGCGCCCAGTGCGGCAGGAACGTCAGCGACTGCCGGTAGGTGAACTCCACGCCGGTGATCTGCGCGTCGCCGGCGTTCGTCTGCGTCGTGATGTCGTAATTGAGGTAAAGCGGATCCGCCGGGAGCCCGTAGCGCTCGAGCAATTCCGGCGTCGCCCGTGTCGTCGTCGCCCCGAAGAAATTGCTGATGTTCTTCTGAAACACGCCAATCGAACCGAACCCGTCCTTGATTTGATACGACTCGACCGAGAGATCGAAATTGTCGGCGGTCCATGGTTTCAGCCCGGAGTTGTTCACCGTCACGGTCGGCTGCGCCGCGGTCGGCTCGCTCAGGGTCGAACCCGGAATGATGAAATTGACGTTCGGCCGCCCGATCGTCCGGGCATACGCGCCGCGGAGGACGAGGTTTTCCGTAAGGTTGAAGCTCGCATTGAGGCTCGGGTACCAATCGCGATAGCTCCGGTGCGCGTGCGCGCCGCGTTCGACGAAGCGCAACTTCGCCCGCGCGAGCGCGTCGGTCGCCAGCAGGATCGGCTGCCCGTTGCTGCCGAGCACGACGTTGCCGCGCGCATCCTTCTGGTACTGACGCGAAGGATCGTTCAGCCCGCCTGACCCATCGTCGGTCGTCTGCTCGAACCGCACGCCGCCGATCAGCCAGAGCCGGTTCCGCAGCAGCCGGACATCGCTCCGGAGGTACGCGGCCGAAACCGTTTCGACCAGCTTCCGCGAATTCGTCGCGGCGTTCTGGTAGGCCGCCGCCTCGTCGAGCACGAACCAGTCGGGATGTTGCCGGGAGAGGTTATAGGCCTTCACCGGGCTGATCCAGCGCACGCGGGTGCCAAACACGCTCGGCGCCTGCGCGTTGAACGCCTCGTCGAAGAGATCGAACCGGCCCGCCAGCCGCGACGTCGCGTCGGACGCGCCGCTCGGCCGGAAATTCCAGGTCTGATTGAAGGCGCGCAGATCCTTGTCGAGCCGGTCGACCGCGCCGCCCGCTTTCAACGTGAACGGCCGCCCGCCGCCGAAATCGCGCGTCACGTTGAGCTGCGCCGTCGAGCGGATCGTCGCGTAGTCGTTTTGCGCGGACGTTCCGCTGTTGAGCGAATAGTCGCCGCCATCGTAGGGGTTGACGGCGGCGCCCGTCCGCGTGAGGGCGCTGAACCGCGTGGGAATCAGTGCGCCGCCGGCCCCGATGCCGTCGCCGCGCACGACGACGTTGGCGATCTGCGCGGGCGTGGTGTTGAAGAAACCCTGGTCGATGTCGACGCCACGGTTGGTCGCGCGCGAGCGCGAGCCGGCGGCATCGACGCGCCAGTTTTCCCCACGGTGGGTGTACTTCAGGTTCAGCAGCGTCGACGCCGTCTTGATTTCGGTGTTGGTGCCGCTGTTCATCGTGAGCGTGCCCACTCCCGTCGCGGCGCCCTGGGTGAAGAGCGGGCCGCCGGTCGCGCCGATGCCGTAGGCGGCGACGAGGTTGCTGCGCGTGATGAAGCTCGATGTGTCGCGGTACTGGATACTCGCCCCGACGGTGTCGCGCGGGCTGAACCGCCAGTCGACACCCGCCTGGCCCGAACGCGTCCTCAACACCTGCGCGAGATTCTGCCACTCGCTCTGCCGCTGAAAACCGCCCACGAGGTTCCAGGTGGAGGTTTCATCCGCCCCGCCGCGCGGTTTCTCGCGCCACGTGCGCGCGCCGCCGACGCTGAGCGCGAGGTTCTTGTTCACCGGCCGCAGGTAACTGAAATCGAACGACGGCTGCTTGTGCCCCGGACTCGTGCCCGGCACGTGCGCCCCTGGACCGCCCCCGAACACCTCGCTGTCACGGTTGTTGAAGAGCATGTACACCTGGGAATTGAAAACCGGCCGCTTCGTCTCGAATCCGCTCTTGGTGATCAGGTTGATCGACCCGCCGAGTCCGGCCGCCGGCATGTCGGGCGTCGGCACCTTCGTGATTTCCACGCGGGAAATGTTGGCGGTGGGCACCTCGAGCAGCGAAAGCGCCCGCGTGTTGCCGGAGCGCGCCCCGGCGAGCTGGCCGCCGTCGATGGAGAGTTCGGAATTGTTGGCCGGGAACCCGCGCAGCGTGACTTCATTCGGCACCAGTCCCGAGTCGTTCAACGCCACGCCGGGCAGGAAGCGCATGAACTCGCCGATGTTCTCGTCGCCCCGATCGCCGTATTCGTCGAGCGCGACGACGTTGCGAATGTTCGGCGCGTTGCGCTGCTCGTTCATCGCCATTGCCTGCGCGCTCATCTCGCGATCCGCGACGACGGTGAACTGGGCGAGCTTCACCGTCTCTCCTGCCGTGGTGGCGGCCGCGCCGGCCAGCGTCAGCTCGACATCCTGCTGTATGCTCGCGCCCGCGGGAACGCGGACGGTAAGCGTGCGAGGATCGAATCCCACGTACGACACCGTGAGTCGGGCGTCGCCCGCCGGCACGCCGGCCAGCCGAAATCCGCCATCGCTGTCGCTGTAGGTTTCGCGCGAAACGCCCTCGACCGCGATGCGCGCGCGGCCGAGCGCGGCGCCGGTCGCGGCGTTGAACACGCGGCCCTCGACGGCACCGCCCGCGGGCTCGGCGCCGAAAAGCGTTGTGGCGGCAAACAGGGTCAACGTCGCGGCGATACCGCGCAGAGCAAATCGCAGCAGAGTCAGCATGGGATTGAGCGGGTTTGCGAAAATCTACGGCGCACCATCAGCGCGGCAGCGTACGCGCGAGCCGATCGGTTTCCGCCCCAGCAGAATCAAGCACGATGCGCCACGGGCTCCACGTCAGCCCGCCGTCGGCGGAAAGCCTCTGCGCCAGGATGTTCGAGCGCTTCTCGACCTTCTCGCCGCGTCGTCGAATATTGCTCAGCCCCAATAGCCGTTTTCCGCCGCCGATCGGCACGATGGTGCAGAACGGCATCACCGCCACGCGGCCATTCCCGTCGCTCAGGCCGCTCAAGAGCAAGGGACGCACGGGGCTCATCGGTTCTTGCGTTTGCGTTCGCCCTGCCCCGCGGGTTGAACCGGTTTCGCAGCGTCCCATTCGAGCACGACGCCGGCCGCGCGGAGCCGGTCGCGCAGTTTCGCATAATCGACCTGCTGCACCGGCACGTTGTCGGTTATCGCGATCACGGCCGCGGTCGCCGCGGACTGGCTGAGCGTCATGAACACCGGCTCCATTCGAATCGAACCGAACGCGACGTGGCTCGCCGACAGGGCGAAGGTGACGAAGACGTTCTCTGCTTCCGCCGGCTTCGGCACGATTGCGCCGTACCCGATCGGATAGGGGCGCGGCACCGTCACGCCGTTGCTGCCCTCGTTGACCGGTCGCCCGTCGACCACGATGCGGCGGACGGCATGCAGATCCACGCCGTACGCCCCCAGCCCGACTGAATTCGGCGCCGCGCGCGTGCCACGCGCGTGGTGCTCGGTCATCACGAAAGCGCTCACCATCCGCCGCGCCTCGCGCACGTAGAGCTGGTGCGGCCAGCCGGCGTTGTCGCTGAACTCGTCGCGACACAGCCCGAACCGGCGCATCTCGTCGCGCACCGCCTTCGGCACGCGCGGATCGTTCGCGAGGAAATGGAAAAAACCGCGCAAATACGCCTCGTGGGCACGGGCGATTTCGGCGCGCCGTGCGGCGTTTGCCTCCGGGTAGTCGTCCGCTCCGCCGATGAAATCGGTGGAAATCGGCCAGCGGTTGTTGAAATCGAATTTCCCGTGCTGCAGCGGATCGTATTTCAGGAAGCTGCGCAGCGTGAGTTGCTCGCCCGCCGCGAGCCGCGCGCCGATCCAGCGGGCGAGCAGCTCATAGTTGTTGGCGTCATACCCGGCGGGCGGCCCGAGCGGGAGGCGGTTCCCCGGCTGATCGGTCAGGCATACGCGAAAGTTGTAGCTCTGGATCCGCCGGTCCGCGGCGCCGATGGCACCGAGGGGCTCATCGCGGAGCAGATAGGGCAGCACGCCGGTTTCCGGATCGCCGGGTCGCGCGTACGGGTCGATGGCCACCTCGAACTTCCCCGCGCGCGGGTTCGTCGCAGGCCCCTGGATACCATTCGCGGTCTCGCCGTACTGGGCGTTCGCCTCGCGCCCGAGCGTGTAGGATATGCCTGCGGCCGCCATGAGGTCGCCTTCGTAGGTCGCGTCGAGGAACATCTTCGCGCGGACGACGAGACCCGACGCCGTGACAACCTCCCGCACGCGGCGGTCGGACTTCCGCACGTTTGCGAGTCGCTCGCCAAACTCGACGCTCACCTTCGCCTCGCGCACCAGCTCGCCGAACACCGCCTCGGCCACGTGCGGCTCGAAGGCGAGCGACGGCGGCTTCTCGTAATCCACGCCGAGTCGCACCTGCTCCGGCTTGGTCGGCGTGTCGAACGCCGTGCCCGGCTTCTGGCCGTAATACGCGCCAATCCGCTCGTAAACATCGCGCGCCATTCCGCCGATTGCGCCCACGCGATCGCTGTTGCCGACATCGGTCCAACTCAGGCCGCCCGCGGTCATGCCACCAAGATGTCTCCCCGGCTCGACGATGAGCGCCGTCTTGCCGAGCCGTGCCGCCTGCACCGCGGCAATCACCCCGCCGGACGTTCCACCATAAACGCACAGATCGACCTCGACGACGCGATTGGATGCGGCGCGCGCCGCCGGTCCGAAAGCAACGAACGACAGGAGGAGGCGGGCGACCGTGAGTCGTGGGGTCATGCGCAACGTGAAAAGCACACGGATTACAAGCCGGGGCGACCTGGCACGCACAACCCGGTTGCAGTGGTCCCTTGTCCGTGCCAGTCGTCCCCGGCTTCGGCCGGGCGAGATCCAGGCCCGCCGAATCGGCGCGGTGAACGGGCACACGGTGGCTTGGGGGCAGTGCGCTTGCCGCGCCTCCAATTCGCGATCCGGGAGCGAAGTCGCGGCAGCCGCAGGCGGTGGATTCGCCACCGGTCCTCGCCACGGACGCCATAGCGCGAGCCCGACGGCGATCACTAGCACGGTACCCAGGCCGGCGAGCCACGGCCGACGGTGACGGCTTCGTGGTGTTGGCCGCAAAGGCGCAGTCTGCGGTGGAGGTCGTTTCGCAGCAGGCGCAACGTCTCCGTCCAGCAACGTCTGCATCCGGGCGCAAAACGAGTTGCTCGCCTCGCCGCCGGGAAGGTGGGTCCATTGCACGATCATAAACGAATCGGGCACGAGCGCATCCGAATCCTTCGTGTCGTCCACGCATACCGGAATGATGAACGGCGTGCCCTTCGCCATCAGGTGCGTGCCGTCGTCGGCGAGTTTCCACTCGAGACGAAAGTAGCCTTCCCGCCGCGCCTGCGTGTTCGCCGAGATCACCGGCACGAACAGCGCGCACTCCTTGATCTGCTTCCGAATCCTAGCATCCCACGCATCACGCCGCGGAGCTCGCTCTGATCGAACCACACTGCGACACCGGCGGCGCGAAGCGCCTCGCAAATCTTACGCGCGGCGTCGGCGTCCTGCGACGCGTAGCTGAGGAAGACGGCACGGCCAGCTTCGCCGGAATGCTCAACGCTGGATTCGTTCATGACAAATCGCCTGCCGCCGGCGACGGCGTTGCGATGGCGTTGGCCGAACCCAGCTGCTTCGCCGAATGCCCTGCGCGCAGCCGTGCCAGCGTCGTCCGCGCATTATCATATTCGTTCGCCGATCCGATTGCGGCGAACAAACGGTGCAAAGCCGGTGAGCCCTGCAAATTCTCCAACATCGGAACGAAGTAGAGGCGAAACTGGCACATGGGCGCCACGGTCTGGAAGAGCGGCAGACTTTCCTCGATTCGACCCACGGCGCAGAGGGCATAGCCCAGCAAGTGGCTGTTGGCCGGCAACCGAGTCTGCAGCTCTCCCAGATAAGCCTGCGCCTCGTCCTTCGCTCCAAGCTGATGGAGGATGTAGATGGCGTCTCCGTCTGCCCACCAGTGTGGTGCGGCGGCGGGTCCGACGGGCAACCGCCTGATCAGACGCGCCACGGCGAGCGCCTCTTCGCTTCGCCCCAACGCGAGCAGGAGCAACGCGTGAAGGTTGTGATAATACGCCAGGTTCTTGGGGCCGATTTCCAGGGCGCGCTCGATCAGCGCCAGGCTTTCCTCGTAGCGGCGGGCAGCGTAGAAGAGGTTGACCTGGGTGTTGATCGAACTGTGGGCAAGGGGATCGAGGCTGACCGCCCGTTCGATTGCGGCGGTGGCCAAATCGAAGCGGCCGGCCGTGGCGAGCAGCAGGGCGTGCCAGTGGTGCGCCATGCCGTGGTTTGGGTTCAGCTGGAGCGTCGCCTGAAATTCGCGATCCGACTCCTCGAACCGGCGTTCGAGATACAGTACGAGGGCAAGCGCCGCGCGCGGTTCGGCCAGAGCCGGCTCGAACTGGATGGCGTGCTCGGCGGCGGCCTTGGCGCGCGCGAGCACCGCGGGCACGGGCCGCTGGCCATCTTCCTGCTCGTAGAGGGCACGCAGCGCCAGCACCTCCGCCAAGCCGGCGTGCGCGGGCGCGAATTCTCCATCAAGCGCGATGGCCTGGGAGAAAACCCTTTCCGCGCGGGCAAAGCCCTCCCAGCGCAACGCGATGAAATGTCGACCCTCCAGCACAAGGCGGTGCGCTTCGGGATTTACTTTCCGCATCCCGCGTGCGGCCGCCCCGAGTTGGAGCTGCAGGTTTTGCGCGATGAGCCCGGCGATTTCATCCTGCAGGGCGAAGACATCCGTCAACTCGCGATCAAAGCGATCGGACCACACGTGATAACCATCGCTCGCCTTGATGAGCTGGGCGGTGATGCGCACGCGGTTGCCCGATTTCCGAACGCTGCCCTCGACAATGTGAGACACGCCGAGCTCGTGCGCAATCTGGCGCACCGGGACGCTTTTGCCTTTGAAAAAGAAAGCGGAGGTCCGCGCCGCCACGCGCAGCTCCGGCACCTTCGCGAGGACGTTCAGCAACTCTTCGGTGATGCCGTCGCTGAAGTATTCATTTTCCGGATCGCGACTCAGGTTGGCGAACGCGAGGACGGCGATCGACTTGATGAGGGAAGGCGCCGGTGCCGCTTGCGCCGAGGACATGGGGGCAGTCGTCGGCCGGGGCGGCGCGGGCTCGCTCGCGCCGTGCACGAGCGCTTGCACGCGGTGGACGAAGGCCGCCGGCGACGCCTCGGATGGCAGCCGCGTCCACTGCACCGCCAAAAACGAATCCGGCACATCGGCGACGGCATCGCTCGTGTCGTCGATGCAGAGCGGCAGCAGAAAGGACTTCGACTTCCCGATGAGATCCATGCGCCGGTCCGCGAGTTTCCATTCCAGCCGAAAATATCCCTCTGCCCGCGCCTGCGTGTTCGCCGAGATAATCGGCACGAACAGCGCACACTCCTTGATCTGCTTCCGAATCTTTGCATCCCAGGCGTCGCCACCTCGCAGCTCGCTTTGATCGAACCACACCTCGACGCCGGCGGCGCGGAGCGCGTCGCAGATACGCCGCGCTGCCTCGGCGTCCTGCGACGCGTAGCTGAGGAAGACGGCATTGTTACCCGGTTCCGCCATTACTTCGCGACTCCTGAATAAGCAGCTTCGGCAAGCTGATCGGTGAAATCTGAATCGGGCATCGCGCGCGCTGGCTCCGCGTTTGTGGCGAGAAGGGCGGTGGCGGGTTCCTGCGCATGAATTCGCAGGAAGCCCGCGCCAGAGGTGGGGCTCGAGGCGGGAGTGGGCATGTTGAAGCTGAAAGCTCCGCGACAAAATTTCGCCCGCGGAGGGCAATCGTTGCGAGTAAAAATCCCCGCTTTCGCGTCCGCGGCGCCCGGGCATTTGGCCCGGCAAACGGTCAAGCAATGGCCGTCCTTACGTGGAAAATTTGATCTACTGCCAAATGAACGTGCCCCAAGCCAACAATTCGCTGCCTGTCTCCCCGCATTTTATCGCCGCGGCACAAGCAAGGTCCGGCCTCGCCTCCACCTTGCCATCGGTATTTTCGGCGCTCGTTATCGAATGCAGCGGTGGAATGGCGGCCTAAACGATTGGATGCAAATCGGCGCCAACGACCTTGAACTCCGCCCATGCCTGGAGACAAATGTCGATGTCCGGGCGGGATAAATGTGCCGAGTACACAATGGCACTTGCGTGAAGTGATGCACCAACCGTCGAGGTCATGCTGTGACAGATTTGTGACAGAAATGCCGTTTATTGGCGGTTTTTACCGCAACTCGTATTCAAGATACAACTTCAACAAAAAGCCCGCATCTCGCTGGAGATACGGGTAACAAAATGGCGGGATGGACGTGACTCGAACCCGTTCTCCGATCCGCTGGTATCACCATGTTGCGCAAGTTTCCCGGCCGCGGTGCCACGTTGGTGCCACTTCGTTCGGGATGGATTTGGCCCTGAAAACCCGCGCATTTCTGCGGCCAAAATTCGGGGATTGCGGAACCCGGCATTTTGCCGGATGGTCTGTTCATGGCAATTGTGGCGACAAAATCCAAGAGATCCCGGACGGTGCCAACCGAGCGGCTGGAGGCAAGAGTGCCGCGCACGCTGAAGCAAACGCTGCAGAAAGCGGCGGCGGTGACCGGACATTCCACCCTCACGAGCTACGTCCTTTTCACCCTGCAAACCAGCGCGCAGGCGGTCATCGATCAGCACGAGCGCGCGCGACTTTCCGCCACGGAGTCGAAATCCTTCGTCGAAGCGCTGCTTTCACCGGCGGCACCCAACGAGGCGCTCAAAAAGGCGTTCAGTCGCTACCGGACCAACGCAGCCGCCGGGGCCTGATGCCCTGCCGCTTCGAAGTGCTGTCGCGCGCGCACGATCGCGCGTCTTTTCGTTCCAGTAGTGAGGACCTGAATACTTACCTGCGCACGCTCGCGCGCAAGGATGTCGAGCGCCGGGTGAGTGCCGCGTTCGTCATGGTGGACGAAGCGTCGCCGGCGACCATCATCGGCTACTACACCCTCTCGGCGTTCACGGTCGAGGTGACCGAATTGCCCGAAGCGCTGCAAAAGAAGCTGCCACGCTATCCCCGGCTGCCCGCCATCCTGCTGGGGCGGCTGGCGCGCGATGAGCGTTTTCCGGGCGCGGGCTCCCTGCTCCTCATGAATGCGCTCGAGCGGGCGTTTCAGCAGTCCTCCCAGATTGCATCACTGGCCGTCGTCGCCGACGCGAAGGATGACCGGGCGCTGGCATTTTATCGGAAATTCGGTTTCAAGATTCTAGGCAGCAGCACCAACCGTATGTTCCTGCCGATGGGAACCATCGGCCAGTTGCTCGGCGCTTGTACATAACTGCGAGACTAAAACCCAATGCCTGCCCTTCGTAGAAAACCTCGTTCACCCTTCTGGTTTGAGTGCTTCACGCTGCCCGATGGCCGGCGCACTCAGCGCAGCACCAAAACCGGCAATCGCCGCGAAGCCCAAAAAATCGTCTCTGAATGGGAAGAGGCCTCACGGCGGCGACTGACAGAGGCTCAAGCTCGGCGCGTCCTGTCTGACATTCACGAATTGGTGCACGGTGATTTCCCGCCATTACACGCACATTGACGAAGGGGCGAAGCGCAAGGCCCTCGCCAAGCTACCTGACATCACGGCGATGCCTCCGGCGAAAAAGCCGAAGGCCTCAAAGATCGAGCGCGAAACGTAGCGCCGTCCTTATTTGCTCCATCTGTGGAGCCGTGAGCCGGCCTAACCGACGAATCAATTTCTCGTGGCCGAGACTTCCTACTCCTTGGACGTTCACCCACGATTCCCGCTCAAGAAACTTCAATTTCCCAAGCGGCACCTCGTAGTCTGAGCCGCGGTTTTCGGTCGTGAGCGGGGCGCAAATCGCCAGCGCTCTGGGAGCATCTGGGTCTTCCCGCGAAAGGATGACGGCCGGACGAACTTTGCCCACCATTCCAAGATCGATGAGGTAGAGTTCGCCGGGAATCGGGTTCATCGATTATCCAAGTGTGAGAAGTCCGTCTGGTCGAGGTCGCCCCAAACCTTGGCGACGTGCTCAATCGGCGGCGCGATGTCGCTGTTATCTTCGATGGCGACCGGGAACGGGATGGCTTTGCGACGCTCGATCTGCGCGAAAAGCATGTTCACCGCCTGCGTCGAAGTCATGCCGAGTTGGTCGAGAATTTTTTCCACGCGAGCCTTGCGGCGCGGGTCAATCCGGGTGCGGAGGATGGCAGTTGCCGACATGGCACAAAAGAAGCACAATCGTGCGCGACAGGCAAGCTCGCCCAACCTTCCGACTGATGGGTCTGTCACTTGCGAGGCTTAATGCGCAATCGAGCGTCTCCAGCGTGGCGCTCGGCCCACGCCAGTGCGTCGGCTCCGGTCGTGATTTCCTCGCCGCGGATCAACTTGCGCACGAACGCCGCCTCTTTCATCGCCGACCGCTTAGCCCGCTCGGCGAGGATTCGCTGCTCCTCCTTGGTGAGTCGAACGGTGAGAATCGCGGACATCGCATCAAATTTGTCGGCCGCTCTCATGCGTCAAGAGCGGTTGCTGCCGGGGTTGCCTCCGCGGCGCGCCGGATGTAAGCGCAGACCGAATCATAAACCACGAGGCGAACGCCGCGCAGCGCATTCCGCTGGCGAACTGCGACCATTCTGATTTCGCCGAGCGCAGCGGCTTTGTAATACCAGCCACGCGAAAGCCCAAAGTATGGGTCGCGCTTGCCTGGCGCCGGCAGGCGAAAGAATTCCACGCGATGCGCGGCGCCGTCGTTCGGTGTGGGGGGGAGTGCATCTGAGTTCATGATTTCCGCACCGACTACCAGCCGGACCCCGGCCTTTCGAAGGAGCAGGCGCGCGCGGCCCAAAAAATTTTAGGCGGCAAAGATTTTGTGACGCTGTTTCGTGGTGGCGCCGGCACCGGCAAGACGCACACGTTGAAAGAGGTCGAGCGAGCGATTGGCGCCAGCAATCGACCGGTTCCCGTGCTGGTGCTCGCGCCACAGCGTCAGCAGGTTCATGATTTGGAGAGTGCGGGGCTGCGCGCCCAGACCTTGGCGCAGGCCCTCACAACGAAACAGTTCGCACCCTACTCGGTGGTGATACTCGACGAAGCCGGACAGGTTGGCGTCCGGGAGATGCGGGAGCTGATTCAAGCTCTGCACGACGTGCGTGGCCGGTTGATCCTGTCGGGTGCCATCGGCGTCTTTCGGCGCTCGTTATCGGATGCAGCGGTGGAGTGGCGGCCTAAACTGCCGGTGGAGTCGGCTCGTGATTTCGCCCTTGTGCGAACACTGGCGAGAATCAGAGAGTAAATTGTCCCCAATTCGCGCCCGATCGCCCCCATTTTTTCCTAAGATGTTCGCGGACCATCGAAGTCACTGTCTGACGGAGCGCAGCGGAGATGGATCGACCGCGGGTCGACCCGCAGGGGCGAGCTGTCAGCGAATCAAACCGCTGATGCACGTGCGAATCGTGCCCCGGCCGCCATCGTCTCAACGCAGAGCTCGGCTAAATATTCAGGAAGCATCGCTGGCGGTAGAGGTAGTACAAAAACAACCACTTCACGGCCGCCCCCGTAGTCGCGAGAGCGAGAGCCTTGGCATTCCCGAGATCGAAACCTCCCACGAGAACATTCGCGACTTCCCCGAACTTGAATAAATAAGACGCAATGTAGATCGTGATCGAATTCATCCCAACCACCACGAAGAAGAACGCCCACTTGCGGTAACCTCTCACATCGATGACCCAGTAAAACACCGCGAGGAACGCGGCGCTAATCCCGCAGGTGACGAAAGTAAACGAGGGAGTCTCGAGCTTCTTGTTGATCGGGATGACGAGGTGAATGAGAAGGCCGATCGCGATCGCGGCGATTCCGGTCAGCAACAAACGCGCCGCTTTTTTCGAGCCTGGCTCGTTCGATCGAAGCCAATGACCCGTCAGCACTCCGAACAGCGCATTCGCAACGCTGGGAATCAGACTGAGGCTGAGAAACACCCGGAAGTCCGGCGAAAGCGCGTCCGCGACCTGCTGGCGAACATAGGTCTGCAGATTTCCTCCCCGGCTGAAGTCCCCCATCCCAAATCCGGGCACCGGCACGAACCGCAATGCGAGCCAGTAACCAATCACCAGGCCGAACGCCCACGCAATTTGTCCGCGAATTCCCGTATTCATCAGGATGATCGCGGCGAACAGGTAGCAGAATCCGATTCGATAGAGTACGCTGTACCAGCCGTATTCGGGATTCAGATCGGTGATTGGCCGCTGCCACAAGATCACACCTAGGATGGTGAGAACGACGGTGCGAAGCAGCACGTGCTTGAGCAGCTTCATCTTCCCGCCCTCCTGCTGGAGCCGCTTGGCGAATGAAAACGGCATCGCGACTCCGACGATGAAAATGAACATCGGGAAGATCACGTCGTAGGCCGTGAACCCATGCCAGTCGGGATGGGCGCATTGCGCGGCCAGCCAGTTGAAGAAGGCGTTATCGGACAGCTTCGGCAGCGCCCGCAAGATTCCGGCGAACCCGACCAGAAAGAACATATCGAGTCCGCGCAACGCGTCGAGCGAGAGCAACCGCCCCGGGGGCGAACCACTCGCATCCGGCCGCGGTGAAGCACTTCGTGGCTGGGCGATGGTCGCGGTACTCATTGGAATTCCCTCCTCTAATTCAGGTTTTGCCGAATCGCGCGATGAGCGATGAGCTGTCGGATTGCGGACTCGACCAATGCCTCGCCGGCTCCCGGGCTGCAGCGGGTGGTTCCAGGTGAAGCGCCGTAGGTGCCTTCGCTGAGGGCCTTGCGATTCGGAATGTAGCCAATCGAGCCGTTCGCGAGCGAGTTGATCATCGTATATTCGTAAGGCGAACCATTCTTGATCGTCAGACCGAGCTCGACGAAGAGTTCTCCCGGCACCCCGACAAACGCGATTTCATCGCCCAGCGTAATCACCATCACCTCGGCGGAAAAAGTATATCGGCCATCCTTCAACCGATAGACCGTGTCGCCGTCCTGAAACGTGGCCGCGTGGCTGTGGCGCGCCGCCAATTCCGGCGCGGTCGCCTCGAGCAGCACCAGGTCCACGTTTTCGCGCGAAACCTTCAGCGGTGCGCCCGCGAGCGGCCGAAGCTTTGCATAACTGCGAACGATTTCGGCGGCAATCAAGGACCCGATCCGCGCCGCCTCGTCATAGCCTTTGGTGCGATGCGGCTTCAGTGGATCCAGCAAGAAGTAGTGGTTGATGTTGCCCGCGGCGCCGTAGGTCCATTGGGCCAGCATCTCGGACCCTTTTACCCGGGCCAAGGTCGCGGCGATGACGTGGGGGAAATCCGCCGAATACTTGAAGCCGCCCGTCGTATCGAGGTGCAGCGCGAAGTTGGCCAGGGTCGCCAGCGGCGCTCCTTCGGGCGTATCCAGGTACACGATTGGCATCGCAGGATCGGTGGGCCCGGCCGCACGGACGACGTTGACCAGCTGCTTGTCGTCTCCTTTTCCCGGGTTCGATTGCACCATGCCGTCCTTCATCAAGAACCGCCGGTTGAACGCGACGCCGTGCACGAAAGCCATCGCCCCCTGAGCCCGGGCGGAGACCATCGCGGCTTCCGCCGCCTTCACGCTTTTTCCAATCATGACGGGAAACTCACGCAGATAGTCGGCGGCAATTTTTTTCTGCTCGGGCGTCGCGGTCTGGAAATTTCTCGGTCGAATATTGGGCCCGGTGTGCGTATGGGTCGCCGTGATCATCACGTTCTCCGGCGGAGTTTCGCAGGTTTTTCCGATGTATTCCCGCGCCGTGACAATGTATTCGGTTGGGATGCTCGTGACATCGCAGGTCACGACGGCGGCTCGGACGCCTCCGCTTTCGAAAACGACTGCCTTGGCCTGCAACGGATCGTGAACTCCCTCAGCGGGGACGACTGGGAACGGGGGACGCTGCGGAACATGAAACGGCATGTTCAGGGGCGGTGTGATATCGACCTTCGCTCGCCCCACGCGCAGCGCGGGCGAAGCAGCCTGCGCCCAGGTGCCCATCGCCAGCCAGAGCAAGAATACCGACTTGCAGCAGGACTTCATAGTGACGTCCGAGGACCATGCCCGGGTTTTTTGCGATCTCATTTTCGGCCGGTTCCCTTATTTCAGCTCCTTGATTCGCACATTGCGGAATCCGACCGCGTTCCCTGCCTTCCATGTCGTGAGGCCTGCGACGTCCGGATGCACCTGAAACGCGAGCCCTCCTTTGCGCGGCAACCCGCGGGTAGTTTCAAGCGTGTGCTGAAAATCGGTGAGCAATCTCGAGTTCAGCCACACCCGAATGCGAGCGGGATCGCCCTCCATCCGCACTTCGAAATCGTTCCAACCTTCCGGCCGCAGGAGACCCGCGCCATCCACGTAGCGCGACACGTGGCGATGCCCGAGAAACGGAATGAAAATCGCTCCGATGTCACCGTTGGGCCGATAGTCGATGTTGACCTGGTGGCTCAAGCCCGTCGGTCCCACGCGGAGGAACACCCCCGTGTCCATCGGGTAGGTCAACTTCACCTGGAAGCGCAGGATGAAATCTCCGAACGGGCGATTGAGCCACAGGAGCCCGCCCTTGCCCGGCGGATCTTGTGTGCCCAGAAGAACGCCATCCTCGATCCACCACTTTCCGTCGCGATGAATGGGCGGCATGCCATCGTGGGGCTGCCACCCGGAGAGGGTTTTCCCGTCGAACAAAGGCTCGAAGCCCGCTTCGTCATCCGCGACCGGTACTGCCGCGCCAGCGAGCGCTTCCCGCAGCACAGGTTCGATGCCTTGCGCCATCCGAAAAAAACCCAGATCCGTCGGATGAGTTCCATCCACCGTGTCTTCGCCATCGCCCCCCAACAGCTTGGCCGAGGAAATATAATGAAGGTGCTTGTCGCCGTTTTTTTTCAGCTCGTCGTAAAGCTTCCGGAGAATCGTGTTTCGTTCCGTCGTGAGGACGCGGCGCTTGGGCAGAAACGCCGTGTCGGCGTAGTTTAGTCCCTCCATCAAGACGATCGGCGTCTCGGGATGGCGCTTGCGCAACGTCGCGATGAAGGGTGCCACGCGCTCCTGGGTTTGCGGCACATCGAGATTGCCCAGGCTGTCGAACACGTACGCGACGGGATTCAGCTCGGCCACAAGCTGGGCCATTTCGGGTTCCGCTTTGCCGTTGCCGCTGAAACCAAGATTCACGATGGGCCAATCCAACGCGCGTCCGAGAATCGAGGGATAGGCCATCCCGGGCCGCGAGGCACAGCCTCCCTGGGTCACGGACGTACCATAAAAAACAATCGGCTGACGCGGGGGATTCGCAGGCGGCGCGCCCTGCAAGGTGGAACCCGGGGGTAATCCCAGTTCGAGCGAACTCACCCCGTTATATAATGGCAGGTAGAGCAGATATTCGCGCGACTTCGGCTCCAAACCCTCCACGAGGGTTTTCTCGTTCACCTCGGGGTTCTCGGGTCGCGGCGCCGCCAGCCATCGCCATTTCCCAGCGTCGCGCACATACAGGTCCAACCCACTCACACCGGTGGCCGGCATATGGGTGAGCGCAAATCGATCCAGCTTGCGCAGCTTCCAGCGGGCTTGGAGCGAGGCGGCGTCCGTCAGGAATCGGACGCACAGGCCGCTCGAATCGAGGGACAAGTTCCACACCGGCGCGCGCACCACTCCTTCGGCTTTCGCGGGCAAGCGGTCAAAGGGGCTGCGCGTGTCGCTCCACCCTTTTCCTTCGATGGCAAGTTCAGTCGCAACATTGTGCCATTGGGTCTGACCGGCCGGCTTCGCGGCCTCCCCCGCAGTCCCAGTGCACCAGGTCGCGAGCCCGAGAGCGATACAACGAAGGAAGGCCGAGGAGTGCGGCATGACGGGACCCTTCAGCGAGCGGCCGCGGTCGTGGCCGCGCCCGATCGCGGGAGTTCCTTGATCCGAATGTTCCGGATCTTGAGCGTATTACCGGGCGCCCAAGCGGTGTAGCTTTCGACATCGGGATGAACTTGAAATGCCAATCCGCCTTTCGGTGGCAATCCACGCGTCGTGGCCGCAGTGTGCCTGAAATCCGTGAGCAGGCGCCCGTTCAACCACACGCGAATGCGGGCGGGCTCCCCTTCCATGCGGACTTCGAATTTCGTCCACGCCTCAGGCGTGACGAGTCGGTGGCCGTTGGCAAAATTGGACACATAGCGGTGGCCGACGAAAGGAATGAAAATCGCGCCGACGTCCGAGCCCGAGTGATAATCGATGCACACTTGATGGCTCAGCGCGGTGGGGCCCACCCGCAAGAACACGCCCGTATCCATCGGCTCCTTCAGTTGCATCTCGAACTTCAGAATGAAATCCATGAACGGCCGCTCCAGCCAAAGGAGGCCGCCCGAGCCCGGAGGATCCTGCGTCCCGTGAATCGCACCGTCCTCCACCCACCACTTCGCGCCGCGATGAATCGGGGGCATGCCGTCGTGTTTTTTCCAACCCGACAGCGTCTTGCCATCGAACAAGGACAAAAATCCTTCTTCGTCGGCAATCGTGATGCCGGCGCCGGCCAGCGCCTCACGCAAGATCGGCTCGATGCCATCGGCCATCCGCGCGAAACCGTAATCGGTCGGATGGGTACCATCGACGGTGTCTTCGCCATCACCGCTCAAGAGCAACGCCGACGTCACGTAATGCAGCTTCTTGTCGCCGGCTTTTTTCAGGCGGTCGAACACCTCGCGCAAATGACGATTCACCTCGATCGACCGCAAGCGTCGCTTTTCGATGAACCCCTGATCGCCATAATGGACATTTTCGACGAGCACGATCGGCGTGGTCGGATGCGCTTGTCGCAGCCGTTTGATGAAAGGCTCCACGCGTTCCTGCGCCGAGTCCGCATCCAGATTCGGCAGGGCGTCGAGCACGTACACCGCAGGATCAAGCTCAGCCAGCAGCTCCGCCATTTCCGGTTCCATCTTGCCGTTCCCGCTGAAGCCCAAATTGACGGTGGGCCAGTCGAGCCTGCGACCCAGGATCGACGGATACGCCATCCCCGGGCGAGAAGCGCAGCCCCCTTGCAGGATGGAGGTCCCGTAGAAAACGATCGGCGACTTGGATCGCGCCGGCGCCGGTTCCAGCACGGCGCCGGGCGGAGTTCCCAACTGGATCGTTTCGAGCCCATTGTAGAGCGGAAGATAGAGTAGATACTCCCGCTTTTCCCTGGTGAGGCCTTCGAACAGGATTTTTTCGTTATCTCCGGCATCGGCCGGCCGTCCCACGGCCAGCCAGCGCCACTGACCGGCGTCGCGCACATACAAATCAAGTCCGCTTACACCCGTCGCCGGCATGTGCGTCATGGCCATGCGATTGGGGCGAAGCACCGTCCACTTGGCATGCAGCGTTTCGGCATCGGTCACGAAACGCAGACTCATGCCGGCGGAATCATGCGATAGCCCCCACACCGCTGGACGCACCAACTTCTCGGCTTTGGCGGGCAGTCGGTCGAAGCGGCGCCCCGTGTCTGTCCAGGCTTTCCCCTCAACCGTGAACTTCTCGCCAAGCTCGTGCCACTGGACACTTTTCGCCGGTTGCGCCCCGACCGTCCGGGGTGGAGCGACCACGCCGAGCAGGCTCAGCCCGAGCAACACCCCGGCGTGGCTTCGCCACCGCGAAAAGACGAAACGAGATGGGTCCGCCCCGGCGGACTTGATTTGAAGATCCATGCTCTCGTTAGAAGTTGAACTTGCTGCTCAAGTAAATCACCCGCTGCGGCGCATAGCGGAAACGCGCCACGTTGCCATCGGTGTGGGCCTGAATCGGGATCAAATCGTCGGGCGAACCCAAGACATTGCGCACATTCAGACCGACCGACCATTTGCCATACCGCTCGAAATAGGGCAGGCGGTAATCGGTCCACACGTCGAAGTCGTGCTCCGCCGGGCCATAGTAGGGCTTCGTCACGTCGGCGGCATCGAGTGTGCCGTTGCCGTCGATGTCCTTGAATTGGTAGCCGATGGCGACCTTGCTCTGATACCGCCAGGCGCCACCGAGGGAAAAGCCCTTCAGGCGTCCTTCCCGAAAATCGTACGTTGTCGCCAGGTTGACGCGCCATTCGCGGAGTTCCTTCGAGAGCGCGTTTTCTCCCGAAAGGATCGTGTCCAACGGGGTGTCGAAATTCAGCTTCGTGCTCTCGTAGGCCGTCTGATTGGCCGGACTGGCGGCCCACTCCGTGCCGAACGCAGCCCGGCCCGTGCGTTCCGGAAAATACTCGCGCAAGGTAATGCCGGCCGGAAGATCGCCGATGGCCAGATTATAGCCCGGAACCTTCGCATCGATGATGGTCGACCTCACCCAGTTGCGCCACTCGCGGGACACCGGGTTGACGTTCGATTTGAACGCTTGCTGCCGGGTGAAATTTGCCTTCATCCGCCAATTTCGCGTCGGGTTGTACGCCAGCTCGATTTCGGTGCCCTTGGCCGCGATGTTTTCCGTATCCGAAATTCCACTCGGTTGAGCCGACGTGTAGCCCGTGATGTTGCCTTGGGCGTTTCGCAACACTTGGACATTCCAGAGCTCCTTGAACCGCGCGGGTGTCGCGCTCCAGATAAATTCCGCCGTCGCGTCGTTCAGGCGGCGCGCCGCGTCGTGCTGCGGCGCACCCGTCACGCGGAATTGATCCTCGGCGGCCCGCGCGCCCTCACCAAACCAGCGGAGCCACAATGTCGGCATTGAACCGTAGTTCACGATGGGCGCCGAAGCGTTGAGCAGGCTGGTTTCATACCAGTTCACGCGTACCATGAACTTGTTGTTGCGCGTCGAGACCGTGAACCCGTACTCCTTGGTGTCACCCCGAGGATTCTCGAGCGCGGCACCCATTTCGTTGATTCGGCCCACCGCCGGTTGGAAGTTGCTCGAGCGGCTGTAGTGCACGCTCAGATTTGTGCCGTAGGGCAGCTTGAAAAAGCGCTCTGGCCAGTGGCCGACCAGACTCCAGGTCAGCGTTTCATCCGACACTTTGTCCGGCGAAGGGTCGTCGGTCGCTTTCACGCCGGAGATGATCGTCGCGCCGTAGAGGTCTTGCTTCAGATTGCCGGCGCCCAGTTGGTGCACGGTGACATCGTCCTTCCGCCAGCCCACCGTGCTGACGAGATTGTTCGTCAACCAGAAGCTCTGCAGATTGATCGCCTGCGACTTGATCGTGTCTTTGCGGAACGTGACGCCGCCAACCAGCATGTCGTAGGGCACATTCCGCGTGACGAGATTCCCTTTGCCCGTCGGTCCACCCAACGCCAGGATCTGCTGCGCGCCCGCCAGCGTGGTACCATTCGCGCGACCATTGGCCGTGCCGGGTTGCACGCCCGGCTCCCAGTGCGTGATCGGATTCGCGTAATTCGGATCGTAAAGCTTCACCCCATCCAGGCGGTGGATTTTGATGTCACTCATGCTCGTCGCGGTAGGGCTGACGGGCGGCCCGAGGTAGACGAATGATTGCGCCAATGCCTGGACGCCGAGCGCGTTGTCGGTACCGCTCTGGCGCAACAGGAGCGCATCGGTCCACCGCGGGCTACGGTTGATTTCTTCACGATCGATCGTTTGCCGGGAGGCAATCCCGGTAAGCACATGCTTGCCCAACCAGGATGCCCAACGGGAAGCCATCTTTTCGCGAAAATCGAACTGGTAGAAGCCTGTCGCGTAAACGGCATCACGCTGTTCGTGGCCTTCATTCGTGTTCGTGCTGACAAATGTGTACGGCCGCAAGTAATTCGGATTCGGCTGATTGATGCCGTTCGGCGTGACCGGGAGCATGACGTTATTGTCGATATGGATCGCGCCGCGGAGCTCGGTCTGCGGATTCATCGCGAAATCCTTCCATTTCTGGCGATCGAACGAAATTTCGATGCCGGCCTTGTTATCCAGGAAAGTCTGCTCGAGCGCTGCGGTCACCGTCGTGAAATCCGAATTCTGAAAGGCCGAATCGCCGAAGAGCAGGTTGTTCACCCAGTCGAACGCGCGACGATCGTTCAGCCCCTGCGTGCTGTAACCAGGTCCATACATGAAGCTCAACGGCTCCTGGACGAGGAAGCGCAACTGCGGCGTGCCGTTGCGGCTCGTGGGATCGAGGTCGAGGGGATGCGGCCCCGAAGCCAGCGCGGGGTTGGGCAAATCCGTAGTCGCAAGATTATCCAGCGAGCCGGTGGGCCGCGGCACGTTGTAGTTGTCGAAACGAACCGCGCTCTGGAATTGCCAGAAGCCGAGTTCGGTGGTGATGCCCTGCCGTTGCGCGTTCGCCGTGTTGAAAACCGCACCACCACCGAGGTCGAGCGTACGGGCGGGCATTCCTGGATGCCGAACGCCACCCTGCGCGTAGGGTTTGTTGAGGAAGCCGGCCAAACTCGCGAGCCCCTTCGGGGACGTGAGCATGAAGGGAGTGTTATCGTGGACGGGATTGCCGGACAGGATCCACGAGGAGATTCCTTCCGAATACGACACTGGGTTCGGCCGATTCCCATCGATGTTACCACGCTCGGCATTCACGCGCACCGTTGTGCTGCGAAACGGTTTCCACGTAATCGCTCCGAAGTAACGATTCTGCTCTTCGAACGCGGGACGTTGATGATATTCCTCGCGGTCATGCAGGAGGGCCACGCGCGCCGCCAATTTCCCGTCGACCACCTCGCGGTTGATGTCGAGCGAACTGCGGAAACTGCCGTGTTCACCGCCCCGCACGTTGACCGAGCCAAAATTCCTGAACGTGGGGCGGATGGTCGCGTTGTTGATAATGCCGGTCGGACTCCCCAGCCCGAAGAGGATCGCGTTGGCCCCCCGGTTGATTTCCACGCGCTCCGTATTGTAACTATCGAAGGGAATCCGCGTGGAGAAATAGTCGCGCGTCAAATCAGGAGCCGAGATACCGCGAACGCGTGTCGCGAATTGTGGCGAACGCATCATATCGCCCGGCTCCGCTTCGCCGAACCGCGTGCTGAAATTAACCGCGCTGAAGTTTCCACCGGGGCCGCCCGTTTCCGTGCCCGCCGTGTGGATAAGCAGTTCGCTGGCGTTCTTGATCCCGGTGTCTTCGAGGAACTGCTTGTTGATGATCGAGACGGTCGTTCCGACATCCCGGAGGTCCGTCTTGATCCGCGTGCCCGCGAGCGTCTCCGTCGCCAGATACCCGGAGTCGCCGGCGTCCGTCACCGTGAATGGCGAAAGCAGAATCGGATCGTCCCTGGCGGTCGCCTTGGTGCTCGGATCCTTGATTTGCGGCGCGACCTGCCCGCTCAAAACGGGAAGCGCCAAGAGGCCAGCCAGCCCAAAGGCGGCCGCCCGTCGGACCACAGGAAAAGCCTGCCGGAGGAGTTTCGTGGAGTACATAAGTGTTGGAGGGGTAAGTTCAACTGACGAGAAAAGTGGTTCAACGGTGGGCCCGAGCATTATTCAGCGAAACAAATCAAGGCGCCGTTACTCGTTCGCGGATATTGGCCGGCGAGCCCGTCGCGGCTCCTAGTATTACCGGCAGGATCAATCGCGAAGGAAGGTTCCCGCCGTGATGCACGCTGATTTTCGCGGGGACGAGTTGCGCGTCGGCGTTCTGATCCGCCGCCGTGTTGTGATTGCGATCGTAGTTGGGGAAGTCCGAGCTCGTCACATCCAGCCGGATTCGGTGGCCAGGCTGAAACTCGTTCGCCGTGGGCCGCAAACGTATCTTGATTTCGGTGACCGCGCCTGGCGTCAACAGCGCCGCCTTTTGCAACCCATGGCGATAACGCGCTCGCACCATACCCATGGTGACGTCGCGGGCCGATCCATCCGGGGCCACGTCGATCAAGCGCGAAAAAAAATCCGTGTCCGGCGTCGAGCAGGCAACCTGCAGGACGACCTCGGGATAGCCGGTGACTTCCAGCGGCTCGGCGAGTGGCTCGGACTGGTAAACCAGAATGTCTTCGCGCCGGGCCAACACCCGTTGGTCGGCTGGAATCGTGAACTTCGCGGCCGTCCACAGCGTCGGCACCGGATCCCGCGGATCATATACATACTGATCCGTGCCCGCCGGCCCCGGCTGGTCCGAGATTTTTCCGTCTCCTTTCGGCGTGTTCGCATGACCCGAGCTCCCCAGGAAGAAGGTCTGCGACCGCGCTCGTGCGAGCGGCCAGTCTGGTTCGTCCCGCCAACGGTTGGCTCCCATCACGAACAAACGGACGGGCGTCTGGGTCGCGAGCTCGCGGGTTCCTTTGATCCAGTGATCGAACCAGCGCACGTGAATCTGATTGAGATCCACTTCAGCCTCGGGCCCGAAATCCAGCTCGCCCTGCTTGCGTTTGCCATGGGTCGCGTGACTCCACGGGCCGATGATCAAACGCTGGCCCGCACGGGCCATTTCCGTTCGGCCATCCCGGCGCATGCCCTGGTATAGCTCGATCGAGTCGTTGCAATGATCGTACCACCCCACGACGTTGATATTCGGCACGGTGATCTCGCGGCAGGCATCGAGGAGTTTCCACGGATCCAGCTGCGGGTTACGCAGCCAGGCCATCATCTCATCGGTGTCGTTCTCGAAGACGTCAGCGGGCAGCTCGAGCCAAGGCAGGAAAAACATCAGCCGATGCTCCATGCCCAGGTTCCACAAGACCCGCGCCTCTTCCTTGGTCGTCGGCCCGGGCTTCCCCGAGCGAAGCCGCATATTCGGGGACATCCCGCAATAGTACCAATCCAGTCGCCGCCCGGGCCGGATCGTGCCCGGCCCTTCGAGGTCGGTCAGCCGCGGCGGAATCGAACTCGCGGCCATCGCGACGAGCGCCGGCGGACGCAAGGCCGCGAGCCGCCACTGGAGGAATGCGTCATAGGATATACCGAAAGTTCCCACTTTGCCGTTCGCGCCGGGCAATTTCGCCGCCCACTCCACCGTATCGTAACCGTCGCTGGCGTCGTGCGGCCCGTATGAATAGAGTGACTCGTATTCCCCCTCCGACTCGTACCGGCCCCGGGCGTCCTGCTTGACCACGATATAGCCCGCCGTGAGAAACGCATCGAACGGGCGCCCGCCGTGCTTGCCATACGGGGTCCGCAACACGAGCACGGGAAAGGGGCCTTTGCCCTCGGGGCGATACACGTCCGCCCGCAAAGTCACGCCGTCCCGCATGCGCACCGGCACGTTCCGCTCAACCCGGCCCGTTTCGGCGCCCCACCCGCCGCCGGCGCTCGCGAAAACAGCCGCGGTCAGGATAATGTGCCGAAGTGAAATCATGGATACGATAGTCAGCCGTTGTCGCGCCGGCCGGGGGATGAAGTCGTTCAGTTTCGCGCGTCGAGGGCAAAGGCCACCCAGGCATCGCCCTCCGGCCCCTTCAGCATGCGCACGCCCATCGCGGCGACGACGATGTACTGCCGGCCGTCGATTTCGTAGGGCGTGGGTGGGGTTGAGCCGTCATGGGGCAGATCGCCAGCCCACAGTTCCACGCCCGACACGGCGTCGAAGGCCCGGATTTTCGCATCCCGCGTTCCGCTGCAAAAGACGAGACCGCCCGCAGTCGTCGTCGCGCCGCCGTAGTTTTCGGTGCCGGTTTGCGGCACCCCCGCTGCCTTCAACTCGGGATGCTCGCCCAGCGGCACCTTCCACACGAGCTTGCCGGTGTTCAAATCCAGGCAATTGAGCGTCCCCCACGGCGGTTTGATGCCCGGGTAACCTTCGTGATCCATCATGCGACGAAAGCCGGTGTGAATGTAACCCGAAGCCCCGGGCGCCAGGGGAACAGCCGGCCGATCGCGGGCCAGCAGGAAATCCACCAGCGGCTTCGTCGCGTCGGCCGCCAAGTGAGGCATGGGCGGCATCAAACCTCTGCCGTTTCGGATAATCGACCCGACATCCTCCTCTTTCAGGCGATGGCGCAGTCCGAGCAATCCCGGCACCATGCCCAAACCGCGGCGCGCCGGACCATGACAGGTGGAACAGTGTTGAACATAGGTCGTCTCACCCGCCGTCGCCGGCACCAGCGGCGGCGGATCGTCGTCCCGCAAAATCGACATGATCCACGGCAGTTCATTGGACGTCACATACAGCCGCCCGGTGGCGGGATCGAAGGACGCTCCCGGCCAGTTGGCACCGCCGTTGTCGCCATACGTGACGGTCGGCTTGTCCAACTCCATCGGCGAAAACCAGACGCCAAAATTTGCGCCGGCGACGAGTTGCTCGACGAAGGCGCGCGCTTCGGGAGTCCGATTGGTGATATCTTCCCGGTGAAACGCGTTGTAATGGTCGATGAACCGCTCGGGGAGTTCGGGATCGGGCTGATACGGCGCCGTCCATTCGCCCGGAATCTTCGACTCGGGCGCCTTGCGCAGGCGGAACGGGAAAAGTGGCTGGCCGGTCAGCCGATCCAAAAGGAGCGTATGCCCGATCTTGGTGACTTGCGCGACGGCGTCGACCATCCGGCCATCGCGCCTTACCGTCACCAAGTTGGGCGGGGCGGGAATGTCGTAGTTCCAGATATCGTGCCGCACCTCTTGAAAATGCCAGAGCCGTTCGCCCGTGGCCGCCTTCAAAGCGAGCACGCAGTTCCCAAAGAGATTGTCGCCCCGGCGTTTCACGCCGACGAAATTTGGTTTGGGCGAGCCGGTGGAAACATAGACAATCCCACGAGGTTCATCGAGCGCCAACCCACCCCAGCAATTCGCCCCTTGCTCGGGATTCTCCCACGTGTCCGCCCCGAACTCGCCTTTTTGAGGAATCGTGTGGAAACGCCATAACTGTTTTCCGGATACGACATCGTACCCGTAGACGTCGCCCAGGTACCCGGGAACGATCAGCACATGCTGCCACACGACGGCTCCCGCCGAGCCCGCCGTGGGGATTTCGGTCCGACCCTGCTCGCCAAACGACGCAATCGGCACCCCCGATCGTGCATTCAAGGCGTAAATCCAATTCCCCGCCGCAAAAATGATCCTTCCGGCCGACGCGTCGCCCCCGTCCCAATACAAAAGGCCCCGGCGCGCGGGAATATCCTGTAAAGCACTCCCGGACTCGGGGCGATAGCGCCACAACTCCTTCCCGGTCGCGCCATCCAAGGCCACGATGTGCTTCCCGGAAGTCGGCGCATACATCGTCCGTCCCACCACGATTGGATTGCATTGCACGTTGCCCAGCCCGTCACCCGAGTGGTACGTCCAGGCGACCTGCAGGTGGCCGACATTGCGACGATTGATTTGATCGAGGGCCGAATACCGATTCGAGGTCGGGCCGCCCTGGGACCGCGTCCAAGTCCCGTAACTTTCCCGGGCAGGCCATCCGTTCGCGGGAGTGAGCGTCTCGGGTCTGGCCGCGGGGATGACTTTGAATTCCGGCAATTCCGCCCGGGAAACCGACGCGGCCGACGATTCGAGGCCCAGCATCGTCAGGCAGATTCCCAGCGAAATTCCTCCGCCGGGCATATTCCGCCAGGTGGGCCGCGTGCGGAAACGCGCGGATGGAAACGGCCACGCGCTCACGCTCGCCGCCATGAACGGTGTCCGCGGAGAAACGGCCCATTCCACGGACGATCGTGGAGTTCGATGAGAGGGAATGGTTAGGTTGAAGTGGGATCGCATTCGTCGGAATGGCGGCAGCATCTCGCGCTGATTCAGCGCGGACCTCGACCTCTCGACCTGCGCTCACCGCACCCTCAACATAGTTGATGGCTGCCGGCTGCTCCACACGGTTTCCGGCCTCCTCCAATACTTTTCCGTCAATTCTGGGACTCGAACACTGCACCCCGAAAGTCCCGCCTTCGACTCCCGGAGCAAACGGAAGCAGGTTTCGGAGTAAACTTGTGCCGATCCCAGTTACGCACTTGATCGGTTTCCTGCGGTTTACCAGAGTCGAATCCGACGCCTCCGTTGGCGCGCAAGCTGCAGTTACCCCCGCTTCGCATGCTGCCCGTCCTGCCCCACCCTTTTTCCAATTCCATCGGAAGCGACCAGCGATTGTTCTGGAACGAACAATCCTTGTCGCCGGTTCGGCCGATGAAGCCGCGCTACCAACGCCTGGGCCCGACCGTGGCGGAAGAGGGCTTTATCCTGAAAACGATTCGAGCGGAAAGCTTCGAGTGTCCGTGGCACGCGCATTCCGAATACGAGCTAATCCTCGTGCTCGAAAGCAACGGTTACCGGGTCGTCGGCGAAAACGTCTCGGAACTCAAGAGCGGCGACCTCGTTCTCGTGGGCTCCGACCTGCCGCACATCTGGAAAAACGACCCGCATGGGGCGGGCACGCATTTCGTCCACGCGATCCTGTTGCAGTTCGAACCCCGGTTTCTCGGCGACAGTCTGCTGCAGTTTCCTGCCCTGGCCCATATTCGACGGCTGTTGGAACGGGCATCCCGTGGGTTGCATTTCACCGGCGCCACTCGGGATTGCGTCATCGATCTGATGATCCAGATGCAGGGGATGGAACGGTACCCGCAGTTCCTGCAATTGATGAAAATCCTGGGAGTCCTCGCGGATTCGAACGAAGCCCAGGAATTGGCTAGCGCGGGACTGATTCCGAAGGCGGTGTATTACGATCAAGAAAGGATGAATCGGGTATTCGAATTCATCAGCACTCACCTGGACAATTGTCTCCGGCTGAAAGACGCCGCGAAGGTGATTAACCTCAGCGAGAGCGCCTTTAGCCGCTTCTTCCGGCTCAACACGGGCCGCACCTTTCCCAGTTTCGTCAACGAACTCCGGGTCGGCCGAGCCTGCCGGCTACTGGTCGAGACCGGCAAATCCGTGACCGAGATCAGTTATCAGTGCGGGTTCAGCAATCTCTCCAATTTCAATCGCCAGTTCCTGCGCGCGAAACACCTCAGTCCAACCGTTTTTCGGCGCGACATGCAGCAACGCCTCGGGAGTTTGGTTGACACCGCTCCGGCCGCTTAGAAATCTGCGCCGCCATGCTGGCGTATTGGCGCTTCGAGTACAACTGGTTTTCGGGCGCCCTGCGACTTTAGATTCTTCGTGAACTTTCCCCGAGCGAAGTTGCAACCTCATCCTCGAAACAATCATGCCCAATAGCCTCGTCCCCCCGCGCTCCCGCCGAATTGTCCGGAACAGCGTGTTCGCCGCCCTCGCGTGGCTGACTCTGGCAGCGAGTTCGACGGGCGCGGCACCAGCAGGGGGCCGGCCGAACATCATCTTCATTCTGGTCGACGACCTGCGCTGGGACGACCTCGGCTATGCGGGCCATCCATTTTCGAAGACCCCGCATATTGATCGGATCGCCAAAGAGGGCGTGTCGTTTCGCAACGCCTTCGCCACCACTCCCCTCTGCTCACCCAGCCGTGCCACGATTCTCACCGGGCAGTATGCGCACACGCACGGGATCACCGACAATCTCGACCGCAGTCCCGCCACCCATAAACTGATCACCTTCCCGCTGCTTCTGCAGCAGGCCGGCTATGAGACCGCTTTCGTCGGCAAATGGCACATGGGCAATGACGATTCACCCCGGCCGGGCTTTGATTTTTGGGCTGGTCTGCGGGGACAGGGCACGACCGTGGACGCGCCGATCAACCTCAACGGAAAAACCGTCGCGACCAAGGGCTACGTCACCGATCGACTGACCGATCAAGCGATGACGTTCCTCCAGAAATCCCATACGAAACCGTTCATGCTCTACCTGTCGCACAAGGCGCTGCATCCGGAAACCGTGCAGCGGGCGGACGGTTCCCTGTCGGACCCAAGCGCATCCAATTTCATCCCGGCCGATCGGCACAAGGAACTCTACGCGGGGGAATATGTCCCCCGTCGACCCAACGCGCTTGCCCCACCCGAAGGAAAGCCCGCGCTGATGCGAAACTTGCCTGGTGTTCCGCCGCTCAGTCCCGACACGGGTTCGAGCGACAAGACCGTGCTAGATCGACTTCGAATGCTGGCGTCGGTCGATGAGAGCACGGGCACGCTACTGAAGGCGCTCGAAGCGGCCGGCTCGTTGGACGACACCGTCGTGGTCGTCACCGGCGATCACGGGTATTTTTACGGTGAGCATGGATTGAGCGTTGAACGCCGGCTCGCTTACGAGGAATCGGTTCGGATTCCCCTGGCCATTCGATATCCAACGCTCGTCACCGACAGTAATTCTAAACGGGATCAAACCGTGCTCACCCTCGATATCGCGCCGACGCTGCTCGAAATCGGCGGCGTGCCACGTCCGGCTACGATGCAGGGCAAGTCGCTGGTCGGGCTGCTCAAGGGATCGGGTCCCGAATTGCGGGACGGATTTCTCATCGAGTACTACAGTGACACCGTTTTCCCGCGCATGAAGGACATGGGGTATCAGGCGGTGCGCACCAACGACTGGAAATATATCCATTACCTGCACCTGCCGGGCTCGGACGAACTCTACGATCTCAACCGCGATCCATACGAGATGCGGAACCTCGCCACAAGCGAGCGCCATAAAGACAAGCTTGCGCTGATGAAACAGGAACTCGAACGCCAGATCAAGGAGACCAAGGCGCCCAAACGATAATCCGAGAGTTCAACCGAATGACATCTGCGAATCAGTGCACGAGGGCCAACAGCGTTGCTCGTCCGTCGGCCTTCGTTTTCGCGGTGGTAGCCGCCGGCGGATGAACTATATAGTGAAAAGTGACGCCGCTTCCATGCGAAGCCGTGCAGATCGACGGTCAGGGCCTCTCCTCGACGAAGCACGCCAACTCCTCGGCCGATCCGGACCCAAAATTCCAAACGATCCATGTCAACGCCTCCCGAGGATGCTGGCATCTGCCTCGAGCCGCTGAGGGAACTTCTGAACGACGTGGCCGGAAATCCGGCCACATACCACATAGCCGCCGCCCGGCGCGACATTCCCGCAGTGCTGCTGCGCTTCAACGTTGCAACGTTAGTGCAGAGCCCGAGTTCGAATGTTCGCTTCCAGTTCGATAGGCGAGATCGGCGGCGGTTTTCATTTCAGTCTCCACCGCGCGAGATGCGCTCATCAGATGCTGCCGTTCCACCAACGGCGGCGCGGTGCGGCGGCCCGCACGGCGCCTGACGGCGTGACCTGCGTCGGCCACGCGGCCCGGTCCGCGGGATTTTTCAGCCCGTTGTCTGCGGCGGCCGCGGTGATATGGCACTGGAAGATCACGAACGCGATCAGCACGGGAGGGGTCGACAGCACGCTCGCCGCGAACGTCAGGCCAAACTCCGTCAAGTAGGACCCCTGGAACAGCGCCACGCCGACCGGCAGGGTGTAGCGGTCGATTGATTCGAGAAACACGAGCGGGCCGAGGAAACTGTTCCAGCTGCCGCCGAAGGTGAAGATGCCGAGGGTGATCAGGGCCGGCCGGCCGAGCGGCAGGACGACGTGAACGAATACCCCCCACCGCCCGCAGCCGTCGATGATCGCCGCCTCCTCCAACTCACGCGGGATGCCGCGAAAGAACTGCGCGAGCAGAAACGTGCCGAACGCGCTCGCGCCGGCGGGAAAAATCAGCGCGAGCGGCGTGTCGATCCAGCCCAGAGCATCGAGCACGAAGTAGAGCGGCACGAGCCGGACCTAGCCGGGCACCATCAGCGTCGCCACGACAAGCGCGAGCATCCAGCGGCTGCCGGGCGGCCGCAGCCGCACCAGCGCATACGCCGACAGCGACGACAGCGCCAGCACGAGCACCGTGGTGGCGGAGGCGATGAACACACTGTTGAGAAACCAGCGCGCGATCGGGATTTCCTCCGGGGTGCCGAGCACGCGTCGGAAATTCGCGAAGGTGTTTCTTTTCGTCCAACTCAGCTGTCGCCACCCCTGCTATCGTCACGTTGGGAACCTTGGCACGCCCTAATTGCCACCTGCCGCAGGATACGAGCCGCTTCGATTCTTTGGTGAGCAAGCGTGTCTTTGCCGCTCACAAAGCCAATTGGCGTAGAATTGTCGTTGGCTTGTGATTTGATGTGATTTCAGGGGATTTCCGCCAATTTTGCGTCAATTGGGAATCGAGCAAAAATCAAAAAAAAGGCCCGTAACCCTAGCGGGCTACAGGCAATTAAAGTGGCGGGATGGACGGGACTCGAACCCGCGACCTTCTGCGTGACAGGCAGACGCTCTAACCAACTGAGCTACCACCCCGTGAGACGGGAAAGGAGGCGGAACGTAGGTTCGACGAAAGGCGAGTCAAGCGTGGTTTTGCCCCGCGCGAATGAGACTGCGATCGGCGCGCAATCATCCGCGTGTCACGCCCGCGCAGCCGCGTTACTGACGGCCACCCGGTCGGAAGCCCAGGAAATCGCTGGCCGCCTTGAACGGCGTGCGCGTCAGCGGCTTCACGTAGTTCGGCGAAAGCACTTCCGCGACCACGGTGCCGATGCGAAGCCATGCGTCGTAGTTCAAGAATGCATTCGCCCCAGCCTCGATCGCTTCCGGGCACGTTTCCCGGCTCGAAACCATGATCAGCGGCAGCGTCGGCGCCATCTGCCTGAGCAGACGAACCATCTCGGGGCCCTTGATATCGAATCCGCGGTGCACAATCACCGCCGCCGGTTTGTGCTGCTCCACCGCGGACACGGCCGCCGTCGAATCAAGACACTCGATAATCGAGGATTCCGGAAACTTCCGTCCCAGCGTCTTTGCGATGAGGAAACGGTTCTCCTCAACATCATCCACAATGACGAAAGTAAGCGGCGGTTTCACGCGTACGGATTCCTAGGCGCACAGAAATACCGGAAACGAGAACCGAGCGATATCGGGAGAACTCCGGTCGAACACGTGGTGGGATCGCGGCGTTGGCCGGGAGCGGGTTAGGGAGATTAAATCAGCGCGACGTCCGTTGCGAAGTAGCGCGCGAACTCGAGGCGCCGCCCGACATCTTCTTGATCTGCAAACTCGGACGGCCGCAGCAACCCAACTCGCGTTGGGAGCGATCGCCAGCGGCGGCGGCGAGGTGTGGAACGAACCGCTCGTGCGCGAACCTCCGCCTCCACGCCCTGGTAAATCGCCGCGGTGGCCGATCGCGAGTTGTCCGACCTGCCACGCGCACGCGATGCACTGAGCGGGCATGCCGGTGGCTCGCGCACCACGCGAACGCGCGCGAATCGATTCGCGAGACACTTTAGTTGGCGCGGTGGAGGGGACTCGAACCCCTGACCGACGGTTTAGAAAACCGTTGCTCTATCCGGCTGAGCTACCACCGCGTTTGCGCGCCGTAGTGAGCGCGAAATCGGCTCCCCTCGCAAGTGCGGACGTCACCAGCGCGCGGCCGGATTCCATTGCCACTGCATCGTGTTGTTGGCTCCGGCACCGGCACCCTGCCGATTATCGATGCGGAACTCCACCGCGGCTCGAACCCGGCCTCATGATGGAGCCGCCAGCGAAACCGCGTCCCGCATCGTCCGCTGCCAGAGCTCCGATTCGCCGCGGTGCCCGTGTTCGCGCAGCGCGGTGTCGATTGCCTCGAGCGACGGCTCGACGACCGCGTGCCTGGGATCATTCGGCAGGTGGGGTCGCACCACGCGCGTGAGCGCCCAGCATGCCCAGGCGCGCCAGCGGCGCTGCTCGCGCCGCGGTTCGTTCATGCGATCGGCATAGTGCTGAAAATGCACCCGGGGATTTCCGAGAAACACGCCGGGCGGCGTATGCGCGATCAGCCACGCCATCGACGCGTATGGCAACGGATGTTCACGCAGGATCGGCTCCGCACCCGACAACTGGGCCCCCAATGCGCGATCGAGGCAGAGCAGCGCGCGCGCGGCGAAACCGCGCTGCCACAGCGTGTGGCTGTATTCGAGACACGCGAAATAAAACTCCGGGCCGCGGTCGGACTCGCGATAAGCATGGAGCGCCCGCCAGTCGATATCTGCGCGTGGCGGCGGCAAGTGTGGGCAGGGCGGCAATGCGGGCATGCGATGGAACGGGAACGAAGGAATGAGGGACCACGCCTGCGGCGAGAACAATACGCCGACCACGCACCGGCCGGGGCGGCGGTTTCGCTTGGCGGCCGGAGTGGTTTCGACAACAACCGCAGGCCTGAATCCTTCGCCGAACCAGTCCGTGCCCCCCTCGCCGTCGCCCGCGTCGCCGCCGGCGATCGTGCATGAAATTTCCGGCTGGCACCGCGTTTTGCTCTGGCCGCTCGGCGTGCTGGTGCGGCTGTGGGGCATGTCACTGCGGTTCGACACGCCGCCGGATGCGCTGCGCAATTTCACCAAGCGGGATGAACCGGTCGCCTTCGTCGTGTGGCACAACCGGCTTTTTCTCACGCCGGAAATCCTGCGGCGCTACCGCAGGGGCCGGCCGTGCTACGCGCTGGTGAGCGCGAGCCAGGACGGCGCGTGGCTGACCGCCTTGTTCTCGATCGTCGGCCGCATGCGCACCGTGCGCGGCTCGAGCAGCCGGCTCGGACGCGAGGCGGCGAACGCCCTGGTGGAGACGCTGCGCGACGGTCACGACATCGGCATCACACCGGATGGCCCGCGCGGCCCGTGTTACGATTTGAAACCGGGCGGCGTGATCGTGGCGCGACGCACCCGTGCGCCGCTGCTGCTCGTCGGCGGTCGCTTCGAATCGGCGTGGCGATTGCGCAGCTGGGATCGGTTTTATCTGCCGAAACCATTCTCGCGCGTCCACATGCGCTGCGAACTCATCGCGGCCGACGAGTTGGCCGACCGCGATGCCGCGCTCGCGGCGATCCGCGAACGCATGCTGGCGATTAACCCGGACTGAGCAGGAACGCGGGATCGCGGGACCACAGGACTACGGAACAACTGGACTACGGGACAACGGACCACAGGCACGCTGAAGCCGTCCTCCAAACAGGAGCGTCGTCAAGATGCGCATGGATGGAGGAACGATCTCCGCGTCGTCCGTGGCCCGCGCCGCGGCGGGCCCTCCAATTGTGCGCAGAAATTCCTGACGTTCTGTCGTCCGTCGTCCCGTCGTCCTGTTGTCCTGTTGTCCCGTCGTCCCGTTTTAGAATTGCGGCGTAAGCGTGACGCTTTCGCCCGGCGCGACGGTGTAGTCCGGGCCGTTGCTCCAGGTCACGTCGTTGATCAGCAGCTTGAAGGTGCACGGACGCGTCGAATCCTCGAGCAGGGTGACCCACGAGTCGGACCAGACGCATTCCATGGGTCGGCCCTTCTCCCAGCTGAGGCCCGGGCCGTCGCCGCGAATGAACAGGGCGTTGCCGAAACCGACATCGACGCGCGCCGTGACGGTGGTCACCTGCAGTTTGGCAGGTGCCGGTTTGGCGGCGACTGGCTTCACGCCCGAAGCCTCCTTGCGGGCGACCGCAGGCGGCGGTGGCACGGCGGCGACCGGACTCGGCGCCGCGGCCGCGACGGACGTGGCGGCCGTCGTTTTCTTGGCCGCAGCAGGCTTTGCCGAGGACTTGGTCGCTGGGGTGGGCGACTTGGTTTTGATGCTGGATTTCTTTGGTGAGCTCATGTGCGTGGAACGGAGTGTTTTAACCCCAGATATGCGATGGACCCTAGCAGGTGCGGGGCCAATGCACCAGCCGAGTCTGGGCGATTTTCATTCGGCGATAATCAATCGATGCAATTACCCAGATTGGCAGCCAATTGCGCTTTTCGACGCTGAGCAAACGACGCTCGTAGAGCAAATGCCAAGGCCGGTTTGAGTGGTAGCACGGTCAACCTGACCGCGCATTCGGCAGATTCTCTGTTGGCCGAGGCGCGGTCAGGTTGACCGCGCTACGTCGGAATGCGGTGAAAATCTTCGCGAGCTCATCCTTCGCGTCCCAATTCCCTCACGCAACCTACGATGGGACGGCTGGCCGAGCCGTAGCTTGTGGGTCGGCGCCGATCAGGGCCCGCCTTCGCCCAGGCTTCGGCGCGGCAGCCTTCGCATTCGCTGCGCGAAGCGAAGGCTGGTGGACCTGATCGGGATCAAACCGACGACCTCTTCGTTGCGAACGAAGCGCTCTATCAACTGAGCTACAGGCCCGAGTGAAGCGGTTGGTATTGGGAAATACCGGAGCCCAAGTAAACACCAATTTTTGAATCCGCGAGCCGCCCGCAAAAATGTCCCTGACTGCCGCTCGCCGAGCGAGGAAAACCGCCGTGACCCGCGCGTGAGACGCGGATTGACTCGCCGCGCCAATCGCGACCATGGGATGGCATGCTCGCGCGTGCTACCTTTCCCCTCCTCGTTGCCATGCTCGGTTTTTCGCTCGTCGGCTGCGGCAAAAGCGGGCCCGACCCCGGCGCGGCCGCGGTCGAGACGCCCGCGGGAAATCCCAAGGTACCGGCCGGCGCGAAAAGCTCGGGCGGCAAGCATGCGGTGATCGAAACGGACCATGGTGCGATCGAAATCGAACTGCTGGCGGACGCGGCGCCCAAGGCAGTGGAGAACTTTCGCCTGCTGGCGGAGCACGGGTATTACGACGGGCTCACGTTTCACCGCGTGATCAAAGGCTTCATGTTGCAGGGCGGCGACCCAAACGGCAACGGGACCGGCGGCCAGAGCGCGTGGGGCGGCAAGTTTCCCGACGAGATTCAGCCCGACTCGCCGCTCTACAAGGCCGGTTACCGCCGCGGCATCGTGGCGATGGCCAATTCGGGGCCGAACACCAACTCGAGCCAGTTCTTCATCATGCATCGGGATTACCGGCTGCCGCCGGCCTACGTGATCTTCGGCCGCGTGACGAAGGGCCTGGATGTCGTCGATGCGCTCGCCGGCCTGCCCATGAAGATCGGACTGGACGGTGACATGAGTTCGCCCGTAACGCCGATCGTGATACGCAAGGTCGCCATCAAGCCGTAGGCGCGTCGGCGCCACGGGACGGACGAATTCGGGTCCCGGGCCTCGCGCCGCGGGCGGGGCGGCCCAGCGCCGATTCTGACGATTATGTCAGGTGGGCACTGACATATTTGTCAGTGAATTCGCGTCGCGAATCGCGGCGGGCGGCGTGTTGCTGCCCCCGCGTCGCTTCACCCTCCAGTTCGCGCGACTTCAATGAAAAAGACGGCAGCGTCATGGTTCCTCGACTGGCGGGCCGCTGTGGTCGCGCTCGCGGCGGCGCTGATTTGGATCGCGCACTTCGATCGGTGGACCATCGAGCGCTGGCAGCTCCCGACCGACTACTACGCCGACGCGCACGAGTCGCTCGCGCGGCTGAAGGCAGCGTCGGAAGGCGAGGTGCTTCCGCTGTGGCCCCAGGTGATCGATCGGCTCGGGGCGCCGTTCGGGGCGTACTGGAATGCGTATCCCACCCCCGACAAACCGCTCATGCTGGTGCTCGGGGCGTGCGTGCACCTGATTGGCCTGCATGCGACCGCGAACCTCGGGCTGCTGCTGGCGCAGGTCACCGCCGCACTCGCGTTTTACTTCGTCGCCCGCTGGCTCCGCTGCCGGTGGGAGTGGGCCGCGGCCGGCGCGCTGCTGTTCGCCTACACCTACCACACGTTTCACCGCGGGCTGGCCCACTTCTCTCTTGTATTCATTTGGACCGTACCGGTCGGATTGATGGCGGTGTGGCTGGTCGCCTGCAGCCATCGCATCGTCTGGCGGCGGCCGGAGGCCTGGTTCTGCCTCTTCGCCGCCGGCGCGCTCGGCACCGCGAATCCCTACAATCTGTTCTTCTGGCTGCAACTGATGGGCTGGGCGCTGCTGTGGCAGTGGGTCGGCTCGCGGCGCGCCGCCAATCTCCAGATCGGGCTGGCGGCCGTCGCCGTCTCGCTGCTGGCGTTCGCGGCCATGCATGCCGAGACGTGGCTGCACGTCGAGAATCCCGACGCCGTGCCGCTGCTCGCGCGAAATTACGGCGGCACGGAAGTGTATGCGCTCAAGCCGGTGGAGATGTTCATCCCGCCGCCTTTTCACCACTGGGACTGGCTGGCGTTTTTTGGCCACCGCTACACGCGCTGGTCCACCTGGCGCGGCGAAGTCTTCCTGCCCTACCTTGGCATCGTAGGCATCGTCGGCTTCGTCTGGCTCATGCTGGTCACCGTCCGCCAGTTGGTGACGCGCCGCTCGCCGCCGGGCCAGGCGCTCTCCATCGCGTGGCTTCTCGCCTATGCGACGATCGGCGGGCTCACCAATGTCCTCGCGCTCTTCGCCGGGTTTCAGATCTTCCGCGCGACGAACCGCGCGGCGATTTTCGTTTCCGCCATTGTCCTGTTTTTCCTGATGCGGCGCGTCTCCGCGCTGTCGCGCGCGTGGCCCGGCTGGGCGCGGCTCGCCGCCGCCGCCGCGCTGGCCGCGTTCGGCGTCTTCGAACAACTGCCGAAACCCGCGTCGGCGGCGGAAGACGCGGCCCTGGCCGCGGACGTGCGGGGCGACGCGGCGTTTGGCCGCGCGCTCGAGCAGGCGCTGCCGGCGGGCGCCATGGTGTTCCAACTGCCGGTGCTCGGCTTCCCCGAAGTCCAGCCGCCGCATCAACTCGGCGAATACGAACATTTCCGGCCTTACCTCGCAACCGACCGTCTGCGCTTCAGCTACGGCACGCCGAAAACGCGCGCGCGCAGTCGCTGGCAGCGCGAGTTGGACGGGCTGCCCGCCGCCGAACTCGTCCGCCGGCTCGAGACGTATGGCTTCGCCGCCCTCTATCTCAACCGGCGGGGCTACGCGGATGGCGGCGAGCAGGTGCTGCACGAGCTCGCGGCGCTCGGCTACGACCAGACCGTGCGCGAACCGGTGGGCAACCAAATCGCCGTGCTGCTGCACCCGGCCGCCGATCCGGCGCCACCGCTGGCGCAATCGGTCACGTACGGACAGGGCTGGTACCAGCCGCAGGAGGGATGGTACTGGGCGTACGACGACGCCACGGTCTCCTATTTCAATCCTTATCCGGAAAAACTCGCGGTCGACCTTGACCTGACCGCGGTCGGGGCGACCCCCCGGAACTTCACGCTGGAACGCGACGGCGAACCCGTGCAGGCGCTGGCGCTGCGCGAGCAACCGACGGCGCTGGTATTTCACCGCGTGGAACTCGAGCCCGGAGTGAACCGGTTCAAGCTCTGCTCGTCGCAACCCGCCGTTCGCCAGGGGACGAGCCGGAATCAACTGCGCTCGTTTGCCGTCCGCGACATCGCGGTCCGCTTCGAACCGGGCGCGTTGCGCACCGGGCGGCCGCCTGCAGCGCAGACCGGCGCGGACCGACCCGACTCAACCAGTCGGATCGTCGACCACCGTCCCGAGCGTCTTTGACGGCAGCAGCGTCTGCGACCAAGCCCGCGAGTCCGGCCGCGACAACGGGAAAGCCGGCGCATCGTCCGTCACCGGATCGCTCGTCGCCGGCACCCGGCCGCGCAGATAAACGCCCACCGTCGCGGTCGCCGTCGGCACGTTCACAACCACCGTGAATTCGTGTTCGCCCGGTTCGACCGGCGCAATCAGCCAGACCCAGTTCTCCGGCGAAGGCTCGGCCGCGGCGCCAAACTGGCCCGCGCTGCCTGTCTTCACGATCCGGGCCGGTTCGCCGTTCAGCATCACGGCGCCGTGCGCCGCGGCGATGGCGGGCGCACCCTCGATCAGCACGCAGAGTTCCGTTTCGCTCAGCTCGGGCACGGTCAGACTACCGGTCCAATAGAAATCAAACCCGCGCGCGGGTGCCTCGGTCTCGGCGCGGAAGACCTCCGGTTCCTCCGCCGCAAGTAACGCCTGCGGCGAATCGGCCGTCTCGGCGAGAATGGTTTCATCGGTCGCCGGCACGGTTTCGAGAAACATGATTTCGTACGGCGCCAGCACGATGGTCGGGCCGTCGGCGTTGGGCTCGAGGCGCCCGGCCGGGCCGCGCCGCGGATGAATCATCCGCAGCTCGCGCGCCTCCGCCACCCGGGCCGGCAGCTGAATCGTCCGCGGCTCGATCCACGGGTTGCGCAGGCAGAAGATGTCCTTGTCGGCGTTGTGAAACACGTAGCCATACGCCTCGCGCTTCTCCGGCCGGCCGCCGAACATCCGCGCGTCGACGAGATAACGCTGGTTGGCGCGTTCCCACCGGATGAGCGCCGCGAGGAAATCCCAGTCGGTGGGCGCCATCAATTCGGGGCGAACGTTCGCCGACACGAACCAGCGCCCGCGGCCGACCGCCATCAGCGCCATCGGCGCGAACGCGCCGGGCGATTGCCGGATGATGTCGAACGTCTCCAGCGCCTGGGTACGGACGAGCCACTTCTCCTGGCTCGCGCGGTAGGCGATGTCGCGCGCCGACACCAGCGACTCGGTCCAATCCGGGCTCGGCACGCGACCGTAGGGCACGTCATCACCCGCCGGCCCGAGCAGGAACGGCGTGTGCCTGTTCCACCACGGGCTCGGCGGATGGCCGCACGACAGCGGCTCGAGGATGATCCGCGGATTGTCGCGGCGCAGCCGATCCATCACATCGGCGAAACCCGCCGCAATGGAATAGGCCGAGCGCAGCCCCGTCGCGTGCAGGTGTGCAGGATTCTCGCAGGTCGGGTCCAGCCCATCGAAAATCACGTGACCGAGCCCGTAGTCGCGCGCGTAGCCGGCGACCGTGTCGGCAAAAGCGCGCTGGTAGCGGCCGCCGAGGGCGAAGCAGGCGTACTGGTAGGGATTGTCGCCGAACGCCTGGACCTCGTAGCCCTCCGTCTCGAGCCAGCGGTTGTCGAGCCCGGGCGGGTATCCGCTGCTTGGTGACACCCAGAGTCCGGCGCGGCAGTTGAGCTCCGCCAGCCGCTCCTGGACCGTGCGAAAGCCGTCGGGAAAGCTCTGCTCGTCGATTCGCCACAGGCTTTGCGGATTCGACCAGCCCAGGTCGAGCGCGTAAGTGTTGAAGAAAAGGCCCGTGCGCTCGAAAAACCCGCGGCGCAAGGCGTCGATGTCGCGCAGGATGTCGCCCTCGGTGTAAGGCGACGGCAGCGTCCACCAGGTGTCGGAATGCAGGTTGATGCCTTCCGGTTTCACGCGAATCGTATCCAGATACTGGAGAAACGCATCGCGCATGCGGGACTCGCCGGGCAGGAAGAGCGCCTCGCGCGGCGCGGACCAGCCGACGACCGCCGCGGCGACGAATTGCCACTCGGTGCCGGCGGAAAGATCCGGCGTCTGGTACAGGCGCACGAGACTGCCTTCCGCGCGACTCTCGGCGCAGAGGTCCTCGACGCCCGCAAACAGTTGGTTGCCGAAGACCGGAAACGACGCCGGCGCATTTCCCGTGAGCCGGAAGGTTTCCCCTGCGACTCGCACGCTGAGCAACCCGACCTGGTCTAGCAGCTTCGGCTGGTCGAGGCTGCGCACCCAGGTGTCGATCCGCAGTACATGCGGCGCCGGTCCGAACGAAAACGCGCGCTGCACCCGCACGCCGCTCGCCAGGGCGTCCAGCTCGAACACGAGCCGCGTGGGCTCCTCCGCCACCAGCGCCCAGCCGCCGATCAACACGTCAAGACGTTCGCCGGCACCGAAGGTCAACTCGCCTTCCGCGAGCGCGAATCCATCGGGGTTCGCCGGCGTCGTCAGCCCGGTCCAGGTCCACCCGGCGTCAGTCTGGGTGAACGCGATGCCCGCTCCGGAGCCGTTCGACAGCAGCAAATTCGATTGCGCTCGCGTCGGTGACGCAAGACCAGCGAGCCACAGCAGGGCGGTGGCAAACAAGAGGGCGCGAGAGGGCACGTTTCGCGCGGTGACGCAATGACGGCGGGCTGGTTTCACCAATTCACCTGACAAATTGCGACCGGACCTTGTCGCCCCCCACGGTTACTTACGCTTGTCGGAGCCGCCGGTTCGCCGCAGCTTCACCGCGCCATGGCCTCGACCCCGCTTCGCATTGCGCAATTGTTGCTCACCGCCAGCCTCGTGACCGCCACCGGCGTGCTCGCCGCGCCGGCGGCGCCCCAAACCTGGACCACGCCGCCCGGCTGGACGGAAACGCGGGGCGGCGCGGGCGGAAAAGTGATCAAGGTGACCACGCTCAACGCCCGCGGGCCCGGCTCCCTCGCCGAGGCGCTGGGGGCGCAGGGGCCGCGCGTGATCGAGTTCACCGTCGCCGGCGCCATCGATCTGGGCGGCAAGTCGCTTTCGCTCTCGCAGCCGTACGTCACGATTGCCGGCGAAACAGGGCCGAGCCCCGGCCTCACGCTGTTCAACGGCGGGCTGTTCATCACCGCCCACGATGTCATCGTGCGGCATATCCGCGTGCGGCCGGGCGCGGGCAACCGTCCGAAGAAGAGCGGCTGGGAAGTCGACAGCATCAGCACCGGCGGCGGCGCGCACGATGTGATCGTCGATCATTGCACGCTCACGTGGTCGACGGACGAAAATCTCAGCGCGTCCGGCCCGCGCTTCAACGGCGCGAACCCCGACGAGTGGCGAAAGAACACCTCGCACCGGATCACGTTCAGCCAGTGCATCATTGGCGAAGGGCTGCACGATTCCGCCCACGCCAAGGGCCCGCACTCGATGGGGTCGCTGATTCACGACAACGCGAGCGACATCGCCATCATCGGCAATCTCTACATCAGCAACAACGCGCGGAACCCGCTGTTCAAGGGCGGCGCGCGCGGCGCGGTCGTCAACAATCTGATCCAGAATCCCGGCAACCGGCTCGTGACCTACGGCCTGGTGCCGTCGGAATGGGAGGGCCATCCGTGGGAGCGCGGCATCATGGTCGTGGTCGGCAATGTCGCGCGCAAGGGCGCGAGCACGATTCCGGAGGTGGCGTTCATCGAAGGCCGGGGGCCGGTGGACGTGTTCGCCGAGGACAACCAGTATTTCGACGCGTCCGGAAAACCTTTGCCGACGACGGCCAACCTGCGCGACGCCGCCGGCAAGCCGCCTGGCGCCGATTCGCAGAACCAGCCGCGCGTGCTGACCCGCCGGCCGTTCTGGCCGCCGCGGTTGCAGGCACGCCCGGCGGGCGAGGTGAAGGAGTGGGTGCTCGCCAACGCCGGTGCGCGTCCGTGGGAGCGCGACGGCATCGACCGCCGGCTCGTGAACGAAGCGCGGACGGGCGGCGGGAAAATCATCCACTACGAGTCCGAAGTCGGCGGCCACGCCGCGGCGAACAAGTAAGGTGGGGCCGCTTCGCCGAAGCGGCCTTAAGTTTTCTGTAGCCGTGGTCCCCTGGAGGGCCGGCCTCCGTGCCGGCCGCGGAAAGCAAAACCTTGTGCAGGACGACACGGAGGTCGTCCCTCCAGACGCATTTTGGTTACGGACCGCCTGTTCTCACCCAAACGTCCGCCGCAAATACTCCAGGCTCTTGGTCGCGATAACTTCCGGGCCCTCGTCGAATTTGAAGACCTCGACCGACACCACGCCGTCGTAGCCAACTTCGCGCAGCGCCGCGGCAATCGGCCGGAAATCGACGTCGCCGAAGCCCGGTCCCTTCATGTTCGCGTCGTTCGCGTGCACGTACGCGAACTCTCCCCTGCTCTCCCGGATGATCTGGGGCGTCGGCTTCGCCTCGTGGCTCATCGCCCGCACGTCGAGGATGACCTTGAAGTTCGGGGAGTGAAGTTCGCGCGTGAACCGAATCGCATCCGCCGCGGTGTTGATGAAGTTCGTGTCCTCGGCCGGCAGCGGCTCGAAACAAAGCGTGACGCCGCGGCTGGCGCCGAGCTGCGCCGCGGGGCGAAACACCGCCTGCGCCCACCCCCAGCCCTGCTCGAGCGTGACGCCGGGCTCGAGGTTCCGCTGCTTCGGCGAACCCACCACGATGATCTTGCCTCCGAGGTCCGCGCAGAAGTCCGTCAGGTCGCAGAAGTATTTCGCCGTGCGTTCGCGCGTCGCGGCGTCCGGCGACGTCAGGTGCATGCCCTCGGCCTGTACCAGCACCCAGTGGATGCCGGAAATCGCCACGCCGGCCCGCGCGGCCGCGTCCCTAATTCGTTTCCGCTCCGCCGCGGGGACCTCGGTCACGTGCTTCGCGAGGGTGAACGGCGCAATCTCGACCGCGTCGTAGCCAGCCTTCGCGCAGTAGCTGAACACGTCGTCGATTTTCCAGTCCTTGAAGATCTCGTTGCAGATGGCGAATTTCATCGCCGCGACGTTGATGAAATCGTCGTGCGATGGCGAGCGGAGGCGGCGATGAAGTCAAAAGTGACAAGTGCCAAGTAACAAGAGGACGACAGCCCGGTTTCTTGATGCCACTTCACGCGCAGCACGCGCGCGCCGGCCCTTGGTACTTGATCCTTGTTAATTGTTACTTCGTTCGCGCACCTCAGTGCGCGAACGTCGCCTCCTCCGGCAGCGGCTGGCCCTTCGTCTCCGGCGCGAACGGCAGCACGATCAGCCCGAGCAGAAACGTCGCGCACATGGCGACGCCGGCGTAGCGCAGCGGCTCGGGCTGCGCCTTGAACACCTCGCTGGTCAGCAGGCCGAGCACGGCCGGACCCGACGCCGCGATGAAGCGGCCCACGTTGTAGCAGAACGAAACGCCCGTGCTGCGCAGGTGCGTCGGAAACAGCTCCGGCAGGTACACCGCGTATCCGCCGAACAAGAACAGCTGACAGAAGCCCAGCAGCGGCATCATCCAGAAAATCTGGCTGCGCTCCTTCAGGAACAGGAACACCCCGACGTTGCTGGCCAGCGCGAGCACAAAGCCAATCGCAAAGGTCGGCCGCCGGCCGATCCGCTCGGCCACGTGGCTGAACGAGTAGATTCCGAAAAACGCGCCGACATTGAGCATCATGGTGGTCACGCCGGCCCAGACGGTCACCGCGCCGGAAATCCGCGCCGCCGGCATGCCCTCCGCCGCAAACGCCTTTTGCAGCACCGACCGCACGAGATCGATGCTGAAGAACGCGATGCCCCAGAGCCCGATGATGCCAGACAGCGCCAGCAGCAGTCCGATCACGGCGGGCCGCCGCCAGCGCGCGGCGCCGCCGCCGCCATAAACCGCCCAGACCCGGGCGGCGATCGCCGCGACCTCGACCCC
>Ga0080064_1001376_pt1 | contig 49607 bp, 39 predicted proteins | sample Subgrocontami54m_FD_69260 | JGI IMG/M metagenome (GOLD analysis project Ga0080064, IMG submission 69260) | Subsurface groundwater microbial communities from S. Glens Falls, New York, USA - GMW46 contaminated, 5.4 m (SPADES assembly) (version 2) ...
CTATCGGCAATACATAGAGGCCGGACGGCTGGTAAAATAGGGGCATGGCCATTCCCGACGAGTGGATGAAACCCCTGAAAACCTGGCGAATCGACGATTTGTAGTGACGACACTCCAAAATACGTGCGTAAATTAGCCTACAGTGCGGAAGTTGGGCTAGCGCTCCGGCTAGGCGCCGGCGCGGGGGGCGCTGAGGGCTCCTTCGGAGTAGAGCTGGATGGGGAGGTGCACGGTGAACGTGGAGCCGCGGCCCTCCTCGCTCGTGACCCCGATCGTTCCGCCGTGCTGCTCGACGATCTGGCGCACGCCTGCAAGCCCGATTCCCGTGCCGGGAAGGCGGCCGGCCGCGTTGCTTCCCCGATAGAACCGCTCGAAGATCTGGGGGAGGTCATTCTTCGGTACGCCGATGCCGTGATCCTTTACGAGCAGCAGCGCTTCCGCATGGGGCGGATCCCCGCGACGCACTTCGACGACGATTTCGCCACCGTTCGGGCTGTACTTGATCGCGTTCGAAAGCAGATTCCCCAGGATACGCTCCAGCCTTGGCGCATCCCAGAGCCCTTCGACGGCGGCGAAATCGGTCTTGACCCGCATCGGGTGCATGCTGGTCGTCGCCTGGTAATCCGCGGTCACCCGCTCGACCAGTGCGACAAGGTCGGTTGGTCGAAGGTTGAGCTGGAGCGGCTGGTCCGCCTCCAGGCGGGCAACATCCAGCAGCTCGTCGAGCTGCGCGACGGTTCGGTTCACGACCGTGTCGATGCGCGCGAGGCCACGGGCGACGCTGGCGGGCGCCGGAGCGTCCGATCGGGCGATCTGTCGCTGCATGAGCTGCGCAAACGCCTTGATCGCTCCGAGAGGATTCTTGAGGTCATGGGCTACGGACGCCAGAAACTCCTCGCGCACGCGAACAGCGTCCTCTGCCGCGGCGCGCGCCTGCCGTTCGGCCTCCTGCGCTTCGGCGAGCTTGATCATCTGGTCGCGCAGCTCGTACTGCCGGCGTCGCCCGCGGAGTGCCACCTTGACCGCACCGACCAGCGTGTCGCCGCGAACCGGGCGTTCGATGAACGTGGCGTTCAGCCGGCGCCCGATCGTCATCGCGAGGTGCTTGCTCGCGGGCGTCGGGGCTCCGCCGCTGACCAGGACGACGAGGGGAAGGTCTGACCACGCGGGTTGGCCGTCTAGCATCTCCAGGAGCTCGGCAACCGCGGTCTGGGTGAGGGCCTCCTGGGTCAGGACAAGACCACCAATCCCTTCGGCCACCGCGTGCACGACGCCCTGAATGCCCGAGCAAATCTCCGCGTCGATCGAGGCCGTGCTGAGCTTTTGTTGGACCAGGACCGCGTCGCGGCCCACCGGCGCGAGGACGAGGATCCGCTCGCTACAACTCACGCTCTCCATCGGTTAGCAGCGATCCTTCCGGGCCAGTGTACGCGGGTGTGCCCGACAGCACCCCGCGGAAATTGTGCAGCGGCAGTCCGACTCGCAAACCTGGGCCCATCCGAAACTCTCGAATCGTCCGCTCATGGGCACCACCTCGCCGTTTGACGACGGAGATTGCCTGGCGAATCTCGCCCGAGGCCTCGAAAAAGCGCAGCATGATAACGGAGTCGGCGAGGTAACTTACATCGATCGGGGCCTGCATCCGATCTCCGATCACGCCATGCTGCGCGATCGTCATGATCGTCAGTACGCCCTTTCGACCCAGGTAGGTCAGCAATTCATGGAGCTGGAGCAGCACGAGATGCTCCTCGGCCATCGCGTTCAGGTAGCCGTTGAGGCTATCGATAATGATGAGACGCGCGTCACCCTCCTCGACCGCCCTGCGGACCAGTGCATCGAACTCACCCGGAGAAAACTGCGCCGGATCCATGTGGTTCAGGGTGATGAGTCCATCTCTAACCAGCGGTTCGACGTCCACTCCGAGACCCCGGGCACGATTGAGGTACGTCGCGACGCTCTCATCAAAGATGTAGGCCGAGACGTTCTCTCCCCGCTGGGCCGCAGACAGCGCGTACTGGGTTGCGAGGGCGGACTTGCCGACGCCCGCGGGGCCCATGAGGAGCGTGCTCGTGCCGCGATCCAGACCACCCCCGGTAAGCGAATCCAGCTCAGGAACTCCACTCATGACCTGGCCGGGCGCGGGCTCCGCTGGGTGTTCTGCCGCGATAAGGCTCGGGAACACCGTGATGCCGCCGGTTCGGATGACCATATCGTGGTAGCCGCCACGGTAGCTCGACCCACGACGCTTGACGACGCGGAGGCGGCGCCGCTCGCTGCTCCCGTACTCGGGAGAGAGGTGCTCCAACAGCGTCACGCAATGACAGATGCTCTCGATGCCAGCCTCGGGTGAGTCCATGCTATCGAGCAACAGGACCGTGCAATGACGTTCCGCGAAGAATTGTTTCAGCCCGAGGATCTGCCGTCGATATCGGAGCGGGTCGCGGGCGAGGAGTCGCAGCTCTGAGAGTGAGTCGAACACCACGCGTGACGGCCTTGAGCGCTCCGCTTCTTCCAGCACCGCCCAGGTGGTCTCGCCGAGCTCGACTTCCGCGGGGTGGAAAACGGTGTACTGCTCCTCCGGACGGAGAGACTCTTCGTTTGGGGAAAGCTCACTCACCATGACGCCGTCGAGGTTCCAGCCGTGCGACTGGGCCACCTCGCGCAGCTCTGACTCCGTCTCCGAGAGCGTGACGTAGAACACGGTTTCGCCGCGCCGGGCGCCCTCGAGGAGAAACTGGAGCTCAAGGGTGGTCTTACCCGTGCCGGGAGAACCTTCGAGAAGATTGAGGCGATACGCGGGGAATCCGCCGCCCAGCACGTCGTCCAGCCCCGGAATGCCGGTGCTCGCCTTCTCGGGGATGTACATTCCTGCTGGAGGCGCGCTACGCATGACCGACGCTCCTCGTCTCACCGGCTAGACTGAAGGGCAAGCGGGCAACGGATGGCGCAATGGTGACAAGGTAGTCAACTCGGAGGCCAGCCCTTCGGGACCTGCCTCAGAGGGTTCCGCGCCGAAGGGCGCGGCTTTTTGCATTCTCAACCAGTGCAACGATATCACACGGAAGTTTGCGGTCGGACTGTTCCCGGCCCGACGCCGGGAAACGCATTTGTAACAATCGACGCGCGACCATTGATGTGGGGCCTGCCTGTCGACGCGGGTCTCCTGTCTGTACCACAATGGCCGAGTTCAAACGGGAGGACGAACCCATGAAAGTCGCCGAGGAGATCGTCATCGCGCCGAACACGGGCGCGGCCTTCGCGGTCGCCAAGGGGCGCCGTCTGCAGGTGTACGGGACGACCATCGCGGACTTCGTCGCCTTCGATCAGCACGACCTACGCGAGCGCTTCGACCAGGCGCGGACGAAGACCTACAACTCCTGCATCTACGCCACGCGCGGCGACATGCTGATGACGAAGTCCAATGAGCCGCTACTCCTGATCACCGAGGACCTCTTCACCGAGGGTACGCACGACCTCCAGAAAGGGATGTGCAGCGCGGCGCGGGTCAAGCGCGCGATCGAAGAGGGCCGGCTCCGCGAGTACTATAACCGCGACATCTCACCCGAGGACCTTCCCGACCACGGCTGCTGGGAGAACCTCAGTCGTGCGCTTGCGCCGTACGACATCCCGCCCGAGGACGTCCCAAGTCCGTTCAACCTGTTCCAGACCATGCGGTTGGAGCTGCCGAGCGGCAAGATGTTCAACACGGGCATCCGGCCCAAACCCGGCACCTACATCGAGTTCGAGGCCCAGCGCGACACTCTCGTCGCCATCTCCGCTTGTCCCGATCTCACGGTCGGTGGCAAGGAGATCCGCGCTGTCATCCTGGACTTGTAGTGACCTCTCCTGCGCCCCCGTTGTCCCCACCATAGCCCAGAAGAAGCCAATCCGGTCAGAGAGTCAGCTTAGCTGCCATTCGTGCATGTTCCAGAGCGGCGTCGAGGGGTCCGGGCCGGTGAGCCGCGTCGTGTAGGCGAGGACCTTCACGTCGAAGAACATTGGGAAGCCCGGCATCTCGTCATTGGCCAGGTTCATCATCTGCACCGCGTAGTTCGCGCGTTCCGCGCGGTCCAATGCCGTGTTGAACTGGCCGTAGAGCCGATCGAATTCCGGGTTGGACCAGCCACCACGGTTCCCCCCGCTCCAGCGATTGTTCGCGGTGCCGATATTCGCGCTGACGAACGTATCGTCCACCACCGCCCCAATGAGCAGCATGCCGAGCCCGGGGAACGTGGCCCGCGCGAGGTTATCCCGGACCTGCACCGCGGACATAACCGACGGTTGCACCTGGATACCCGCCTTCCACCACGTGTCCGTGATGATCGCCTGCCCCCGCTCAAATGTGGTCCCCGCCAGGGTCTGGTAATCCGGCCGGAACCGCTCGCCCATCGCGTTTGCGAAGTATCCTTCGCGGTCCTTCGTGTACCCGGCCTCAGCCATGAGCTGGTCCGCGCGCCGCGGATCGTACGTATAGCGGTTCACGCGGCGCTCGACCTCCGGGTAGAAGCGGTTATCCGGTGACATCGCGGCGACCGCGATTCCGCCTTCGCCAGCGTAGAGGCCCTCACGCACCGTCTCCCGGTCCACGGCCCACGCCATCGCCTGCCGCACGCGCTTGTCCATCAGGCCGGGCTCCTTCAGGTAGTCCTGCCGGAATTGGACCACGTTGGTGATAACGTTGCTGGCGCGAATTTCGACCACGCCGCGTCCGCTGGGGGCCCAATCCTGCTTGAGCGTCATGCCGTGCTCGAAGCGCAACGTGTTCTCCATCGCGAACCCGAGCTGGTCGGACAGGATGCCGGTCAGTACGGGGTTCTCGTCGCCGATGATGCGCGCGACGATGCGGTCGATCTTCGGCTTGCCGAGCGCGTAGCCTTCGAAGGCAACGGCCTCCATGTGAGCACCGGGCTCCCATGCAATCAAGCGATATGGGCCGGCGCCGACGAACGCGGTCGTCCAGTAGGCTTGATTCAGAAACGCCTGCGCGTCCTGGGTTTGCTTGTACGATTGGAACGACGGCTCGAGGATCGAGCGTGGCAGCGGCGTAAAGTCGAACGCCAGCTCGCCAGCGTCCGGGTAGAGGGATTTCCATCGGATAAGGACCGTGCCTGGATCAAGCGCGACCACCTCGTCCATCTGGTCCTGCGGCTTCGTGCTCAGACCGATGCCTGGCTCCGTGTAAACCTGCCAGGTGAAGACCAGGTCATCCGCCGTCATCGGTGAGCCATCGTGCCAGGTCCCGTTCGGGCGCAGCGTGTACGTCGTCTCCATCTTGCCGTCGGGGAGCACGCGCCAGCTATCCGTGCCCAGCCGCGGCAGGGTCGCTGCGAGCTGCGGATGGGGATTGGTCGCGCCATCGTAGATGGCAAGGCCTGCGTTGAAGAGCTGCTGCATCTGGCCGCTCGCCGCTTGCGCGGTCTTGGGCGACATCGAAGTCAGCTCGTATCGAAACGCCATAGTGAGTGTTGGGCTCGGCCCAGCCCGGCGCGGCTCAGAAGCCGCGGAAGGTGCATCGCCCGGACCAGCCCGCTGGCCCGAGGGTGCGGCGCAACCGAGAAGCAGCACCAGAACGAACGTGGCAGGAGCCACCCAGCGACGCCATCGCAGCCCGCGTCCGGACGGTCTAACAACGAAACTGCGCTGACTCGCTAGCCTGCTCTTCGAGGCGCTTCATCGTAGGGGACATACCCGGGTTCTGTCGACGGACAGGTGGCTCGCCCCTTCGCATCCGCGGCGGGAGAGCGATCAGTGGCGAAAGCGCCAATGGGGCAAACATCGGCCGCTGTGAGCGTGCGATTCGCCGCTGAGTAGCCATAGTCGTTCAGCGTATCGAGCAGGCTCGGGCGATCGTCGATCACGGCGCGGACCGACCGGCACGCTCGTGCGGGATCACCGCTTTCGTTCCATGCCAGGATAAAAACGGCGGTCGCTCGATCCATTGCGGTGGCCCCACCGAGGCGTGCTGCTTCGGTGAAGACGGCGCGGGCTGCGCCGGCATTGGGCGGAGCGCGTTGCAGCTCGACCAGCCCCAGGTGCAGGCGCGCGAACGCGGCGAGCTCCTGGCGCTCGTCGTCCTGACCGGCGCGAAGCCGCGCGGCCTCAAGGATGTCATCGGAGATGACGCGCTGAAATCCGGCGGTCGCCTTGTCGAGATCCCCGCTTGTCTCCGCATCGAGCGCGTCGTACACGGCATGGATCAGATAGGGGGACGCGTCCCATTGCCGGTCCACGAGCGCAAGCTCACGGCCCGTCCAACGGTAGCGGTCGGTGCGGGTCCGGGTCGGTTGCGCCCCGATTGAGCCCTCGCCGCCCCCGTGCAACACGATGTCCGTCACCCCACCAGTCGCCACCAACGAGAGCTCGGGCCACGCCATCCCAAGTCCGGCCTGCACGATCATGCGACCGTTGCGGAAGCTGAGGATCTCGACTCCAATCCCGCACGTCGAAGCGCCACACCAGGGATTCTCCACGACGATTTCTGGCGTCCCGTCGCGGTCCAGATCGACCGGACCGTGGAAAACGGCCGGCCCGGCGCCAGGCGAGAGGAATGCGCCGAGACCTAGAGGCAGGATGGGCGCCAGGCGAGAGGAATGCGCCGAGACCTAGAGGCAGGATGGCCGCCGGGCGATAGCCGACGCCGTCAAACGCCAGGACGAGCACCCACGCCAAACGACCTGCCTCATCCTTGGCGACCACAACGTATTCGGGGTCTCCGTCGCCGTCGAAATCGACTGGCAACGCGAACTCGCTTGGTGCAAGCGCGCTCGCTGGCGCAGTCCACGTAAAGGTTCGCGGCAGTTGCGCTGGGGGAATGCCCGCGAGAGCTCGCACGCCGGCCTGCGGGCTCGACCATAGCTCGTTAGAGAACATATCGCCCTCATAGCGGGGAACGTCGATCGCCGGCTCGGTCGCGGGCGCCGCGAGCGCCGCGCGCAGAACCGCGCGGGTCTCGTCGAACGCGCCCGCGGCGTCCGCTGTCACGACTTCGTCGGCGATCTCGCCCGTATCTATATGGATGAAGAGCGAGGAGGTGCGCTTCAAGAGCTCGTACGCGAGACTCGGGCAGTCCCGGGCGCGGCAGATGGCTCCCGCGGCGACGCCGGACGGACTGACGCCCTCCGGTAGCTCCATGAGACGGCCCGCGATGTTAAGCGCTGGCGTCGTACGGCGCGGCGGGCGTGGATCGAGCGGTGCGAGCGGTTCAGAATCGGGTGCTTGGCTCGCCACCGACAGGTGAACCGGCGTAAAGCTGAAGCTAGTCAACACCGCCCCGATCACGAGGACAGCGAACCGGTGCGGACGTGTGCACTCGTGATTCGCGGAACGCAGCCGAATCACCCTGCCCAGCCGACCCAGTCCCAACGTCAGGCCCCGCTGGTCAGGAGCGCCATTCCCACTTGTGGATGTCGAGGAACGTACCGCTCGTATTCGGTGTCTCGCGCGCGATCGGACCGCGCAAGCTGCCCACGACTCCGTTCGTCTCCGCACCAAAGTTGTGCGGGATGACGGGCAGCTCTTCCGTAAGAATCTTCTCCATCTGCGCGAGCTGACTGATCCGCTCTGATTCGACCAGCGTGCCGCTGTACGCCTCAAACAGGCGATCGTACTCAGGGTGGCTCCACCCCGCGCGGTTCTCGCCGCGCCAGCGATTGCTCGCCTTCGCGATCTGCTCGCTCGTATAAGTGACGTGCCGATTGCCGCCGCCGCGAATCTGAAGGCCAGGCAGCAGCGCCCGCGTCTCCGGATCGGCGATCTGCGCGGCGGGCAGAATGCGCTGGCTGGCGTCGAAGCCGGATCGCTTCAGACTGTCGACGTAGGTTGAGCACTCGAGCTCGTTCTTCGTGCCCGCGGAGGACGCCACGCTGAACTTCACGTTCTGGCCGTCTCGACCGGCGAAGAAGCCATCGGCTCCCTTGACGTACCCCACCTCTTCCATGAGCTGCTGGACCCGCCGCGTGTCGAAAGGGTCTTCTGCGCGACCCGCTCGATCTCGGCGTAGTACGGCACACGAGGCGACGTGAGCGTGTAGGTAGGCAGGCTCTTCCCCGCCGTGAGCACCTCCACCGCGAGGAACGAGTCGATCCCCGAGGCAATCGCCCACCGCACCCGCACGTCGAGCAGCGCAAAGTTGGGCCGGAGGTGCCAGGTCGTCTCCATGCGGCCGTCTGGAAAGACGCGCCAGGTGTCGGTTTCCAGCTTCGGGAGCGCCTCGGCGAGGTACGGATGCGAGACCTCGTGCTCGTCGGCGTAATCCAGCATGGCGTTGAAGATGTACAGCGGAGGGTTGAGCGCCATGGAGAACGGGACCAGCGGCTTGGCCGCGAGGCTCGGGAGCTCAGCCCGGATCGCGATGACCAACGTCCGTTGGGGCGCCGGCGCCGCGGACCGCGCCGCGGGGTCGCTCGCTGACCGGGGTGAGCCAGCGGACGGCGCACAGGCGGTAAGAACCATGGCTGCCACCAGACCCAATTGCAGGATCCCGACCCGCGCGCCCATGGCTTCCTCCTGATTCACCGTGTTCTGACGGGGCAGCGGTCCCGCGAACCGATTTCCACCATTGTAGCGGCGCGTTCGCGGCTCGGGGACGAGTCACGCCTGGCAGACTCAGCCGGATTCTAGGCCTGCACGGTTCCGGCAGTTCTCCGCATCGATCTCGCGATTGCTATGCCGCTGTGAGTTCATGGTGTCTGGCAGACGCACCCACCCTCCGTACAATAGAACGCATGTCTCACGAAGCACTGTTCCACCCCGTGGTCGCCGGCTGGTTTGCCGAACGATTCGCCGGGCCCACGCCCCCCCAGGCCGAAGGCTGGCGCGAGATCGCGTCGGGTCGTGACGTGCTGATCGCCGCGCCAACTGGATCAGGCAAGACGCTGGCGGCTTTCCTCTGGTCACTCAACAGCCTTTTCGAGCGTGCGCTGGCGGACGGGCTGCCCGACGCGACTCAAGTCGTGTACGTCTCCCCGCTGAAGGCGTTGGGGAATGACATTCAGAAGAACCTTCAGGAGCCGCTCAGCGGGATTCGGGAGTATGCGTTGCGCGGCGCCAGCGGGCCAGGCCAGACCCTGCCCGAGATCCGGGTCGCGGTCAGGACCGGCGACACGCCGATGGCCGAGCGCGCCCGCATGCTGCGGCAGCCGCCACACATCCTCATTACCACGCCGGAATCGCTGTACATCCTCCTCACCGCGGAGGGCAGCCGCAAATTTCTGGCGACTGCCCAGACCGTCATCGTCGACGAGATTCACGCGATCGCCGGCGACAAACGTGGCACCCACCTGGCGCTTTCACTGGAGCGACTCGACCATCTCATCGGCCGGCGCGTCCAGCGCATCGGCTTGAGCGCGACCCAGAAGCCGATCGAAGAGATCGCGCAGCTCCTCGTGGGTGTTCCAGGCGATGTGCGGGAGCCGCCCATAATCGTGGACACCGGCCACAAGCGCGAGATGGAGCTCACGATCGAAGTGCCCGACCAGGAGTTGGGGCATATCGCGACGCATGAGCTCTGGGACGAGGTCTACGGTCGCATCGTGCACCAGGTGGAGTCCCACCGCACGACGCTCGTCTTCGTCAACACGCGGCGCCAGGTCGAACGAATCTCCTACGCTCTGGGCAAGCGGATTGGCGCCGAACGCGTCGCCGCGCACCACGGGAGCCTTTCGCGGGAGACTCGTCTTTCCGCCGAGCAGCGCCTCAAGTCCGGCGAGATCCCCGTCATGGTGGCGACGGCCTCGCTCGAGCTGGGCATCGACATCGGCCATGTGGATCTGGTCTGCCATATCGGCGCGCCGCGCCTCATATCGACCCTGTTGCAACGGGTCGGCCGCTCGGGTCACTGGCTCGGGGCGATTCCGAAGGGCATCATCTACCCCCTCACCCGGGACGAGCTGCTGCAGGCGGCGGCCGCGATCCGCGCCGTCCGCCAGGGCGAGCTCGACCGAATCGCCATTCCGGAAGAGCCACTCGACATTCTCGCCCAACAGATGGTTGCGACGGTGGCCACCAGCGAGATGACCGAGGAGGAGCTGTTCGCACTCGTGCGGCGTGCCTATCCGTATCGCGACCTCTCGCGTCCAACCTTCGACCAGGTGCTGGAGATGCTGAGTGAGGGAATTGCGACCGGTCGTGGCCGGCGGTCCGCTCACCTGCACCGCGACCAGGTCCACGGGATACTGCGCGCCCGGCGTGGGGCGCGCCTCGCCGCGATCACCTCGGGCGGCGCGATCCCGGATTTGGCCAACTACGACGTCGTCGAAGAGCCGGCGGGAACGTTCGTCGGCCAGCTCCACGAGGACTTCGCGGTCGAGAGCCTCGCCGGAGATGTCTTCCTCCTGGGGAACCATTCCTGGCGGATCCGGCGCGTCGAGCAGGGGCGCGTGCGCGTCGAGGATGCCGCGGGCGCGGCGCCCACGATGCCGTTCTGGCTCGGGGAGGCGCCCGCGCGCTCGGCCGAGCTATCCAGCGCCGTGTCTGACTTGCGGGAGGAGGTGGCGAGGCGGCTTGACGGCAACAGCGTTCCCCCCCACCCTAACCCTCCCCCACAAGGGGGGAGGGGACTGGTTGGTGCTCTCCCACAAGGGGGGAGGGGACTTGTTGGTGCTCCCCCGCAAGGGGGGAGGGGACTTGTTGGTGCTCCCCCGCAAGGGGGGAGGGGACTTGTTGGTGCTCCCCCGCAAGGGGGGAGGGGACTTGATGCCATCGCGTGGCTTCAGGCGGAGACAGGGGTGGGTCTGGCCGGGGCGGAGCAGATTGTTGACTACGTCCGCGATACGCAGCGGATGCTCGGGGTTGTGCCGACCCAGCAGACTATCGTCGCGGAGCGGTTCTTCGATGAGTCGGGCGGGATGCAGCTCATCCTCCACACGCCGTTCGGCGGCCGCATCAATCGGGCCTGGGGCCTGGCGATGCGGAAGCGTTTTTGCGTCACCTTTGATTTCGAGCTTCAGGCCGCGGCAACCGACGACGGAATCCTGATCTCACTTGGCGAGCAGCATTCGTTTCCGCTCGATAGCGCCTTTTCCATGGTGCGCCCGTCTACCCTGGAGGCAGACCTCACCCAGGCCGCGCTCCAGGCACCGATGTTCACGAACCGTTGGCGCTGGAACGCAACCCGTTCGCTTGCGCTGCTGCGGAGCCGGGGCGGCAAGCGCATCCCGATCAACATCCAGCGCATGCAGGCGGAAGATCTGCTGGCAGCGGTCTTCCCCGACCAGCTCGCGTGCCAGGACAACCGCCCCACTGGCCCGATCGACCTCCCGGACCATCCGCTTGTGAACGAGACGATTGACAACTGCCTGCGCGAAGCCATGGACACCGACGGCCTGCGCGCCGTGCTGACCGCCATCGATCGAGGCGAGATTCGCACCGTCGCCGTGGAGACCCCGGCGCCATCGCTCATGTCGCATGAGATCCTGGCCGCCAACCCGTACGCCTACCTGGACGATGCGCCGCTCGAGGAGCGCCGGGCGCGTGCCGTCGCTCTCCGGCGCACGGACCCCGATCTTGCGGGCGGCATTGGCGCGTTGGACCCGGAGGCGATTGCCGCCGTTCAGAGCCAGGCCTGGCCGGACGTTCGCGACGCGGAGGAGCTCCACGACATCCTATTGAGCTTAGGGGTCCTTCCGCTCGACAGCATCGACCCGAGCTGGGAGGAATTTGCCGACTGGCTACGAGAGCAGGGCCGAGCCGCTATCGCCACCTGGGCCGGCGATAGCGCCCTGGTCGCAGCGGAGCGCCTCAGCCTGGCGCAAGCGGCGCTGGGCTCGCTTGCGTTCGACCCTCCGATCGCATCGCCGGGCGCCTCCCGCACCATCACGCCCGATGAGGCCGCGCAGACGATCGTCCGCGGCTGGCTCGAGGTGCTTGGCCCGACGACCACAAACGACCTCGCATCACGAACCGGACTAAGCCAGGGCGCAGTTTCCATGGCGCTCCCCGTGCTGGAAGCGAGTGGCACCGTGCTGCGGGGTCAATTTACGCCCGGGCCAGCCTCTCTGGACGGGGAGTGGTGCGAACGCCGCTTGCTCGCCCGGATCCACCGGCTGACGCTCGGCCGGCTGCGGCAGGAGATCCAGCCCGTTACGACAGCCGAGTACATTCGCTTCCTGCTGCGCTGGCAACACGTTGCGCCGGGCACGCAACTCCACGGCAGAGACGGGTTGGTGGAAGTCGTCGGGCAGCTCCAGGGTATCGAGCTGCCCGCGCCGGCGTGGGAAGGCACTGTGCTCAAGAGCCGCGTCGCGAAGTACGACCCGGCGGATCTGGAGCAGCTCTGTCTCTCCGGTCTGGTCTCCTGGGGCCGGCTCTCGACCCGCGAGGTTGCGGTCGACGAGGCTGAGGCGAGTGCGGGATCGAAGCGCCGTACCCCGGCCCGCGCCGGTGCCCGCTCGCGCGCAGCCCGCCCACAGATGCCTGGTCGCCAGGCACCGCTCGCGTTCCTCCTGCGAGAGGACCTGCCTCAATTCCTTTCGGAGCGGCCGCCGCTCGATCAGCTCACCGACCTCACCCATCCGGCTCGCGAGGTGGCCGAATTCCTGGACCGGCGGGGCGCCTCCTTCCTTACCGATATTGCGCGCGGGACGGGACGGCTCCCAGCCGAGATCGAGGACGCCCTCTGGGAGTTGGTTGCGCGCGGTCTCGTGACCGGCGACGGCGTTGCCGGCCTCCGTGTGTTGCTCCAGCCGGAGGCGAAGCGCCGGTCCGTGACACCTCGCCTGCACGTCGTCGGTGGGAAGCAAGGGCCGCATCGGCAGCTTCCCGTCGGCCGTTGGTCGCTGTGGGGCGACGACCCGGCGGACGCGGCTATGCCTGAGCACGTCGAGCAGTATGCCCGGCAGCTCCTCCGGCGGTACGGCGTCGTGTTCCGGGACCTCCTCGCACGCGAGCACCAGGCGCCACCATGGCGACTGCTGTTGGGGATCTACCGCCGGCTCGAAGCTCGGGGCGAGATCCGGGGCGGGCGCTTCGTCGGGGGCTTCGTGGGCGAGCAGTACGCCCTACCAGAGGCCGTGGAGGCGCTTCGCGCCGTCCGGCGGCAGCAGAGTGGTGATGAAACGGTGGTCGTAGGCAGTGGCGATCCATTGAATCTGGTTGGCATCTTGACGCCGGGCGCCCGGATCTCTCCGTACGCCAGTCAGGTCATCGCCTATCGGGATGGCGTGCCGGTCGAGGTCGGACCGCTGGGCGCCGTTCAGAGCCGCCTGCGATTCGCTAGCCTGAGGTAGGTGGGCGCAGACGGAGACGATGGTTAGAGCCACGCCGGCGTTTGCGTTAGCTAGCTCACTACTTGACTGGCCCCGCGAGCCACGTCATGCTAGACAGGTATCGTTGACCTCCACGACGGCCGCCGCCTTGCCCAGCGGGCGTCGAGTCCGGTGCTCCGCGGTCCAGCGTACCCGGACAGCATGTTCGCTTCAATTCTCGGGACGCGAGGGACTGTTGATGGCGGATCCTGAATGCAGCTGAACAGTATTGCCGCCAAGCTCGTCGCTGGCTTTCTCGCCGTCGCCGCTATCGTCGCCGCCCTGGGCATTTTCTTTCTCGTGCGGCTCGACACAGTCAACAAGACGAGTGCCGAGCTATCACAGCGCTGGCTTCCGGGGGCCGAGCTCGCCGGCAAGATCGATGCGGAGATCAACGAGTTCCGCGGCACGCGCTTCGCGCACGTTGTGGCACGTACGACCGCCGAGCGAGCCGAACTCGAGCTGCAGCTCGATGCAAGCCGCCACCACGTCGACGCCGCAATTGCGAACTACGAGGAGCTCGCCCGCACACCGGAGGATCAAGCCCCTTTGCGGCAGTTCAAGACGGCGTGGGGCGAATACCTGGCGGAACACGACGCCATCTTCCTGCCGCTATCGCGCCGAGATGACGACGTCATCGCCACCGACTATCTTCGGGGCCGGGGCGCCTATCTCTTCCAGCAGCTCGATGACCAGATCCAAGCCCTGGTGGCTCGGGAGACCGCGGGTGCCCACGCTACGAGCGCGCAAGTAGATGAGATCATCCAGCGCGCACCGCGGGTATTTGGTCTGGTGGTCATCGGTGCGGTGCTCCTCGCCACGTTCCTGGGACTACGGCTGGCCACCGGGATTCGGCGGACGGTGGGTCAGGTCGCGGTAGTGGCGGCCGGGCTCGCGCAGGGCGACATCGACCAGGAGATCACCGTGCGGTCCGATGATGAGCTCGGCCGGATGGCCGATGCGTTTCGGACGCTCGTGGCGCACCAACAGAAGCAGGCGGCACTCGCACGGACCATCGCGGCGGGCGATCTCAGCCACGAATTCGCAGTCTCATCGGAACGGGACGTGCTGGGGCATGCGCTCGCCCAGATGGTGGTCAATCTGCGAACCCTGGTTGGCGAGCTCCAATCGGCCCGAGGCGACGCGGAGGCGGCACGAGACGAAGCCCTGCGGGCGTCGGAGGCCAAGAGCGCGTTTCTCGCGACGATGAGCCATGAGATCCGAACCCCGATGAATGGGGTCATCGGCATGACCGGGTTGCTGCTCGATACCCCGCTGACGCCGCAGCAGCTCGAGTTTGCGAAAACGGCGCGCTCATCCGGCGAAGCGCTGCTCACGATTATCAACGACATCCTCGATTTCTCCAAGATCGACGCGGGCCGGCTCGATATCGAGATCATCTCCTTCGACCTTCGGCAAATCACCGAGGAGGTCGTCGAGATGCTGGCGGAGGCCGCGTATGGAAAAGGGCTGGAGCTCAGCTTTCTCATCCAGCATGACGTTCCCACCGCCGTGCGGGGGGACCCGGGGCGGGTCCGCCAGGTGCTGACCAACCTGATCGGTAATGCCATCAAGTTCACAACCGCCGGCGAGGTGGGCGTCCGCCTGAGTGTCGCCGCCAGTTCCATGGACACGACAACGGTGCGCTTTGAAGTGAATGACACGGGGGTCGGCATCCCCGAAGATGCTCGTCCCCGACTGTTCCAGCCGTTTTTTCAGGCGGATAGCTCCACAACTCGGCGATTCGGCGGCACGGGGCTCGGTCTTGCGATCTCGCGCCAGCTCGTCGAGTTGATGGGCGGGGAGATCGGCGTTGAGAGCACCCCGGGCAAAGGGAGTACGTTCTGGTTCACCCTCCCCCTCGGGCGCGAATCAGAGCAACCCGTCGACATCGAGCTGTCGACGGATCTGAATGGCTTGCGCGTCTTGATCGTCGACGACAATGCAACGAACCGTACGGTGTTGGAGCATCAGCTCGCGGCCTGGGGAATGGTCAGTGAGACCGCAGCCGACGGGCGTGCTGCGCTGGCGCAGCTCCGCTCGGCATCCGACGCGAACGCCTTTCAGATCGCGATCATCGACATGCAGATGCCTGACATGGATGGACTGATGCTGGCGAGCGAGATCCGGGCCGAACCGGCCATCGCGACGACCAAGCTCGTACTGCTCACGTCGCTCGGCCATCGCCGCCTGATCGCCGAGGCTCGCGCGGCGGGCATCGACGCCCAACTGACGAAGCCGGTGCGGCAGGCCCAGCTCTACGATTGCCTGACAGCCGTAATGGCGCCGGCCGCGGAAAGGGAAGATCGAGCTACCCTTCATGAAATCGTTCTGCCCCCGCCCAGGCCGGCGGTCCGCGGACCGCGCCTGCTCGTCGCCGAGGACAACACGGTGAACCAGCGGGTGGCCGTGCATCTTCTGGAGAAAATCGGCTATCAGGCTGACGTCGTTGCAAATGGACTCGAGGCGATCGAGGCGCTCACGCGCATTCCCTATCCCCTGGTCCTCATGGATTGCCAGATGCCCGAGTTGGATGGGTACGCCGCTACGGCGAAGATTCGGGAGAGCGAGGGCGCCCGACGTCGTACGCCGATCATCGCAATGACCGCCGGCGCTATGACGGGCGACCGGGAGCTGTGCCTGGCCGCCGGCATGGACGACTACATCTCGAAGCCGGTGCGTGTCGAGGAGCTCGAATCCGTCCTCGCGCGTTGGCTGCCGAACCCCGGTCCACCCGGGGACGTGCCGCGGGCGGCCCCGGACGCGGAGGGCGAGACCAAGATCGATCGCAGTGCGCTCGCGAAGCTCGGCGATCCGGACCAGGGCGGCGATCCAGCATTCCTGCGCGATCTCGCCTCACTCTTCCGCGATGAGGCCGGGCCGTTGCTCGCGGCGATGCGGTCCGCCGCCACGACGGGCGACGGCAAACAGCTCAGCGGCGCTGCCCACACGCTGAAGGGGGGTAGCGCGTATCTCGGCGCGCTCGCGGTGCGATCCCTGACCGAGCGCCTCGAAGCCCTGGGCAAGTCGACGGATATGACCGGCGCGCTGGATCTCGTCGATCTGCTCGATCGCGAGGTGGCTGAATTTCAGCTTGTACTCGACGAGGAGGCGCGGCGTTGGCCGGCCTGACCGTGCGGGCATATGAATGAGATATGCTCTGCGCCGGGCGCGGCTCTATCCTGTTGAGCTGATCTCGGCCGGGTTGGGCCCACAAATCGGGGAAGGGGAGGGTCGTGAGGATGCCGAAAGTCTTCATGTTTGCCCCCGCGGGCGATAGCTACAAGGTGCTCGAGGCAAACGGCTGCGAGGTGCAGCTCGGCAAGCAGGAGTGGCACGAGCCGGGTGGCAACCACGAGCCCGAGGTCGCCAAGTTCGCCGAGGGCGCAGCGGCGCTTGCTGGGACGTCGATGCGCAGCACACCGATCTCGCGGCGCGTGATCGAGGCTTCACCCGATCTACGCATCGTCGCCAAGACAACGGTTGGCGTGGACGATGTCGATGTCGACGCGTGCACCGAGAAGGGCATCCTGGTTACCCACGCCCCCGTGGAGTCCAACTGGGGCAACATCGCCGAAGTGACCGTGATGATGATGCTCTCGATGGTGAAGGGCATGCTCGTTCAGGATTCGCACATCAAGAGCGGCGGCTGGTGGACCGACGGCAGTCAGGGCGGCTACGTGGGCAGGCGCCAATCCGATGGCTACGGCGGCATTACGCTCGGAATCATCGGTTTGGGCCGGATCGGCGCCCGGGTTGCAACCCTTATGCGCCCCTGGGGTATCAACATCCTTGCCTGCGATCCGTACGTCCCGGACTACCGCTTCCTGGAGGCGGGTGCCAAGCCCGTCGATCTGGAGACCTTGCTCCGCGAATCCGATGTCGTGACCGTACACGTCACGCTGACGCCCGAGACCCGGCACATGATCAGCACGCCGCAGTTCGCGATGATGAAGAAGACCGCGTACTTCCTCAACACCTCGCGTGGCGCCGCGGTTGACGAGAGCGCGCTCTGTGACGCGATCGAAGAGGGCATGATCGCCGGGGCTGGCCTCAACGCCTTCGAAACGGAGCCCCTGCCGGAGGACAGCCCGCTGCGGCGCTTCGGCGACAAGGTCATCCTGCGACCGCACGGCGGAACCCCGCCGCGCGCCACCGGCCCGAACGCCCCGGTGGGGCGGAGCCCCGGCCAGGCCACCGAATGGGTAAACAAGGACGTGATCAAAGCCCTGCACGGTGAGCTGCCCGACCACATCTTCAACCAGGAAGCGATCCCGCTCTGGCAGCAGCGCTTCGGCGGCAAATCGCTGCTTTAAGTCAACAAATCCCCTCCAATACCTCCCATTCCAGCCTTCCCCCACAAGGGGGGAAGGGGCCGTTGATGCTCGCGCGGCATTCTGGGTGAATCCACGAACAGGAGGATGACTTGCCGAAAGTTGAGCTCGGCGTGCACACCGGGCCGCAGGATATCGCGCTGGACGAGCTGCGCCGGCTCTGGCGCCATTGCGATCAGGCCGGGTTTGACCTGATCACGGTCTGGGACCACTTCTATCAGTCGCCATACCAGAACCCCACCAGTCCTACCTATGAGGCGGTCGCCGCGCTTACCGCGCTCGCGCTCGATACGCAGCGCGCCCGGATCGGCTGCCTTTGCTTCGGCATGGGCTACCGCAACCCCGCGGTCCTCGCCAAGTCCCTCACGACAATCGACCACCTGAGCGGCGGGCGACTGACCGTCGGGCTCGGCGCGGGCTGGCTCGTCGAGGAGCACCAGGCCTACGGCATCGATATGCTCTCGGTGAAGGAGCGGCTGAACCGGCTGAGCGAGGGTGTCCAGGTCGTCCGTGGACTCTTCAACGAGGAGAAGAGCAGCTTCGAGGGCACCTACTTCGAGCTGAACGACGCGACGAACTACCCGCGACCCCAGCGCGGAACGATCCCGATCATCGTGGGCGGCGGCGGCGAGCAGCGAACGATGGCGATCGCCGCGAAGTATGGCGATGGCTCGAACCAGGCCTATATGTCAGTTGAGACGTACCGCCACAAGAACGACGTCCTGGACCAGTGGTGCGAGCGGTTCGGCCGGGACCCGGCGAGCCTGGAGCGGAGCGTCAACCTCCACTTCCAGATGTCCTCTCGCCCCGAGCCCGCGGATGCGAAACACCCGGACGGCGCCATCTTCGGCTCACCCCAGCAAGTCGTCGACCAGCTCGGTCCCTATGTGGATGCCGGTGCCCAGCGGATTGGCCTCGCGATCCGGCCTCCGGTCGACTGGGACGCGCTCAATCTCTTCATCGTCGACGTCATGCCCGCGTTTCGATAAGTGAAGGTCGGCACTACGGGTTTCACAACTTCGCCAAGGGAAGTCAGCAAGTGGCAGGATTCCTCAAGGGATGCCTCCCGAAACCGTGCGCATACGGCGCGATGCAAGAGCCATTCAGATGCGGGCATGCGCTTCTGCGTTAGATATAAACTGGCGGCTTCGAGTTGAGCAGGCTCTCCTGCACCGCCTTGACGTCCTTCCAGTTCGTGCCGGGCGGCACCATGGCGTGCACCCGCTCGAGCGTGAAGTCGTTGTCCTCTTCTCGGTACGCGAGGCCGGGAGGCTCCTTGCCCTCCATGAACTCTCGGACCACGCGCAGCAGCACCCGGCGCATCGAGGCCGGCCCCGCGTCCGACATGCCAAGGTGCTCGTTCCAACGATCGGAGATCGGGCCCATGCTCTCGGTCATCGCGGCGTCCTGGGTGTGCGGGCCCATCGGGATGCCCGTGTACACGTCGATCTTCTGCCGGTCTCGATTGATGAGGTAATCGTTGTGCCTGTTGGCGAACTTCTGGCCGCCGTTCCCAACTGGCGGGATGTTCGCCAGCTCCGGCCAGCGACCCGTCGCGCCGTCGCCGTTCCCCCGCTCGAGCGGCTTGCTGCGGCGAGTCCAGACGTCGATGCGCCAGGTGTGGGTGTCGTCGGCTGGAACCTGGTGGACGGCCTGGTAGCCATCAGAGAGGCCGTCGAGCGATTGCTGCGGCGGTCCCGCCATGCACGGCATCATGAAGAAGTTCGTGCGGACGTAGTCCTCGCTGGGCGAGATGTGGCGGATCGCCGCGGTCTTGACCCAGAACTCGCCTTCTTCGGCGTCGAAGCTGAGCTCTCGCGCCATGCCCGGTACGACGTTCAGGCTGTTGTTGCGGTGCAGGTACTGGACGTGGGCACTGTCGTTGTCGCCCTCGAGGCCCTGCAGCCAGTTGTTCTCATTCCACATCTTGTCTTCGATGAAGACGTGGTCCTCCGGCAGGGTGAACCACTCGTAGTTCGGAATGAGCGGCATCTTCTCCTTCGGACCCATGTAGGTCAGAATGAGCCCGTTCTTCTCAAACGTTGGGTAGGCCGTGTGCTTCACGTGGTACTTGATCTTGCTTTCGGCCGGCTCACAAGGAGTATCGAGGATGTTCCCCTCGAGGTCGTACTTCCAGCCATGGTAGACGCACGTCAAGCCACCCTCTTCGTTCCGCCCGAAGAAGAGCGAGGCGCGGCGGTGGGAGCATTTCTCGGCAAGGAGGCCAACTTTGCCGGTGCTGTCCCGATACATCACAAGGTCTTCGCCCAGCAGCTTGACTCGTACTGGCGGGCAATCGACATTCGGGATCTCGCGGGTCGTCCCGCAGGGGATCCAGTACCGTCGGAACAGCTCGCCCATCGGCGTGCCTGGGCCGACCTGGGTGAGCAGATCGCTCTCTTCGCGCGTCAGCATGCGTTTTCCTCCAGCTCAACGCGGCGTCCAGCCGACGCCGCCGTGTCAACCCTCATTCTTCATTGAACGCGCGATTTCGTCAATGCTCTTTGGACGACCTACAGCCACTCGGCGAAGGTCATCGCGCAGCCCGTGCCAGCCTCAGTGCGATAGCAGGGCTGGTAGTCGACCAGATTCATCGCGAGGTCCGCGTTCTCCATCGCGCCCGCGACGGCGATCCAGTTGCGGATTTCTGACGTGCCCGAGTTGAAGCGGACGTCCGGCAGGCTTGTCAGCTTCTCCTCGCTCTTGGTCCTCAGCCCATCGATGATCTGCTCGTCGAGGTCTTCTTCGATCACGAAGTGGCTGAGCCCGCCCGAGGCGATGAGCGCGACCGTCTTGTCGCTGTCCCACGCCTCGATCGCCTGGCGGAGTGCCTTGCCGAGGGCATAGCAGCGCTTCACGGGCACCTGGTTCGGCGGATAGTAGGTGTTCAAGAGGATCGGAACGTTCGGAATCACCTCGTTGTTCATGAGGCGGCGGTACACGTAGTAGAAGGCGTGCCCGATGGTGCCGTGATGGTGAATATCGGGGAGATACTTCGAGTGGGCGATATCGAAGCCGGCCTCGATCAGGGTCTCGATGAGGTAGCGGCCGAGCTTGGCGTCCGTCGGGTGCGAGATTCGCTGACCAGGCGCGTTGCCATGGGGCGCGGTGGTGTACATCCAAGCCTGGCCCCAGTCCTCGCTCTCGGCGGGGGCATCGTCGATCGTGTCGCCCCAGTAGACGTTGATCGCGGGCATATTGTCGTCCTCGAACGCCTCGTGCTGGTCGTCGCCGAGGATGACGCAGACGTCTGGACGCACCCGGTCGAGCGTCTCCGAAAGGTGGGCGATCGCGCGCTGACAGGCGTCAAACCGCGCTTGGGCTTTGCCCGCGTCGAGCTGCGAATTGAACTTATCGGGTCCGCCGCGGGTCTCAACCAGCTCCGGGAAGGCGTAGGTTTTGCCGCGATACCACAGCGCCGGATTCGCGCGGTCCGCCTGGGCTCGCCGTTCCCACTGCTCCGGGTTCAGACCGAGCTGCGGACCGTGCGAGCTCCCCATCCCAAGAACGATTTTCGCCATCGTATGGACTCCTTCCAGGCGCATCAGCCCAGCGCGCCGAGCCAATTTGCCGTGCCTGCTGTTGCGAAATCCTACACCGGCTGCGAGGCAAGGTCACCGGCCAGTGGGGCGGCGATCGTCATGGCTACGCGCCGAGCTCCCCCTCGTGCACGTTCCAGGCTTGGGTCGAGTCCTTGGCCCGCGCTGCCGCGACCCGGAGGCGGCTGCTGATCGAGTTCTTGCAGGTCCTCTGCCCTTACGCGACTGACGGAGAGGAGGGCTCGATGATAAAGCTGCTCATGTTGGCGTCTCTGGGGCTGGTGGCTGTCGCCTCAATGCGCGCGCAATCACCATTGCCGTCCGCTGTGGACTGCATGCCGTGGGAGGCGGAGCCAATGCCCCCGCCGCCCGGCGGCATCATCATCGAGCGGTATTTCAACCCGCTGGCGTACCGCGCCCGCGAGGCCGAGCTCATCGTGGTCGGGACCGTCGTGGCGCTCGGGCCGATCACGATCGACGAGTCGCGCTCCGACTCGGTGGGCTTGCACAACCCTGCGGAAGGAACGACGACGTACTTTCCGCGCCACGTCTACTTCAGGGACGTAACCATTCGCCCGACCGAGATCGTGAAGGGCGGCCCGAGCGGCGCGGACGTCGTAGTGCGCATCACGAGCCACGACTACGAGGCCAGGTTCGATCCGTGCGAGCGCGTGGTGCTGTTTTTGCAGCGCGAGCGCTCGGCTGAACCGGCGAGCCCGCGCGTGGTCGCGGACGGGTCGGCCGGAAAACTGACGATTGGACCAGGCGACACCGTCCTCGGTGAGTACCCCGAACAGGGTGCTCCCGTGCCGCTCGCGGATCTGCTACGCTTCGTGCGCTCCTCGGCGGCGCTGGCGGTGCCCGCGTATCCGCGCGATCCCGCTGCCCTGGATCAGCTCATGCGCGCCTGTTCGCCGCGCGGCCTGGCCACGAGCGATCAGCCCCAGCGCATCGAGGTCGTGGGGAACCCACAACGAAACCTGAGCTTCGGGACCGAGGCCATCCGCGGGCCCGAGCTGTTTCGCGCCATCGGCGAGATCCTGACCAGCGCGGAGCCGAGTCAGCTCGACGTTGCGCCATCGCTCGTCGCGCGCATGAATGGCGCGGGGATGCAGGAGGTCGATGTCGTCTTCGACCCGCCGCGCATCGTTCCCGGCGGCGGCGCGACGCCGACCGATCGCCTGCGCCTCACGCTTTACGAGGGGTTCTCCGGCATGCCGGCGATCTTCAATCCGAGCGCCCCGCCGGGCACGCCCCCACTCACTATCCAGGGCGTCTGCACTTTCAGAATGATCGACGAGCTCCGCACCCTACTCGGGGAGCTGTCCTACATGCAGGGCTCCGGCATCCTTCTCACGACCGACGGGGATGCGAGCACGATTGCAAGCGCCGAGCACGGCATCATGGTTGGTCGGTCCAACCTTGACACCAAGGTCCAGAGCGAGATCCGGCCGCAGGCGGGTTGGCCGCCAACCTTCCCGGGCATTATCGTCACGCCGACCCCCGGTGGCCCCCAGCCATCCCCGATCCTCTTTCCCGACGGCCAGCTGCGCGTCCCCCCTTTCGGCCCCATCGTGATCTCCCCGACGCCGGTCCCGCCCCAGGCGGGGCATGCCGTCCGCTACTCGGGTTACCCCGATCCGTACCAGCCCCGAACGGTGCAGCTCGACTACCTGTCGTATGGGACGGCGAATGCGAGCGGTCGCGCCGGACTCGCGGATGAGGCCGATCTGCGGACGCGGCTCGTCGAGTACCGGGGCCAGGACTATCTGCCCGAGCTCGCCGCGCCCGCGGAGCTGGCGCAATACCTCGCGCCCACCGGCGAGCGGATCGCCGCGGGCGGGCGCACCACCTATGGATCCGGCGCCGAGGTGTTCCGCCTGGCCCCGCCCAGCACGGACGACGTGATCGTGTTGCGGCTTCCGGGATCGGTGGAGGAGCGACTCTCCAGCAACCGCTGGCTGCGACGCTTCACGTTCGTCGCGGACGCCAGCGGGTATGCGCCGGACGCCCATGGCGGGGCGTATGCGTCGAAGCTCGGCCCGGATGAGGTTCCCCTGACGCTCGGCCGGGCCTCGCGGTCGATTCGCGGAGCCGGCTGGCGGATCGAATATCGCGATGCTGTTTACGGACCGGGCGACGCCGTCACGGTCGCGTCGACCGAGATCGAGCTCATCGAGCGCATTCAGCAGAAACCGAACCGCGGATACGCATCCGGGAGCGATCCGGCAATCGTGGAGGTTTATCGGTGGCGGAACCGTTCGTCGCGCGCGGAGATCCTCATCAACGTGATCGAGCGGTCGCAGCTCGGCGAGTTCGAGATCTGGCGCCGCTGGGACCCGCCAGCGCCGCGGCCACAGTTCCCGCGGGAGCTCCTCTTCCCCGGCGGTGAGCCGGGCTCCGCGCCGATGCAGCTCATCCCAAACGAGGGCACGCCATCCGTGCGGCCACCGAGCGTTCCCCTGCTTGCGCCACCGCCTGATGTCATTCCGCCCCTTACGCCGCCCGAGCCGTCACCACCGAGCGACGATCCGCGGGAATAGGGATCCGTGAGCAGCCGATCAGGAGAGGGAGCTCAGCGGGGAGGTGATACCTCCTAGAGGAGCAAGCTCGTTCGCTGCTTGGGATGAGCGCGATTGAATTCCTTCGCGCCTGGGATGATGGCCGCCTGGCGCAGGCCGCCGAGCAGCGCCCAGAAATCATGCGCTTGGCCATGCTCCTCCCCTTCGCTCGATAGGATCCTCGTTCGAACGTGGCGGGAAGGACAGAGGACGAGGCGCTCCGGAACGTGCTTTCCCCATTGCAGCAAGCTCTGTCCTGTGTCTCGAGATCCGTCCTCCATCCGCGCGACGTACGATCCCCGGGTTCAGCCCCAGGTCATCGTCTTGAACAGAAATGCCCCGGTTCTCCTCGGTCGCTCTGGCGTCTCCCTGTATGTTGCTCACCATGTTGGGATCGTAGAATCCGACGAGCCCAGTGCGCCATGGCATGCTCTGACATCAGGGTACGTTTACCCGCTCGGCGATACAGAAGGTCGAGAGCTCGTTGCGTTTCATTGGCACCCGAGCGCGCCAAACATCGTGACGAACCCGCATTTGCACCTCGGACCGATTGCGAAAGCGGGCCACCAACGACTTGCAGTCGCACACATCCCGACCGGGCGAGTTTCGCTCCAGGATGTACTGCGGCTGGCAATCACAGAACTCGGTGTTTCCGTCCAGCGTGAAGACTGGGACGACGTATTGCAGGCCACACGAATAGCCGCGGAGTCATGAACTTCTTTCGAGGGCAGTCTCTTCGTAAAGGAAAGGATGGTAAGGACGCCTCAGCCATGACCGACCGCATTCGGCTGAACGAGATGGTGTTCTACGGCTACCACGGCGTGCTGCCGGAGGAGCAGGCGCTGGGGCAGCGCTTCGTCGTGGACGTCGAGCTTGTGACGGCTCTCATGGCGGCTGGCATGAGTGATGATCTGCGGCAGACCGTGAACTACGCGGCGGTGTATGCCACCGTCCGGGACATCGTGACTGGGCCGCCGCGGAAGCTCATCGAGGCGGTGGCGGAACAGATCGCCGCGCAGATCCTGGCAGATCATGGCGCAGTCGAGCGCGTTCGAGTGCGAGTCAGAAAGCCAGCGGTGCCCATTGCCGGGGCTGTGCTCGGCAGCGCCGAAGTCGAGATCGAGCGGACGCGCACGTAAGCTCATTCACAACCCGCGCGTGGCCGTTCCTTATAGAACACGTGTATCATTTGGTACCTCGCCAGAGTCGGATCGTCTTCGGAGCAGCTCCATACTTGCGCCGCGCGGCTACCGCTTCTAACCGTCGTTTTGCGCCAGCCCCAACAGGTCTTCCTGTCGTGGACTGGCGCTTTGTTGCGCCCGCTGCCGCCGCGCTTTTCACGCTAATCGCGGCAATCGTCCTGACGACGACGTTCCAGCGCGCTTTCTCCGACCGCATCGTACCGGGCGTGCGCGTCCTCGGCGTTGACGTCGGCAGTCGCACGAAAGCCGAGGCGCAAGCTCGGGTCAGCGCCGAGTCCCCGATGTACCTCGCGCGCCCCGTTGTGCTGCGCGCCGAGGGGCACGAGTGGGAGCTCGCCGCCAGCGATCTGGGTGTCCTGGTCGACGTAGAGGCTGCGGTTGACGATGCCTACGAGGTAGGCAAGACCGGCAACATCCTGCAACGCGCCTTCGCGCAGTGGGGGGCGCTCATCCTCGGCGAGCGGTTCCAACAGCCGAGGCTCATGTTCGACGATGACCGAATGGAGATGGTGATCGCTCAGATGAGCGAGAGCATCGAGCGGCCACCGGTCGATGCGCGCGTCGAGATCATCCCCTCTGCTGACGGCGGCACGGTCACAGTCGTGCCGGAGCAGATCGGCCTCCACGTCCGCGTTCCCGAGAGCGCTGAGCGGGCCCGCGCGGCACTGGCCGGCGGCCTCCCTGGCCGCTCGGATCTCCTGACCGAGCCGGCCCTGCCCGCGGCCACCGCGGCAGAGTTCCAGCCGGCCAAGGTGCAGGCCGAGCGCGCGATGAGCGAACCACTGACCTTGACGTTTGAGAACAAGCGCTGGACCGTTAGTCGCGAAGACATCGCTCGCACGTTGACGTTCGAAAAGGAACCCGGCAAACCCGCGCACCTCGCGATCAACACCGACCCTCTGCGACCGCTGCTCAGTCGAATCTCGCGGGAGGTCGGCCAGCCGGCCGTCAACGCACGCTTTGAGTGGACGGGCAGCACAACTCGGCTCGTTCGGGAGGGCCAGGACGGCCGCGAGGTCAACGTCGAGGCGCTGAAGAACCAACTCGCCGAACAACTCCTGTCCGACCAGCGCTCCCTCGCGCTGTCGCTTGCACCAACGCGCCCAGACATCACCAGCGCGGACGGGGACAAGCTCGGGATCAAGGACCTCATCAGGGAGGGGCGCACGAGCTTCGCCGGCGGCGTGGCCGAAAAGCAGCACAACATTCGCCTGGCGGCGTCGCGGCTCAACGGCGTCGTGGTCGCGCCCGGTGGGCTCTTCTCGTTCAACCGCGAGGTCGGCCCCACAACCATCGACGCCGGCTTCCAGAGCGGGTGGGGCATCACCATGGGCAGTAATGGCGCGCGGACGATCCCCTCGGTCGCCGGCGGGATCTGCCAGGTGGCGACGACCCTTTTCCACCCCGTGTTCCACGCGGGTTACCAGCTCGAGGAGCGTCACTGGCATCTGTATTGGATTCCTTCTTACGGCCAACCGCCGCTGGGCATGCAGGGACTCGACGCCACCGTGGACGAGGACTCGGGTCTGGACTTCCAGTTCGTCAACTCGACGTCGGATTACCTGCTCGTCCAGGCCCGAGTCGAAGGCTCCACGCTGATCTTCGGCCTATACGGAACCAAGCCCGATTGGACGGTGAAGGTCGACGGGCCGGTCATCACGAACGTCGTGCCGGCCAATCGCGAGACGGTGCAGCAGCCAGAGCCAACCATGCCCGTAGGCCGATCCCTGCAGGTTGAGGGTGCCCAGGACGGATTTGACGCGGCCATCACCCGGACCGTCACGGCAGGGACCGACGTGCGTCAGCTCCGGCTTCGTAGCCACTACATCCCATCGCGCAACGTCGTATTGAACGGGACGGGCGGGGCATAGTACCATCCTGCCTGCAGGCCCTCACTGTCAGAATTCGCCCTTTGCTCAGATGCACTTTGCTCACCATGGAGACCGCCAAGCATGACCGCGAACCGCACCACGCCCTCCACTCGGCCGCCTAGCGCGCGCCGCCAGGCCCGCCTGCACGCGCGCGAGCAGCAGCGCCAACGCACGACGAAGCGGCGGACGACCCGGTTGGCGTTGTGGATCGGAATCGCCATCGCGATCGTAGCCGCGCTATCGCTGCTCGTCGTCCGCAACGTCCAGGGGCAGCCCGGGCGCGCCATGCCGATTCAGGGCCAGACCCACATCGACAAGGGCGCCACCCACGTTGCCTACAACTCCAAGCCGCCGACCTCCGGTCCGCATTGGAACCTCGCCGGCGAGGCGCCCGTCGCCTGGGGCATCTACAAGGAGCCCATTGTCGACGAGGCGCAGATCCACAACCTGGAACACGGCGGCATCATGATTCAGTACAACTGCCGCGATTGCCCGGAGCTCGTGAGCCAGCTCGAAGGTTTCTACAACCGATACGTGCCGGAGCACCGGCTCCCGCTGTTCCAGAACAGCTCGAAAATCGTCGTCGCCCCGTATTACGACATGTCGAGCCGCATCACGCTGACGGCGTGGGGCCGCATCGACACCTTCAACGACTACGACGAAGAGCGCATCGTGAAGTTCATCGAAGCGTTCCGCGACAAGGGACCTGAGACCGCTCCTTAAGCGGAAAGATCGCTCAGAGACTTTTCGTCGATGCAGTCGGGGCATACTGCGCGCAACGACGTCAGGTTTGGCTGGGGCAGCGCAAGACCTGCCTCCACCAGGACAGCTCTGCTCTCCGGCAACGGAAGCCCGACCACGGTCAAAAAGCATCCTTCGATCCGAGCCACCGGCCGAAACTCGGCGTGCTGCACCGCATAGCTGCCGGCCTTGTCAAACGGATCTCCCGAGGCGACGTAAGCCAGGATCTCGTCTTGGGTGTACGGACGCATCCACACCCTGGCCACCGCCACCCGCGCCCAGATTCGCGGCTCTGTGTCCTCCAGGCCCTGTTGCGCAGCCGCGACGGCCGTTATCACCCGATGCTCGACACCACGGAGCCGCTGCAGGGTGCGGACCGCCTCGTCCACGGAACACGGCTTGCCGATCGATTCCTCGCCCAGGGCCACGACGGTGTCCGCGCCCAGGGAGACCTGACCCGGATACTGCCGCGCGCCGGCAGTGGCTTTCGCCTGCGCCAACCGTTCTGCAAGCGCGACGGGAAGCTCATCGGGCAGCGGCGTTTCATCGGCGTCAACGTCGATAGCCTGAAATGGGACGCCGAGCACCGCGAGCAACTGGCGTCGCCGGGGCGATGCCGAGGCAAGGATCAGCTCAACCATTCGGGCTCAGGGCTTGCCTCGTGATCCGTTGACCTTCGTCGCCGTGTCGAGGCACGAACGCACAGCACGAGCAAGCGCCTCCAGCTACACCGGTTTGCGCAGGAACGTCTTCACGCCCAACACGCGCGCCTGTTCGAAGCGCTCCTGGTCAGCGAAGCCCGAGACGACAATGGCTCGTTGACCTGGAAAGATCTCTAACACCCGGCGGTAGGTTTCTGCGCCGTCGATGCCGTCTGGCATCACCATGTCCAGCACCAGGAGATCGACGGGCCGCTGTTTCACTGTGGCGACCGCTTCCTCGCCGCTCGTCACGGTGATCACCTCGTAACCCAGGGCGAGGAGGTATTCCCGAGCTATACCACGCGCCCCCTGGTCGTCGTCGACCACGAGGATCGTCTCGTTGCCTCCTGCAAGCCCGTCGCGGACGACCTCCGCGACCGGCTCACGAGACGGGTGGAAGTAAAGGGTGAACGTCGTCCCCTTGCCGGGCTCGGCGTCCAGGTCGATGAAGCCCCGATGGTCCTCGACAATGGCTTCGACAACGCTCAACCCGAGGCCCGAGCCGCGCCGCTTTCCGCTTACCTTGGTGGTGAAAAACACGTCGAAGATGTGATCGCGGATCTCCGGCCGAATCCCGACCCCCGTGTCCGATACCGCGACGGTGACATACTCGCCGACCGGCACACGGTCGTAGTTGCCCGTCGGCTCGTCGACGTAGGCATTTGCCGTCCGAATCGTCACGGTCCCGATGTCACCCGTCCCCTCCCGGGCGTTGGTCAACAGGTTGATGAGGACGCGCTGGAGCTGCTGTCCCGATCCTATGAACGGCAAAAGGTCCGGAGCGAGGTCGAGCTGGACGGAAAGCGTATCCGGCGCGGGCTCCAAGCGCTCGATCGCCGCCCTCACGACAGCGTTGAGGTCCGTCGGCACGTGGTCGAACTGGCCGCGCCTTCCCAGCGTGAGGAGGTCCTCGTTGATGTCCGCCATCTGGCGCGCGCCTTCCGCGATCGCATCGCAGAACGCGATCGCTGGGTGGTCCGCCGGCAATCGCATCTTGATCAGCTCGGGGTAGCCGACAAGCGGCGCCAGCAGGTTATTGAAGTCGTGCGCTACCTGACCGGCAATCCGTCCGGCGGTCTGGAGGCGCTGGGCTCGAATGAGCTGCTCCTCCATGTGCTTCCGCTCGGTGATATCGATGAAGCTCGATACCACCTGGGCAAGCTCACCGTTCGGCGCGTAGACAGGGATCGAATCGACCTGGAGCCAGCGCTGCTCGCCGTCGGGCCGAAAGATCGACGAGGTGAACTTGCGCACCGGCCGCCCGGTGCGCGCCGCGAGCGCTGACGGTCGGCCTTCGTCCGAAAGCGCCTCACCGTCGGCACCCGTCGCCCGCCAGAGAGTGGTCGTGCGCTTGCGGCGCATTTGATCGAACGTCTGGCCAAGGATTTCCTCAGCGGCCGCGTTGGCATGGACCACGAGGCCGGCCGCATCCTTGACCAGCACCCCGCAGCTCAATGCCTCATAGAGGGCGCGCAGGCGCGTCTCTGACGCAGCCAGCTCGTCCGCGCGAGCGGCAGCCTCCCGGAGGAGCTCGCGCTCACGCGCGCGGGCGCGCACATTGTCGACGACGATCGTTGACCATAACCGGCGCTGCAACGACGGCCATCAGCGACTTGCGCGAGCGGGACGTACGGCTCAACACGACCGGGGTGCGCTGCAGGAGCGCCTGCCCGACCGGATCGTCCTCGGCTCGAAGGGGCCGGAGCCGCTCCGCGGGCGTGTCGCCATAGCTCGCTAGGCCCACGAGGCGCTCGAACTCCTCGTCCCACACGTAGAACCAGACGTCATCCGCCCCGAGGAGCTCGGCGGCCCGATTGACCGCGATTTCCGCCAGCTCCACGGGGTCGAGAACGCCCGCGGCCGCCACCGCGAGCTCTTCGAGCGCGCGAACGGCAAGGTCCGGCCCCGGCGGTCCAACGAGAGATCGGCGAACCGCGGAGCCTATTGCGAGATCACCATGCGGGTGGCGGATGTCCGCCATTATGGATGTCCTGCTTCAGGACTATTCTGGCCGAGATGGCCGATCGTAGCCGGTCGCTTACGTAGTTAGTTGTCAAGCGGGCCATTATATTCCTAACGGTTTGTAATTCCCTAACCTGCATGCAGAAACAGTATGGGAAATCGCATCGAATTTGCGGGGTAATTGGTGACGGAGACACCGCGGATTGATCCAGGCGCGTTCCGCTCATTCGAGCTGGCGGGCTGGGAAACGGTTGCCGGAACGTACGCCGATCATTGGACGAGCCTCACCAGCCAGACGATCGAGTCCCTGCTCGGCGTGGCGCAAGTTACTGCTGGAACGACCTTACTTGACGTCGCGAGCGGTCCCGGGTTCGTCGCGGCCGCGGCAGCCGAGCGGGGAGCAGCGGTCGCAGGCCTTGACTTCTCACCTCTGATGGCGGACCTGGCACGACGATCATATCCAGCGGTTCACTACGTGATCGGCGACGCGGAAGCGCTCCCGCTGCGGGACAACTCGCGGGCCGCCGTCGTCATGAACTTCGGAATGCTGCACCTGGCTCGCCCCGAGCACGCCATCGCCGAGGCGCTGCGGGTCCTCCGGCCCGGCGGCCGCTACGCCTTTACCGTTTGGGCAACGCCCGAGTATGCAAAGGGCTTCGCCATCGTCTTGAAAGCTATCGAGGAGCACGGCAACCCGAACGTCCCGCTTCCGGCGGGCCCGCCCATCTTCCGCTTCAGCGATGCCGACACCAGCCGCGCGGCATTGGCCGAGGCCGGATTCGTCGACATCAACGTGGAGCGCCTGCCGCTGGTCTGGCGGATTAGGACGCCGGCGGCCATCTTCGAGGGCATGCACCGCGGCACCCCGCGCACCGGAGCGGTGCTCCGGGCGCAGACGCCCGAAGCACTCGCCGCCATCCGGGCCGCCGTCCTCGCGGACCTGGCGGCCTACGTTGAGGCCGGCGAGGTGCGACTCCCCATGCCCGCAATGCTCGCCAGCGCCACCGCGACCTAGCCCGCCAGCGTTAAGGTGGTCACGCTCTCGATATGATACGTCTGTGGGAAGAGATCGAGCGGCTCGACCTGGTCGATGCCGTAGCCGCCGTCGACGAGGATGCGTAAATCCCGAGCGAGAGTCGCTGGGTCGCAGGATACGTAGACCACGCGGCGGGGCCAGCGTTCCAGCAGCGCCGCGAGGAGCGATGGGGCGCAGCCAATGCGGGAGGGGTCAACGACCACGGCATCCAGTCTTGGCACATCGAGTCCGGTAATCGCAGCCTCTGACTTGGCGGTGACGTAGGTCGCGTTCTCCAGATCCGCGCTGTTGCGCCTGGCGTCGGCGACGGCCGCTGGCGATTCCTCGACGCCGATTACCTGCTTCACCCGCGGCGCGATGAGTGCAGTAAACGTGCCGACGCCGCAGTAGGCGTCCAGGACAGTCGTGTCTGGATCTGGGTCGAGGCGGTCCAACACCGTCAGGGCCAGCAGATCCGCCATGGAGTAAGGGCCCTCCCGCTCGGCGAGCCACGGCACGGCAAGCTGCGTCGGAATCGTGCGCTGCTCCCGCTTCGTGTTCACCTGGAAGAATGACGCGCCGGATACCCAGAAGGTGCGGTCCAGGACCTGCTCGCGCAGCTCGATCTGGCCGCTCTCGATCTCCGGCACGCTAGGCAAGCGCGGACTCACGAGTAGGTCACCCGTGTTGCAGCCATAGCGGACAGCGATCTGGTGCGCCCGCATGCCGGTGCAACGGCGCTGGATCTGGGCAAGCACGGTATTGATCGCCTCGTGGGAGATCGGGCAGTGGGCGATCGGCAGCAAGCGTCGGGTTCCTCGGTACGTGTAGCCGGCATCGCCATACTTGCGACCAACGCTGAAACGGACGTGATTGCGATACCCCCACGGATCGATCATTCCCATCGCGGGTCGCACCAGCTCGTCCGCACCCGCGAACCCGCCGAGCCGCCGGAGCTGATCGACGACGACCTTGCGCTTCATCGCCAATTGGAGCTCGTACGTCGCGTGCTGCCACTGGCAGCCGCCGCAAGCACCGAAGTAGGGGCACCGGGGCTCCACCCGCCCCGGAGCGGGGTCCAGTACTTCGACCAGCTCCGCCTCGACGAAGTTCCGCCGCTGGCGCTGAGCGCGGACGCGAACGCGCTCGTCAGGCAGGCCGAAGGGCACGAAGACGACCTCACCCTCCTGCCGGCCAATGGCGGAGCCGCCGAAGGCGATGTCGGTGAGATCCAGCTCGGTGGTTGGATCGAGGGGCTCTTGCACCATGGCTTCCTTGTGTCGCGGGTAGTTCCCCGTTACATGACGTTACGCAAATTCGGTGTTGTTGTGCTTATTTGTCTTACATGAAGGGGTCGGAAAGGCACATCAGGGTGTTGCGGGGCGCACAGCATAGCTTATACTGCGGCGCGACCTTGACCTGGAGCGTGCATGCAAGCACAGGCGCCCTCGCGAACCCATGCAATCCCCATGGCGGAATACCGACGCAGAGTCTTCCTGACTCAATTCGGCCCGCCCGTTCTCTCCGTCATTCTCGCAACGGTGATTTTCACCGTCGGCACGGCCGTCTGGGAGTATCTGGTGCTTCCAGGCCTGCTCCCTCAGTCCTTCATTCAGGACTCTCCGCTCGGACTAATCGTGCGTACCGTGCCGAAGCCCGCGTTCGAGAAGACCGCGGCTGCGGAAGGCACGTTGGTCGCGCCCCTCCCGCGGGATCCGACGATCGCCGGACAGGGCCGAGCCTACGTCGGCGGCATGGGTGGCTCCGCCGTCACCAACATGCGGATCTCCATGGCCTTCGTCGACGGGACGGTTATCGCACCCGGCGAGCAGTTCTCGTTTGACGACGAGGCGGAGTCCTGGGACTTCCGCGAGAACCCGAAGTACCTCCCCAGCCTGGCGACCTCCGCGCGCGGGCCCATCGTCATGCGCGGCGGCGGCGTCTGCTGGGTATCAACAGCGATCTGGCGTGCCGCTCTCGAGGCCGGGATCGCGACGGACGTCCGGGAAAACCACTTTGGCTACGTCGCGCCGCTCGGTGCCGGCCTCGATGCGACCAATACCCTCGTCATTCGCAACAACTCGTCGATACCGCTCACGGTGCGCACCTGGGAAGAGGGTGGGTACGTGATGGCCGCGCTCGTCGGGGACGGAAAGCTCGACCGAACGGCCGAGGTGAGTGACCCCAAGCAGCTCGGCAAAGGCAACTGGGTCTCCTACCAGACGGTGTACTGGGACGACGGCGACGTCACCACTCACGCCTTCTACAGCCGCTACTACTGGTAGGCTGGGCGCCTTTCTGGAACTCGGCTGCGCGGCATAAGGCCAGGGCCTAGGCTTCCGGTGGACTCACCCGCTCCACCTCGATCGTGCAATCGGTGATCAGCGCGGCAATGGCGCCCGCGGCGGCAAGCATCGGCGCGACCGCGGCGCCCACGACGCCGACCGTCAGCGGAAACTCGACGATCGTCCGATCGCCCTGCTTGATGATCACCCGGCGAACATTCCCCTCATGCAGCAATTTTTTGATCTGGTCGATGATCTGCGACCCATCGACTTTGAAGGACTCGCGCAGAGGTGGGCGAGTCGGCTCTGGTTGGGCGCTCATGAAAGAATTCCTTCCTCGCTCAGCGGTTCTTGTCACGGGTTCGCTGGCCGGTGGAATCGGCTCCAACTTACCTTCTGACCCCGCTTTGCGATCGACTACCTTGCTTGTATCCTACCGCCAGGGCGCCGGTTATAAAACCTATGTCTCTTGTGGCCGCGGATCGAATGGCCTAGTCAGGAGTTGAAGCATGGTGACGATGGAACGGTCCCAGGTCGTGTTGGATGGCCTCAAGGAGGCCGGCATCGATTTCGTGGCCAGCGTTCCGGACATGAACCTGCTCGAGCTGCTCACCCTCATCGCCGAGGATGAGACCATCACCCACGTGCCGGTCGGTCGCGAGGAGGAGGGCATCGGCGTCTGCGCCGGGGCCTGGCTCGGCGGCAAGCACCCGGCGATTGTCATGCAGGACGCCGGCCTCTTGAACAGCGCGAACGGCATTACGACGACCGCGCTGCAGTTCGGCATTCCAATTCTCATGCTGATCTACTACGCGGGCGACATCGGCGACAACGCGTTCCACATGCTCGGGCTGGTGATCGAGCCGGTGTTGCAGGGGCTCGGCATCAAATACACCGTGGCGCGCGATCTGACGCAGGTGAAGCAACAGATCGCCGATTCGCTGACGATCTGCCAGGCCTCCAAACGGCCGGTCGCGATCTTGCTGACCCGATCCGTACTGTAGGAGGAAGCCATGCAACGCGACGAGTGCATGCAGGCCATCGCGCCGCTCATGACGGATGAGCTGTTCGTCAGCACCAACGGCTCCGCGACGACGGAATGGTTCGCGATCCGGCCGAGCGACGCCCAGATGCAGGTCAAGACGCTCGGGCTCTGCTCCTCGATCGGGCTGGGGCTTGCGCTCGCGCTGCCAAATCGGCGCGTCGTCGTCCACGACGGGGATGGCTCACTCTGGATGAACCTCGGCTCGCTGGCGACGATCGGTCTGCACCAGCCGAAGAACTTGATCCACATCTGCTGGGACAATCGCTGCTACGAGTCGTCCGGCAGCGAGCCTACTGCCTCCGCGACGGAGCGCCTCGACTTCGCTGGGGTCGCGCGGGCGGCGGGCATCGCAAGCTCCTGGTGCGTGCTCACCGTGGAAGACGTCGTGGACCGCGTTCGTTACGCTCTGGCCAATCCGGGCCCCCACTTCATCTGGGCCACGGTGGAGACCGGCCGCACCGTCAAGCTCTCTCGACCGTTCGACGAGTTGGAGAACAAGTACCGTTTCGTCCACCACGTCGAGCAGACGGAGGGAATCGCCATTCTCTCGCAGCCGCTCGGCCACAGCCAGGAGCGCCCCGGCGGCCAGTCCGCGCAGTAGTCGCGCAGCAGCCCGAGGGGCGCCTATATCACGAGACCGACAGCCTCGCGCGCACTGCCCCAGCAGAGCGTCACGCCTGCACCACCATGACCGTAGTTGTGGACGATGGGACGCCCATTTCGCTGCTCGAGCTCGATGCGTATGCCGCCCGCGCGAAAGGGGCGCAAGCCCGCATAGACTCGCCTGACGTCGCTCGCTTTGAGGCGCGGAAGGATTCGCTGGTTGGCTCGGAGGATGGTCTCCACCGCGCCGTTCTCGGCCGTCTCCTCCCAGATGCCGATTTCGCTGGTGCCCCCCAGAACGGTGTCGTTGCGCCTCGGGTAGACATAGAACCCGTCGTGCTTGATCGACCAATCCATTTCGGGCTGGGAACCCACAACGACGATCTGACCCCTGACCGGAGCCACAGCGTCGTCCACGCACAGCTCGCGCGCGCCCAGGCCCGTGCAGTTGAACACGACGTCGTGTTGCAGGGCCGCGAGCTCATCAAGAGACTTGAAGACTCGCGTCTGCGTTAGCTCGCCATCCGCGGCGTGCAAACGATCCACTAACCACGGAAGAAAGATCGGCGTATCGATGAAGAAGGTCCGGTAGGACCACGCGAAGGGGTAGCCGCCGGGGACTTCTGGGCGCTCCGCCGGCGCGGGATCCTCCATCACGTCGAGGTACCAGGGCGCGGGAATCGGCGAGCTCGACGCTTCCCAGTGCAGGCGCTTGCGGACCCCCGCTTCGCGGAAGTCCCGCGCGGTGCTGGCGAACTCATCCCACGATGCAAAGAGGATCCGGTTGGCCAGCTCGTTGTACTCGATTTCGGCTGGCTTGAAACTCGCGGCAGCCTTAGCCGACGTCGTTTCACCCGTCGGGCGCTCGGCGTAGACGGTCACGTGAAATCCCGCCTGCTGCGCCAGAATCGCGGTGGTCAGGCCAATCACGCCCGCTCCGACCACGCCAGCGCTTCCACGTGCGCCAGCCTGCATCGCCGTTGTCGTCCAGCGCTAGGCCTCCTATAGGCCGTACAGCCGGGAGGGATTCTCGCCGAGGATCTTTTCGCGGATGCGGAGCGGGACATCCTCGCGGGCCATGATCGCGCCGCGGAGGTTGTCCTCGTGCGAGGGGTCGCCATGCGGGTAGTCGGAGGCGACGACGAAGCAGTCCTCGCCGACGACGTTTGCCAGGTAGTTGATGTCCTCGTCCGCCTCGCAGGCGACGTACACTCGGCCCTCGCGGAAGTACTCGACCGGATCCCGGCGGAGTCGGCCGCTGCGATGGATCTGGTGCAGCATCCACGGCAGCCACTGCGAGCCGGTCTCGAGGATGGCAAAGCGCAGGTTCGGGATGTCCTCGAGCACGCCTGAGCCGAGGACGCTGCGGGCGCCCATGAGCACCGGCAGCGTGGCGCTATTGAAACTGTGGCCCGCCTCAAAAAGATTGGTCATGCCGGGATTGCCCCAGCCGAAGTGCAGGCAGACGGGCAGATCGAGTCGCGCCGCCTCTTCATAGAACGGGCAAAGATCCTCATGGTCCAGGCTCTTGTCCCACGCCATGCCGAGGAGCATGACGGCGACCGCGCCCAATGATTTCGCGCGGAGGAGCTCGGCGATCGATGCCTGGACGTCTCGAATCGGGACGAGCGCCGCGAAGTTGACGCGCCCGCCGGACGTCTCGCGCGCCTCGCCCATGAAATCGTTGTAGACGCGGTAGAACGCCGACTCGAGCTTGAGGTCCTCGGTTGTCGTCGTGAGAAAAAGGGTTGGGTAGACGACTTGCTTGTCGATGCCGGCCGCGTCCAGGTCCCGCAACCGGGCACCGACGTCCGTGAGCTCCTGGGCGGGGATGGAGACGGGCTTCATCTGCGCGCGTTCCATCAGGGTGGGCGTGCCGAGGAAGATGCCGCCGCGGCCAATGACCTTTGGATAGACCTCGCCGTCGATGAGCCAGACTGCGTTGTAGCGCCCGTAGGCAGTGTCCTTGTCGAACTGCAGCGCAAGCGGGCGGCGCGGCTGGAATTCGGGCTCCAACCGACTGAACATAGCGACCGACTCTTCGACGTGCCCGTCGGCATCAATCACGTTGACCATTGTGCTATTCCTTTCTAACGGAGCTCCCACTCGTGGACGTTCCAGCTCATGAGACCGAAAAAGACGGGATTGCGGTCGACGCCGCTCAGGGTCGCGTAATGGGCGGCCACCTCGAAGTTGTGGAAGAGCGGCATGATGACGACATCCTCGCTCACGATCCGCATCATCTCGATCGCCTGGCGGTTGCGCTGGCTCTCGTCCAGGGTCGTCGAGAAGTCAGCCCAGAGCCGGTCGAACTCGGGATTACTCCAGGCAGCATAGTTCGAGCCGCTCCAGCGATTTTCCGGGATTGGGATGGAGCTGCTGGTGAAATTGTCGAGCCGATTCGCTGCCGCTGCGCCCGACGTCGTGGAGTAGACGCCCTTGAACGTGACGCGGTACTCGATGTCCCGGAACTGTGCTGCGGCGACGACCCCGAGACGCGTGTCGAATCCGACGCGGTTCCAGCCGGCGCCGACGACCGCGAGGTCCTTCTCGAACTGCGAGCCGGAGTCGCCCCAGAAGTCGAAGCTCATGCGCTCGCCAGCCCCCGCGAACACACCATCAGAGCCCTTCGCGAAGCCCGCCTCGCCCATGAGCTGCTCGGCGCGCTGCGGGTCATACGGGTACTTCGTGATGGCGCGGTCGAGGTCCGCGAAGTATGGGACGTTGCGCGGGAGGAGCGTGTCTGCCATGGCGCCTTCGCCGCCGAAGAGGTCGTTGAGCCCCTCCTTATCGATCGTGTGGGCGAGGGCCTGCCGCACCCGACGGTCCAGGAGCGCCTTCGGCTCCACCACGGTAGGGCGGGTCTGCACCCACATGTAGCGCCACTGCGTCGGAGTCAGGATCACGACGCCCTTGTCGCCGCCAGGCCACCGCTCCTTCAAGGTTCCGACGTGCTCGTAGCGTAGTGCGCGATCCATCGCGAGTTGCACGTTCTCGGAGAGCAGGTTCGTCAGCGCGGTGTTCTCGTCCGTGAAGAAGCGGACGATGACGCGATCGATCTTCGGCCGACCGAGGGTGTGGCCGTCAAACGCTGTCGCCTCGATGAATGCGCCCGGCTCCCAGCGCTCGAGCCGATACGGACCGGCCCCGATGTACTGGTTCGCCCAGTACGGGTGGTTGACGAACGCGTCCGCGTCGCCTGAGCGCAGCGTCGCGTCCAGGATGTGCTGCGGCAGCGCCTGGAAGAGCGGAGTCGCGAGGGCGCCGGCGTCCGGGTATGGACCGCGCCAGCGAATGACGACGGTGCGGGGATCCGGGTCGGCGACCTCGTCCATCAGATTCTGGGGCCGCGAGTTGGAGAGCCCCAGCTCCGGCGTGCGGTAGACCCGCCAGCCAAACACGAAGTCCGCGGCGGTCAATGGCGTGCCGTCGTGCCAGGTCAGGTTTGGCTTGAGCTTGTAGGTGGTTTCCATCGTGCCGTCGGGGTTGACCTTCCAGCTCTCGGTGTTGAGCTGGGGAAGCGCCTCCGTGAGGTACGGCCGCGCCGAGTCGCGGGCGTCGCGCTGAACCAATTCCGCATTGAAGAGCCGCACCGTGTAGTCGGCGGTCGAGCCGGTCGCGCGGAGCGGCTTCGCAGCCAGGCTGACGGGCTCGTATCGAACGGCCGTTGTCAACGTTTGGCTCGCCCGAGCCGCGGGCTGCTGGCCCTGGATTCCCGGCTGGGAGGTCGTTCGGCCGGCCGGCTCCGCGCAGGCAGAGGTAACGAGGAGAGCCAACAGGATGAGGATCGATCGAATCATGAGCGGACTCCAGGCATTTCGGTCATCCTGAGCGAAGCGAAGGATCCGTCCCAATTTCGAAGGACGAATCCTTCGCCCGCGGGCTCAGCATAACAGCGGCCGATCAATGTCCCAGCACCGAGCCGCCATCCACGTGAAGGACCTGACCGGTGATGAAGTCGCTCTCCTTTGAGGCGAGAAAGAGCATCGTCCCCACGAGGTCCTCGGGCAGCTCCGCCCGCTGGACGATGCGGCCGGCGAGCGTGGACCGCTTTTCGCCCTCGGCCAGCTCGCCGCGGGTCTCGCTCTCGGTGTTGCCCGGCGCGATCGCGTTGACGCAGATGCCGGACGTGCCGCTGACTTCACGGGCGAGCGCGCGGGTGAACCCTTCGACCGCCGCTTTCGACGTCACGTAGTGGATCATGCCCGTCGTGCCCTTGGACGCGGTTCCCGACGAGATGTTGATGATCTTGCCATACCCCTGGTGCCGCATGTGGGGGATAACCTCGCGCGCGCAGAGCCAGGTGCCGCGCACGTTCACGGCGAACATGCGGTCCCACTCGGGGATCGGGACGACGTCGTGCGTCCCGTGCGTGAACCCGATCGACGCGAAGATCGCCGCGTTGTTGACCAGGATGTCGACCTTGCCGAATGTGTCGATCGCCTGCTGCACCATGCTCTTGACGCTTGCCTCGTCGGAGACGTCCGTCGGAACGCCCAGCGCACGGCCCCCCTCCGCCTTGATCTCCGCCGCGGCTTGCTCGGCTGCCTTCGGGTCGATCTCTGCGATGACGACCGCGGCCCCTTCCGCGGCGAGCCCCGACGCATAGTGGCGGCCAATGCCCTTGCCGCCGCCGGTCACAATCGCAACGCGGTTCTCGAGTCGCATCTTCGCAATTCCTCAATCACGATTTCATCTGTGTGGGAGGCAGTCCCGTTCTGCGGCGATGATAGCTCGCCCTGAGCGGCCGGTCCATTGACCGGCTCCGCCGGGCTTTCGACCTACAATGTCGCTGCACTCGGGCTGCGTTGTCTGCGGCGCGACGCTCCAATCAGACACTCGAGGAGGACGCATGGCTGGCACGCTGCGCGTCGGCATCGCGGGCATGGGCAATGAGGGGCACCAGGTGGCCCCCTACGCGTTGAAGACGGAGGGGATCGAGCTGACCGCCGTCGCGGATCTGCGCCGGGATGCGCTGGACTCGTTCCAAGCGCAACACCCCGAGGTCCAGACGTTCGAGAGCGTCGCGGCGATGTGCGAGAGCGCCATCGTGGACGCGATCTGGATCGCCACCCCCAACCCCGTCCACGCCGAGAACACGATCACCGCGGCCGAGCGGGGCGTGAACGTCATCCTCGAGAAGCCGATGACGATCACCATCAAGGACGCGACCCGCATGGTGGAGGCGGCCGAGAAGTACGGCATTCGACTCCTGTTGCACTCGCATGCGAGCGATCCACCAATCGTCAAGATGCGCGAGATCATCGCGAGCGGGCGCATCGGGCGTCTCATCGGCATCCACAGCATGAGTTACAAGGGCTGGCTGCGCAGCCCGAGGTTGCCCTTCGAGGTGGACACGTCACTGGGCGGAGGTGTCGTTTTCCGGCAGGGGCCCCACCAGATCGAGATCGTACGCCGGCTGGGCGGCGGCATGGTCAAGCGGGTGCGCGCCCACACGGGCCGCTGGCACAGCGGGTTCGACACGGAAGGCGACTACACGGCGCTCCTGGAGTTCGCGGACGGCACGCCGGCAACGCTCGTTTTCTATGGCTACGGCTACTTCAACGTCACCGATCTGACCTGGAACATCGGCGAGAGCGGCAACGTGACGTCTGGAACGTACCGCAAGCAGACCCGCCAGTCCGGACCGATGGACCCGGCGGAGTTCTACGCGCGCGGCCGCCGTCTCGAGCGCGAGACCGGCGAGCGCGAGCGCAAGCAGCCAATCTACGGCCTGACCGTCGTGAGCTGCGAAGGGGGTGACATGCGCCAGTCCCCGGACGGCATCTACCTCTATACGGACGACGGCTGCGAAGAGATCGTCTGCCACCCCTGGCAGGAGCGCGCCACGGACTTTATCGGCATGCGTGAGGCGCTCGCCCACAACCAGCCCGTCTTCCCTGATGGTCGCTGGGGCCGCGCCACCCTCGAGGTCATCCTCGCGATTCTGGAAAGCTCCCGCGAAAACCGCGACGTCGAGCTCGCTTATCAAGTCCCGGCCCCGGTGTAGACTGGCGCTGGCGATGTCTCGCGCTCGGAGGACGGCTCGGTGAAGCTGCGGCGCGACCTACTTCCATTGCTTATCGGCATCCTCCTCGGAGCTTGCGCCGCGCCAGCGGCGCGGCCAGCGAGCCAGGCGGGGGGCGGCCAGCCGGCGGCTGCGCAGCCCGTTGTGCCGAGTCGGACGCTCGTCGTCGCGAGCCGCAACGAGCCCCCCACCCTCGCTGCCAAGCCCCTCCGCTTCTTCGCGGCGTCGCGCGGCATCCACGTGCCGCTCTCCAACGGGACGCTCGACTACCTCGACCACAAGGGGAACGCCCAGCCGTACCTGGTGGAGGCGCTGCCGCAGCTCAACACAGAGAGCTGGAAGGTCAACCCCGACGGCACGATGGAGACGACCTACCGTCTGAAGCCAAATCTGGTCTGGCACGATGGCAGCCCGCTCACCGCGGCGGACGCGTATTCGCCTGGCAGCTCTACCGAACGCCAGAGCTTGGCGTCTCGGGCACCGAGCCGACAGTGCACATGGAGGAAGTCAGCGGGCCGGACGAGCGCACGATCGTGATCCGCTGGAAGACGCCCTATCCGCTCGCGAGCGCCCTGAAGGATGAGTTCGAGCCACTGCCTCGCCACATCCTGGAGGCATCCTTTGCGACGCTCGACGGCGACGCGTTCGTCACCACCCGTACTGGACGCGCGAGTTCGTCGGCACCGGCCCGTACAAGCTCGATCGCTGGGAGCCCGGCAGCTTCTACGAGGCTGTCGCGAACGACCGCTTCGTCTTCGGAAAGCCGAAGATCGAGCGGGTCCAGGTCTGGTTCATGACGGATCCGAACACCGTGCTCGCGAATGTGCTGAGCAATGAGGTCCATGCGGCGGTCGACTACGCGATTCGCTTCCCGCAGGGCGCCACGCTGAAGCGCGAGCGGGTCACGCGTGGCGGCGGCGAGGGCGGAACGATCATCGCCAGCCCGTCGCTCTTCTGGAAGACGAGCTTCCAGTTCCGACCAGACGTGGTCTCGCCGCGGTCGATCCTCGACGTGCGGGTGCGGCGCGCCCTCGCCCACGACTTCGATAAGCAGGGCATCAACGACACGATCATGGAGGGGTTCTCCGTGATCACGGACACGGTCGTCTCGCCGCGCGCCGATTACCACCCGGCGGTCGAGCGTGCGATCTCGAAGCACCCCCTTCGACACCCGGCTCATGCAGCAAGGGCTCGAGGAGGGGTCGGCTTCACCCGCGGTGCGGACGGCTTCTACGCGGGCTCGGACGGAGCGGCGTTCGCCCCTGAGTTCCGGGTCCTCGCCGACCCGAGCCTCGAGTCCGAGAACGCCATCCTCGTGGATACCTTCCGCCGCGCGGGTGTCGCGGCGACCTCGTTCATCATTCCGGCCGTGCAGCAAAGCGACGGCCCGATCCGCTCGCTCTTTCCGAGCATGGCCTCCAGCGGCGGGAGCGGCGGCGAGACCGATCTTCGCGACTTCATCAGCGCGTCCGCCGCCACACCCGACAACCGCTATGCGGGTCGGAACCGCGGCGCCTGGTCCAACCCAGAGTACGACCGGCTCTGGCAATCATTCAACACGACCCTCGACGGGCCCGAGCGCATCCGCCAGATCGTCGAGCTGGAGCGCGTCCTTACCGATCAGCTTTCCATCATCCCGCACTATTTCACGCATCCCGCACTATTTCACGCCGCAGGTCATGGCGCACGTGGCGTCCTTGAAGGGGCCGATCGAGCGAGAGCTGCCGGACGCAGGGCTCGAATCATTCAATATCTGGCAGTGGGAATGGATGCGCTAACGACCCGCGCCGGCTAGCCGTCAGACGCCGACGGGGCTTCCAACGAGCGGACCCGCGGTGCCCACCGGCAGGCCGAAGGTACGGCGGATGAAGAGGAGCGCCTCCCGGAAGGCGTCTTCCGCGTGCTCGGGCACGTAGTCATTGCCGCCGGGCAGCGTGAAGGCGTGGCGCGTGCCCCAATAGGCCTTCAGCTCGATGTGCTTGCCCAGCTCGTTGAGCTTTCGCGTGAGGTCGTACACATGCTCGATGTTGACCGCTGGATCTGACATGCCGTGGAGGATGATGAACGGCACGTCGATGCGCAGCGCCGCGTCGGCAGGGCTCTCCGGGTTGCCTTCCGTCTTTTGCTGAACGAAGAGGCCGCCGTGGTAGACCACGCCCGCCGCGAAGCCCGGCACGTTCGCGAGGCCGAGGTACGTGAGGCCGCCGCCCTTGCAGTAGCCGCTCATGACGACGCGGTTCGGGTCGACGTTCGGATCCTGTTTGAGGACCCCGATCGCACCCCGAATGGTCTCGACGCTTTCCACGTTCGTTGGCTCGTCGGTCTGCGTGAAGTAGTTGACTGCCATCCCGACGACCCCCTCTTCCGCGTAGCGCACCGCTACGTCCTTGAACGCATCGTTCACACCGTTGCGGCCGTGGAACATGATGATGGCGGGGTAGCGGCCGGGCTCCGTCGGCGTCGTGATCCACGCCTGCTGCTCGCCACCTCCGCCCGGGAACCTCACCTCGCGCGTTGTCGTCTGGTACATGATGTGAACTCCCCCAAAACTTGATCTCGGATGGGCTGAGATTAGCCGGAGCGCTGTCCCGCGTCAACGCATGGGGCGGCCGCGGAGCGGCAAGCGCGGATCCGCAACACCGCGCGCGGCAACGTTGGCGGCGCTCATGCACGCACGCGGCCCGTGGCCCAGATGTTGGCAGCGGAAGCTAGGAGCCTCGGCTTTGATAGACGCCAATTCCGGGGTATGATGGGGCCGACAAGGCCAGAATTGGCTGCTACGGGAGGACAGACGCGATGATCACCAAAGAAATGAACGAGCGGCTCACCCAGACCGGGCCGGAGACTCCTGGCGGCAAGATGCTCCGCATGTACTGGCATGCGATCGCGACGATGAACGATCTCGACAAGGATCCAGTGCGCCCCATCCGCTTGCTGAGCGAGGACCTCGTGCTCTACCGAGATGAGGCGGGTCGCATCGGTCTCGTCGGCAACCGCTGCGCGCACCGGGGGATCTCGCTGGCGTACGGCATTCCGCAAGAGAACGGCCTGCGCTGCGCCTACCACGGCTGGACCTACAACCAGCAGGGCCAGGTCGTGGACATGCCGTTCGAGCCAGCCTGCCTGCCCCTGAAGATCAATGCCTATCCCGTGCAGGAGATGGGCGGGCTGATCTGGGCGTATCTCGGCCCGCAGCCGGTGCCGTTTCTCCCGCGCTTCGAGGCCTATGCACGCGACGACATCAACCGGAGCGTCCTGATCAAGGAGCTCCCGTGCAACTGGGTCCAGTGCATGGACAACTCCATGGACCCGACCCACTTCGAGCACCTGCACGGCCACTACGGCAACTACTACAACCGGCGCCACGACAAGCCCGAAGGCATGTTGACCCCACCCCACCGCAAGATCGACTTCGACATGTTCGAGTACGGCGTCTACAAGCGGCGCCTGGTCGACGGCCAGGGCGAGGACTCCGACGACTGGCGCCTCGGCCACCCGATTCTCATCCCGAACACGCTCGTCGTCGTTGGCGGCGCCTGGGGCGGCAGCTACCAGATCCGCACCCCGATGGACGACACGCACACGCTGCACTTCCTCTACCAGTTCCGCTACATGCGGGAGGGCGATGAGAAGCAGCCGTTCGCCGTCCGCCACGAAGAGGTCCGGTATGACGAGCTGGGCCGGGCGATCGGCGACGCCGTCATTCCCCAGGACGAGATGGCGTGGATCGGGCAGGGTCCGATCATGGACCGCACCAACGAGCACCTCGTTACCTCCGACAAGGGTGTGATCCTCTACCACAACCTGATCTGGGAGAACATCGACAAGGTGGAGCGCGGCGAGGACCCAATGGGCCTGGTGCGCGACCCCGAAGTCAACGAGCCGTTCATCCACATCGCCCACGAGGGCGTGGCGCGCGCCGGCTATGCGCGGGTCAGCACCGAGGGTGAGAAGCTCGCGGGCGTCGGCACTGCCGCCGAGTGGGGCTGGAACCGGTAGTCACCCGCAACGAAACGGACGCAGGCAAGGGGCGCCGGCATTCTGCCGGCGCCCCTTGCCTGTTGGTCTCGTCATTAGCTGGCGAACTGGGGAAGCCACCCGTACGTGATCGCGCGCTGGGGTGCCAGATGCGTTCGGCCGTACGCGACGAAGGCGCAGAAGAGGCCAACCACGAAGGGGAACACGGCCGACGCGGCGCCGCCGAGCGCGGCCGTGAGCACCGTGGCGCCGATCATGATGATGACGAGGCCAGCGGCGGCAAGCGGGGTCAGGCCGGTCCGAATGCGCAGCAGCCCCGGGAGGATCAGGCCGAGCCCACCGAGGACTTCAGCCGCGCCGATGAAATACAGGAACGCGACGGGCAGCGGCATCTGCTCGGTCATCATCTCGATGGGCATGACGAACTTCATGGTCCCCGCGAACAGGAAGAGTGGCGCCAACAGTCCCTGGATGATCCACAGCGCGACGGTGAACTGCTTCGCGTACTGCATTGGATGGCCTCCCTTTCACGTGCGTTCGGAGCCCTTGAAACTTGCTCCTACTCATACGTCGAACGGAAGACGCCCAAATCGACATTTGCGCGAAGCAATTTTCGAATTTGGGTCGGCAAAATTTCCACCCAGAAACCGCATACAATCGCCCTGATGGCCGAGCCGCCCGCCGCGGATTCGCGCAGACTGGCGGTGGCACTGGTGCAAGGAGGCTGGCATGGCAGCGCTGCAGACGGTTGGGACAAGCGTTCTCCGTGTGGACGGCTACGAGAAAATTACCGGCAGCCGCCGCTACTCGAGCGACGTCCTGCTGGCGGACACCCTGGTTGGCAAGGCGCTCCGCAGCCCCCATCCGCATGCACGCATCGTCTCGATCGACACCTCCGGCGCCCGGGCGGTGCCTGGCGTGCACGCCGTGCTGACCGCCGCGGACCTTCCATCCCCATTCGTCGGCAAGCGCATCTACGACGTGCCAATCCTCGCGCGTGATCGCGTGCGTTACGTGGGCGAGCGCGTGGCCGCGGTCGTCGCGGACGATCTCGAGGCAGCGGAAGAAGCGCTCGAGCGCATCGTCGTGGAGTACGAAGAGCTACCGGCGGTGTTCGATCCGTTCGAGGCCATGCAGGATGGCGCCGTCATCCTCCACCCGGACTTCGCCAGCTATCGGGGCGTGACCGCGGTGCCATCGGTCCCAAACGTGCACCTGCAGACCAGGATGGGCCGGGGGGATGTGGAGCGGGGATTCGGCGAGGCCGACGTGATCTACGAGGACCGCTTCTCGATGCCCATGCAGCACCAGTGCTATCTGGAGCCGCGGGCGTGCGTGGTCCACGTCGACGGGACGGGACGGACGCGCGTCTGGACCGCCAACAAACAGCCCTTTGGCATCAAGGCTGCCCTGGCCGAGGCGGTGGGCGTCGACCCCGAGTCGATCACCGTGCTGCCGGCCTCGATCGGCGGCGACTTCGGCGGCAAGAGCGGGCTGATCGATGAGCCGCTCGCCCACCTGCTTTCGCGGGCGACTGGGCGGCCGGTACGGATGGTCATGTCCTATACGGAGGAGCTGGGGGCCGGGAATCCGCGCCATGCGGCGGTCGTGATGATCCGGAGCGGGCTCAAACGCGACGGGTGGCTGGTCGCCCAGCACGCGACGCTGATCTTCAATAGCGGTGCTTATGCGGGGTACAAACCCACCGTGAGCCTTGCCGGCGCGGAAGCCGCCTGTGGCGTTTACCGGACGCCGCACGCGCTCATGGAAGCATCCTACGTGTATACGAACCAGATCCCCTGCGCGCACTTCCGCGGGCCAGGTTGGGTGCAGGCGGCGTTCGCCATCGAGTGCCACATCGACATGCTGGCGGATCGCCTCGGCATCGACCCGCTCGAGATGCGACGGCTCAACGCGCTCGGGCCCGATGACCCGCCACCCACGGGCGACCACTGGCGAGACCTGCGCGCCCGGGAGGTCCTCGATCAGTGCGTGACGATGGCCGGTTGGGGCGAGGAGCGACCAGCCAACGTTGGGCGTGGGCTGGCGCTCACCTACGAGCACATCGGCACCGGCAAGTCGGGCGCCATCATGTCCGTGGACGAGACGGGCCAGGTAAAGCTGATAACCGGCGTGCCGGACGTGGGCACCGGCGCGCACACGATGCTCTGCCAGCTCGCGGCGGAAGTGCTGACGATTCCGCCCGAGCAGATCACCGTGGAGATCGGCGGCACCTCGACGGCGCCCTTCGACAGCGGGAGCGGGGCCGACCGCGTCACGTACGTCGCGGGGACGGCCGTTCACGGGACCGCGGGGAAGCTGCGCGACGAGCTGAGCTCACTGGCGGCAGAGCTGATGGGCTGGCCGGAAGGGAAGGTCCGCCTCGAAGGTGGGTCCTTCCGGGCAGAAGGCGTCAAAGATGGCGTCGTATTCCAAGAGCTTGCCTCCCGCGCGGCGAAAGCGAGCGGCGGCCAGGTCCAGGTGCGGCACGAAGTTGTCCTCGAGGGACACCTGGAGGAGCGCAACGTCACGGCCCACATCGTGGAGGTTGCAGTCGATCCCGAAACGGGCCAAATCGACGTGCGGCGGGTGAGCTCCGTGCAGGACATCGGCCGGGTGCTGAACCCGATGCTGGCGGAGGGGCAGGTCCAGGGCGCCGCGATCATCGGTCTCGGCTACGCGGTCATGGAGAACCTGACCATCGAGGGTGGGCGCAGCACGTCGACCCACCTCGGCGACTACAAGATGCCCTCAATCGCGGACGTGCCGGACTTCCAGCAGGCGTTCCTGGACAGCGAGGAGGGCCCCGCCCCCTACGGCAGCAAGGCGGTCGGCGAAGTGAACATCTGCGGCATGGCCCCCGCCATCGCCAACGCCGTCTACGACGCGGTCGGCGTCAGAATCACGGACTTGCCGCTCACCGCGGAAAAAGTGTTGGACGCGCTGCACGAACGGTAGGCTACAGGACACGGGTGGGTTGCTAAAGATTACCACGAAGCAGACGCGCCAACGATAGCTCAGTGAGCGCGCCGCTCTGGTCAATGGTCGCGTACACCATGCCTGTACGATCGAATAGACGAATCAGTTTTGGCATCGCCTTAGCAAAGGTGATCAAGAGATCCTCAAGGCGCGGTTCTCGGTGACTGAATGGTCGGAACCACGCAACGCAAACGCCCTGTTCATAGATCCATTTGGCTTGAGCCCTGTTTCTGTACCGGTGCCAGTCTTTCGTGACCCAGACGGCGTCATGGTCTTTGAGCCAGGGAATGATGTGGAGTTCATCGTCTGCCCCACGTCCGAGCCCCTCGGTGTCCTCCGAGACAATCACCTGAGGATAAATCGGATGGAGGGCCCGGCCTATAGGTGTCAGATTCTCATCGAGGAGGAAGAGCCTCGACACGCTGCGATGCCTTAGGCCGCGGCCGCGACCAGGCTCTCTTCCCAGGACACCGCATTGGTTACCGCTGCAACGGGAAGGGAATAGACGTGAGCCAGGTACGCTGGGTCGTCACCAGCCTGCACGAGCTTGTAGAGGATCGACGTCTGAATTCCCGTGCCGACAACGCAGGGAGCTCCAAACTGCCGTCGCCCGCTCACCTCGACATCGACCCAGGGCCGCCAGATGACGGCGGTACCCGCATCGTAGTCCACTGACTGCAAGACGGCTTCAAACGCTTGTTCGATCGCTTCCTGGCCCTGCCGGGTCGCCGCTACCAAAACTTCTTGCGCTCCCTCTCCTGCGAGGCGAGTCAGAATATCTTTGCCTGTGGTGTAGAGGCGCTGTGTAGCAAACGGACTGGGAATTCCTAAGTCCTTGCGTAACCACTCCTCCGCGCGTCGGATTCGCTGCAGTGGGATTCCTCGCGCGCGCAGCTCCGCAACGACGTGAAGAGTAATGAGATCTGCAAACGCATACGGTGGGCTCGTCCGTTCACCGCATTGGCGTGACGGGGATAGTCCCTTTAAGGTCCACTCCCGGACCGTCTCTTTCGGTCGGTGCAAGAGTCGCGCACAATCAGCAACCGTGTAGAAGGCAGCCACCAAACCCCTCTCGTCGACAACTCGTTCCCATCATACCGGCAATCCCGAGCACTCGCGGTTTTCACGGTGCCTATACGCCATTCTCATGGACGAACGCATCCGCGCAGGCGCTGGCAAGTAGCGAACGTTCTCGATCGCGCAACGACGGCTACGCGCACAAAGCCACGTGTGGACTCTCTTTCTGGTCCCGGTGCATAGACCCCCTTGCAACTTATCTGGGTGCACCAGGCTCTCCTCGCCGCGACCCCGCCTCGACGAGATCTGCAATTTCGTCGATCAGCTTGTTCGACGTGGCGAATGGCGCGAAGAATGGGCAGAGCACAATGATCGAGTGACCTAAGAGCCTGTAGACAAATAAGCCTTCCGATTGTAATGCGCGTGTGAGACAAGGCGAGGGATTGTGACGGGTAATTGTCGTGCGTCGTGAGATGGTAAGCGCATGGCAGTTGACCCGGTACTC
>Ga0080064_1001377_pt1 | contig 49560 bp, 59 predicted proteins | sample Subgrocontami54m_FD_69260 | JGI IMG/M metagenome (GOLD analysis project Ga0080064, IMG submission 69260) | Subsurface groundwater microbial communities from S. Glens Falls, New York, USA - GMW46 contaminated, 5.4 m (SPADES assembly) (version 2) ...
AAAAAATTTTAGAGCTTCTGGAAAATGACCGTCTTCTGGAAAAATTCGGCGCCGAGTCCCGCCGCTGTGCTTTAAATTATTCCCTGCCTAAAACTTGCAAATTATTGGAAGACGTTTACAAAAAATTAATCGGCAAATCCCCATAAATTTATGGACAATAAAACCCCTCATCAAATCAAAGTCTGCTTATATTTGGAATATTACCACCTTTTTGGCGGGCTTATGTTTAAAAATATGGGCACGGGAATTGTTTCGTCTTACAAAAACCAGCAAACTATGCTCAAATCCCTAAATATTCCCTTTACGGAAAAATGGGACGACTCCTGCGACATTTTCCAAACCAATACCCAATGGATAAGGTCCATCTATTTAATGAAAAAAGCCAGGAGGCGGGGCAAAAAAATTATTATTTGGGCGCACGTCACTGTGGAAGACGGTATGGCGGTATTCCGTTTCATCCGCTATATCGCGCCGCTGCTGAAAAAATATTATACTTACGCTTACGGCCTCGCTGACGTTGTTTTTTGCCCCACAGAATATACCAAAACTCTGCTTTTGGGCTATGGATTGCCCGAAAAAAAATTACAAGTCCAATCCAACGCCGTGGATTTAAAAAAATTCTATGTTGATGAAGGGAAAAGGCAGACCGGCAGAGCAAAGTTTAATTTACAGAAGATGACAGTCGGCACCGTTGGCCAAGTAAACCCCAGAAAAGGCGTAGATACTTTTTTGGAATTGGCAGGAAAATTTACCGACAATCAATTTCTGTGGGTGGGAAACTTCTTTAGCCCGCTTTTGGTAAAACCTTTGCACAAAAATCCTCCCGCTAACGTAAAGTTCACCGGCTACGTGGAAGACATTTTGGAAGGTTTTAACGCCCTGGATATTTTTATTTTTCCCTCCTACGAAGAAAACCAAGGCATGGTAATTTTGGAAGCCGCGGCCGTGGGCCTGCCAATTCTAGTGCGCGACATTCCGGCTTACAGCCACTGGCTGGTGCACGGCCAGAATTGCCTTAAAGCTAAAAACAACCAAGAATTTGAGAGCTATCTTAAAATGTTATTGACAGATGGGGACTTAAGAGTTAAGTTGAGCCAAAACGCTAAAATTTTGGCAGAGCACGAAAGCCTTGAAGCTTTGGGACAAAAATTAAAACGAGTATACGAAAATTTAGTTTATGGAAACTAATTTCGGCGAAGAACTGGAAAAAATAAAACAGCGCAACCAAAAAGTGGAAGCTGACAAAGGCTGGGAAATTTCCTTCACCCGGCGGATTTATATTGCGCTTATAACCTACGCCACAGCCACGGTTTGGCTGTTAATGATCCACGAACCACTCCCCTGGCTAAAAGCTTTAGTGCCTGCCGTCTCATACATCTTCTCCACACTTTCATTGCCTCCGCTTAAACGCTGGTGGTCAAAAAACCGTTAAAGATCTTTTTTTAAAATTAAAAGACCGGTAAAGTTGTCTTCAGCATTTGATGTCTGCTGATGACCCCTTTACCGGCCCCATTGCCAACGAAAGCAGAAATAAGTGGCCTAACAGGGGCATGCCTTAGTTATCGCTGTGGGATTTCTAAGACAAACCGCCTGTTCAACCTCTTCGAGCCTGCCGCGATGATAGTGCGCATCGCGTCAGCCATACGTCCCTGCGTGCCAATGATCCGGCCGATCTCCCCCGGAGCCACTTCCAGCTGGAGGATAGTCACTCGTTCCCCTGCCAATTCCCGAACGGTAACTTGTTCCGGATTGTCAACAACAGCTTTTGCCATCAATTCCAGCAAGTTTTTCATGGTTGATTTTCCTCTTTTGCAATTTGGATTTGAACATCAAATAAGCTCCTTGAGAAGCTTGTGAAGTATTCTATAATAATAGATAATTTTAATCAATAGTACCACAAAAATGACCTTTGCGCAGCGCAAAGGTCATTTTTGTAAACTTTATTTCCGCGTAGGCGGAATGTGGTAGTAGTCTAGAATGAATTTTGCCATTTCGCCAAAGGCCGGGGCCGCGGTGGTTTCGGCAAATTTTACGTCGCGGGGGTGGTTTACTCTGACCAGCATTAAAAATTGGGGATTTTCTACCGGCCCAAAACCAATGAAGGAGCCAATGTTATTGTTTTCCTCGTACCCCTTGCTATTTTGCTTTGGCACTTGCGCAGTGCCGGTTTTGCCGGCAATATAAAAGCCCGGCACACCCGCTCTCTTGCCGTGCCCGTTTTCCACCACGTCCACCATCATAGCCGCAACCGTGTTGGCGGCTTTTTGGCTTATTACCTGGCGCACAATTTGCGGCGAAATATTTTCCGCCCGCCCGTCTGAATAAATTTTTGACTGGACAATATAGGGCTTCATCATTGCGCCTTGGTTGGCAATCGCGGTAAAAGCCTGCACCAATTGCAACGGGGTCGCGGAAATTCCCTGCCCAAAACTGGCCGTATCATAATTGACCTTAATGTCGCCTTTTAAGCCGTCCAAATTGCCTTTTGCTTCAGGCAATTCTATCCCAGTTTTATCGCCAAAACCAAAAGCCTTAACATACTTTAAAAAACCGCTGTTGCCAATTTGCTCTTTTACATAAACCGCGCCGGTATTTAGCGAAGCGTCCAAAACCTGGACCATGGTCTGCATGCCGTGCGCCTTGCCGTCGGAATTTTTTATTTTATGGCCATCCGCTTCCACAACTTCTCCCGTGTCATTATAAGTACTGTCAGGCGCAACCTTGCCCGCGTCTATTCCCGCGGCCATGGTAATTGGCTTAAAAACTGAACCCGGCTCATAATTTCCGGTTACGGCTTCATTCAAAAAAACTTTTGAATCTGTGGCTTTATTATATTCATTGGGATTAAAATCCGGGAAGTTCGCAATAGCCAAAATTGCTCCGGTTTTGGGGTTTACCACCAAAATACTTCCGCTGTCTGCGGAATTCTTTTCAACCGCGTCTTTTAGCACGCTCTCGGCTTTAAATTGCAGAGTTTTATCTACAGTCAAAACCAAATTTACTCCGTCCACAGCCGGCACCAGTTCGCGGTTGGAACCAAAAATCCAAGCGCCGGAAACGTCTTTCTCCTCTTTCAGCGTGCCTGAGCTGCCGGCCAGATCTTTTTCAAAAAACTTTTCTAAGCCATATAGCCCGGCCTTGGCGTCCCCTTTGAAGCCCACAAAACCTAAAGTCTGGCTGAGCAGGGAGCCTTGCGGATAAACCCTGGCGCTCTCCGCGTCAAAATAGAGCCCCGGCAAATTCAAAGCTTTAATTTCCTGCTGCTCCTGCTCAGAAAGCTGTTTTTTTATCGGGACATATTTTTTTGCCTGATCGGTGATTTTTAGTAAAATATCTTTTTCTTCCAAATTCAAAGTCTTAGCCAAAGCGGCAGCGGCTAATTTAGAATTTTGAATTTCCTGAGGCACCGCGTAAACCAAATATTTTTGGATATTAGTTGCAACCGGAAAAGTTTCCAAAGACGACTGGCCGGAGAGCTTTATTTCACCGCGGGACGGCGAAAGTTTTCTGTAGATGCTATGCTGCTCCTTTGCCGCCTCTCTGGCATTTTTGCCGTGGATGATTTGCAAATAAAAAAGTCTGCCTGTTATAACGGCAAACAAAACTAACAAAAAAGCAGTCACGAGGCTGCATCTGGTTTTGAACACGTCTTTTTGGTAGTTGCGTGCCATTCGTGGCGAATATTAATTTTTGAAATGCAGGTATCTACCTCTGCGTATATTGGTTAACTTCCAAAAACCTCATTGTCCCCGAGGGCACAAAATTGGAATTCGCCAACTCTACCTGAATTTTCATTACAGAGGAAACTTCCGCGATTTTTAAATTTATTTTTTTGTTTTCCTCGGCCAACTGGCTTAAACGCGCCTGCGCTTTTTGTATTTCGTAGCCGCGCGAGGTATAGCTGTTGACCCCGAGCAAATAGCTCATCAAAATAGCGCCAATTACAATAATTAAAGCCAAAGATCCAAAAAACCAAAACCTGTCCGGCTGGCTGGGCTTTGCCGTCCTTTTGGCTTTTAAAAACGTCGGGGCTGAAAATAAACCCGGTAATGCGTAAGCTTTTAACATTGAGAGTTTGTTTTTTTGTTAATTTTTATTTTTATCTTATATTTTATATTTTTGGCGGTTTTGATTTTTACCCCCACACCGTTTAATTTTGAATTATTTGTCATCTTATTTGATTTCTAATAATTAATTACAAATACATTTTGGAATATCACTGAAAAATGGTGTGGGGGTGTATTTTCATATTTTAAATACAGCTCTTAATTTTGCGGGTTTAGACCGGGGGTTTCTTTTAAGCTCCTCTTCTGATGCGGTTATTGGCTTTTTAGTTAATATTTTCCCTTTTGGGGTTTGGCCGCATTGGCAAAGGGGAAATTCCGGAGGGCAAACACAGCCTGTGCTTAATTTGTTAAAATATTGCTTTACAATGCGGTCTTCCAGGGAATGGAACGAAACTATTGCCAATCTGCCGCCCGGGTTTAGTAGGTCAAAAGCCTTGGGCAAGAACTCCTCTAAATTTGTAAGCTCATGGTTAACCGCGATCCTTAAAGCCTGAAAAATTCTTCTGGCACTGTCATCCGCTTTATGCTTAATGGGCTTTGGCAGCGCGTCCTCGATAATTTGATATAGATCGGTTGTATATTTGATTTGAATTTCTGCTCTTGCCTCTACAATTTTTTTTGTTATCTGCGCGGAGTATTTTTCCTCGCCGTATTCTTTAAAAATTTTCTGGAGCTGTTTTTGTCCGTAAGTATTTAAAATGAATTTAGCATCCGCTCCAGTTCCCTTTTGGTCAAAACGCATATCCAGAAGCTCTTTTTTTTGAAAACTTATTCCCCTGCCTGCGCTATCTAATTCGTAAGATGAAAGCCCCAGATCCGCAACAATACCGCTGATGTTAAAAAATTTGTGATTGTTTACTATCTTATCTATGTGCGCAAAATTTCCATGGTGCAATACAACGGATTTAGGATTTATTTTGAAATTTGAAATTTGAAATTTGAAATTTTCTACCGCGTCTTCATCCAAATCTATTGCCAACACTTTTCCGTCCGGTTGATTTCTCTCAAAAATCGCTTTCGTATATCCGCCGCCGCCCAAAGTCGCGTCAATAAAGTTTTGATTCGATGATGGATTTAACAGATCAATAACTTCTTGTAGCAATACCGGGGTATGAGAATATGTACTCATTTAATTGACCTAAACATTTTAAATTCCAAATCTCAAATAACAAATTCCAAATAAATCTCAAATTCAAAAATTCAAACAGCTGCAGTATCGAGATTTTGGCCATTGGAGTTTATTTGTGATTTGATGCTTGTGATTTGGGATTTCTCTAAATTTATACTCCTAGGCTTCCCAGCTGTTCCGCTATGGCATTGCTATGCTTTTCGGTCTGCGTTTTATAAGCCGTCCATAATTCTTCGCTCCAAATTTCTATGCGGTTATAAAGACCGGCCACTACCGCCTTCTTTTGAATTTTGGCAAAAACTTTCAAATAATTCGGCAAAACAATGCGCCCCTGCTTGTCAACGTCGCAGTCCATAGCGCCCGCTAACATCAGCCGGGAAAAAGCTCTTGTGTTGGCAGTAGAAATTGGGAGACTAGCCAATTTTTCTGCGAGCTTTTTCCATTCGTCCATATTGTATAAAAATAAAGAGTTGTCCAAGCCCCTGGTAACCACCACTTTAGTTTTGAGCTGGGCACGAAACTTAGCCGGAATGGAGATTCTTCCTTTCTCGTCAATGCTTGCCTGATATTCGCCGATAAACATAAATTCACAGATAGACAGATAAGCCCAGATTTCACAGATTCACCAAAAGCGTTATCTGCGATCGTTCACATATCTGCAATTAAGTTATGCACAGATTATACCACTTATCCCCACTTTCATCCACTTTTTACCATTGCTTCAATATTATATACCACTATGACCCATTGGTCAAAAGTGGATAAAAATAAAAAAATCGCTTTCATAAGCGATTTTTCTTTACAATTATTTAAAGACGGGCTATCTATCCACAAATGACATACGCGGCTATGCCAAAGGCCACTGAAACGTTTAGGCTTTCTTTTTTGCCGTGCATTGGAATTTGCACCACATTATCACATAATTTTAATATCGCTTTAGAAACTCCTCTAACCTCTTCGCCCAAAACCAAAGCCAAAGGGAATTTAGGCTTGAATTTTGTTATGTTGATAGCTGTTTTATTATTCTCCAGGGCGATGATTTTTACTCCGTCGGATTTTAGCCGTTTTATTAATTTTACCGCCGACTTCCCGTATTCCCATTCAACCCAATCTTCGGCGCCCAGCGCGCTTTTGGACATCCTTTTTTTATGAAAAACATTTGCCGGCGTGCCCGTATAGCCAGTTAAAAATATCTTGGAGATATTAAAAGCGTCGGCTGTGCGAAAAATGGAGCCGACGTTATACAGCGAACGAATGTTGTGGGCAATTACAAAAAAATCCTTAGACCTCATAAATAACACGGAACTACTGATAAAAAAACGGATCCACCGATACCTATAATCTTATAAGTCAAATCCTCATAGAGCAAATCGATTTTCTTTTTTCCGTAAGGCATAAATCTTTGAAATCTGTAGGCATCTGTAGATCCGTTTGAGATCCGTTGATTCGTGTTATGTTAACAAATTTAAATTAAAATCCTCGTTTTGCTTGCGCTCTAATTTGCCGTCCAGTTTAGTTAAAAAAATCTCACAGGTTGCTAAAGTCACGAGCTTAAAAACATGTCCGCCAATAACGCTAAAGTCGTTCCTGCCAAAAGAACCGTGCAGGTGGATGGCAGGCTCTTCGCCTGAAATCGCCCCATTGCCAATTAAGGAAATAATCTCCAGCTCTTCGTAAAAAGGTTTTCTGCGGTAGGTTTTTAAATGCTCGTTAAAGAATCCCAGTTCAATCTCATAAGCGGAACCAACCCCGGAAAAAGCGCACGCCTGAATATTCTCGGCGTTCATAAACTTTTTAAGAGCATCAACAACTTCTTCACCTTTGTCAAAACGCAACACAAATTGGCCATTATTTTGCAAAGACGTTTTCATATCAGTCTGTAAAAATAAAACTTCAATTTTGCTTAAGTCAGTTGCACGCTCCGGCTCAAAACCTCTTTGACTTTTTTGACTACGTCGTCCATAGACTGGTCGCTTTTGAGCAAATAATCCACTGCTCCGGCCTCGACTATTTTGCTAATAGTCTCCATGTCGCCAAGGTTGGTTAAAACAATCACCGGCGTTTTTGCGGTGCTTGGATTGGCCCTTAGTTCCCAAAGCACGGAAATTCCGTCCATTTTGGGCATTAAAATATCCAGCAAAGCCAAATCCGGTTTTTCGGCTTTGGCTTTAGCCACTGCCTCTTCGCCGTCATAAGCCGGTATGGTCTCAAAACCATTGGCTTTTAAGGCGTCGCAGAGAGAGTTGGATATTAATTTATCGTCCTCCGCGACTAAAATTTTTGTCATAGTTATTTTTCCTTTTTGCAGAGTTTCCACATTTCCTATTTTTGTCATTGCGAGGAGTGAGTCCGACGAAGCAATCTCTAATCGTTTGATCTATAGATCGCTTCGGCTGCACTCGCGATGACAGCGGATAACCTCTGATTTATTTAATTGCTTAAAATTACTTTTTTAAAGTTGGCAAAGAAAAATAAAAAGTTGCGCCCAAATTTTCGCCCGGGCTTTCCGCCCAAATTTTGCCTCCATGGGACTCTATAATGCCCTTGCTAACCACCAGCCCGAGTCCTGTGCCCTTGCGGGAACGGTCAACGCTTTTTAACTGCTTAAACTTGGAAAACAGCTGGCTTAAATCTTCCCTTGAAACTCCGACTCCGGAATCTTTTATAGCCACTACCACCTGGTTGTGCTCTGCGTCCTCGGCCAGGTTTATTTCAATTTGGCCTGCATCAGTATATTTTATAGCATTACTGATTAAATTGCCAAAAACTTGGGCAATTCTTACCCGGTCAAACTTTAGCCTAAGCTCCGGCGGCGCCGTGACAGTAATGGGCAAATGCTTAATTTCGGCCTGCTTGGAAAAAATATTCGCCTGCTCCTTAATTACCTCCACTAAGTCATAAACTTGGGCGTTTAGCTCAAACTTGCCCGCTTCAATTTTCGCCACATCCAGCAAATCATTCACCAATTCCAGCATGTTATTGGAAGCGGTTTCTATTGTCACTACAGTGTCTTTAAGTTTGGCCGGCTCCGAATTCGGAGAAGAGGCGGCAGTTAAGTTTTTAATCAGCGACTCAGACGACCAGCGCACGGCAGTCAAGGGAGCCCTAAGCTCATGCACCATCATGGCGGTAAATTCCTGGCGTAATTTTTCCAAAGATTTCTCCGTTGTAATATCATGAAAAACCACGCTGGCCCCAATAGTTACCCCTTGGCTGTCTTTAACCGGCGAAACCGTTAGTTCCAGAGCCTTGTCCTTAAGCAATACTTCGGGGGCAGTGACTGGCTTATTCTCGGACAACGCCTGCTCAATTTTTGTCCTAATGTCAACTTTCCCAGCCAAACTGTCCACTATGTCAAACATAGTTACCGCCCCGGCGGAATTTATTTCCAGAATATCTTTGACCGCGGGATTAGAAACCACCAACTGATGTTCCAAATCTACGGTAATTACCCCGTCAGCCAAAGAATAAATGATTGCCGAGAGTTTGTCTTTCTCGCTTTCCAAAATTGTCTGTAATTTGGAAACCGCGTTGGCCGCCTGGTTGGTAATAGCATACAAAATTGAGGCCTCAGCTTCCCCATAACTCCCACTCTGGCTGGCCGAGACGTTAATCAGGCAGACCAGTTTGCCAAAAATAACCACCGGCAAATTAAAAAAAGACTCTACCCTGACTTTTAGCTTATCGTCCAAAATATTTCCCGTAATGCGCTCATCTATTTTTTTTGGCTTAATTTCGGTATTCAAAATGGCCGAATAGGCAAGCAGCATTTTTTCCTTAACCTGCTCAATAAATTCATGGTTCAGCACATTGTGCACGTGGCACTTAAACAGCACCCTGCTGTCATCCCCGACAACCATATAAGACACAGCGTCATACTCCAGCAAATTTCCCAAGGAATTGGTAATAATCTCCACAATTTTGTCGGTGTCCAAAGAGTAGCCAATGCGCTCGTTGATTTCCTTGAGCACCTGCGCCTGATAAACTTGCTGCTGGAGCTCTAAAGACTGGCTGGCTTCCTGCTGCAGTGTCCTTCTTTCGCGCAAAGAAGTATAGACATAGCCAATTACCACAACGGCCAACATAATAAAATCCAGCGCTAAAAGAATGTAGATGATCATTGAAAAAAATTAGAGCCTACCTTAAAAATAATTCTGAAGCGAAATTGCAGAATTTCGAGCAGATTGGCACAAATAAATTTTGATGTTTAACCATAGTTAAGCGGATAAATTTTTTGGGGCAAGCTGCCGAAATTATGCAATTGCAGCCGGAAGGATTTTTAAGATAGGCTCTAGAACCCGGGCTGAAAATCAAATTAATTTTAAAGCTTTCATAGCAGGGTACTTTTCCAACAAATTCGTTAAAATCATCCTGGTAGTCGCTTCTGAAAGCCCCATATATTCTTTTACTATGTCCTTTACAATCAACGCCGGATCCCCTCTTAAATCCGTGGCCGCGCCACTGCTGTCCACTACAAGACCGGAAACGTTCCTGGCTTTATCTAAAGCGATGTTCGGTCCCAAGACCATCATCTGCTTTTGAATAAATTCAGTGAGTATTTTTTTATATTCTCCCGCTTCAGACATAGATGTTTGTTTTCGGCCCAAGGCCGGCCGGCCTTGGGCTGGCATTAGTTTTATTTCAACTGCCTTGTAGAATGTTCTTAATATTATACCACAAAACCGCAAAATAATCGAAAATTTACTAAAGTCAAGAATATGGGGCCTGCCTCAAAGTTGTCTAATATTCGCGGCAAAGGTATAATACCGCCAACCACAAGGAGGCCTAATCGTGAAGACAACGGACAAGAAGTACAGGCGGGCCTATGCCCAGGAGATGCGATTCCAGTTATTCATCGTGAATAACTACGCGCTCTTGACCGACGGGGCAAAAGCCCAAGTAACCCGAAACAACCGGAAAGTGTGGGTGATGATTACGGAAGCCAATTGGGATAAGCAGACCTTTACGGTTCGCAGAATCCTGAGCGGGAACCGTCTTGGCAAACGCCTTCGCCAAGCGCCGGCGAAGGCTCTCAAAAACGTAAAGCGCGTGCGCACTAGGCTGCGCGGGCGCTAAACCCCAGGAGAAATTATGCGGCTGATAAGACTTCGGTTTTTGTTGTTTCTTTTGATTCACAATGCCCACCCGTTGGTTGGCAAGCTCGCCACCAATAAGCTCCATCTCAAGCGTCGTAAGGGAAAACCCAAACCACCGGAAGTTCCCGGGCATACGGCAAAAGATACTGCAACCGTGCTGATCCGCGGAATTTATCCCGAAAGCTTCCATCTCTACGTAGGAGATGTGGATGAAGCCACGGGTGAAGAGACCGGTGTCGATTACCAGATCCCTTTCTACTGCGTAAAAAACATCCGTCCTCGTCCACGGTAGGGACGGTAGGCAAGCTGTTCTTTGCATTACTGGTCGCGGAAAAAAATTTTCCTTTCCGCGACCAGTCCCCCTTTAAATGACAAAATAAAACCGCCTCCTATAGTAAGGAGGCGTTTAAAATTCAAATCTAGTGGTGGCCGTGCTCCTGGTACTCTCCGCGCCTGATGGCTATATGCCTTTTTTTATGAAAAAGAATAACGCTTAACATCATTATAAAATAACCTACCCAAATTTCAGTTTGGTAGCTAAAATTCGTTGTTTCTAAACGGCTGCCGAAAAGAGCGTCAGTAAGCAAAAATAAAATTAAAATGCCAATAAACGCCAGCACCAGCCCTGCATTGCCAATCTTCACGAAGAAAAATATGCTTAAGACTATTATTCCGCAAGCTATCCAAACTTGAATATGGCTAAAAATGAGGGAAGGCAGGAACTGGTTAGTAACAATATAATCCAAAAATAAATCCAAAATCAGCCAAGATACACTTACCATTCCGGCCTCTAAATAATTTATAACGCCCTGCCGCCTGATAACAGCCGCGGCCACGACTCCGGTCAAAATCAAATAGGAAAAAAAACCAAATTGGCCCTGTAATAAATGGCCGTTTAAATGAATGACTTTTACCAAAGTCAAAAGACCCCACTGTAGAAAAAAATAAGCAAAAAATTTCTTGGGGCTCATAGGGCTTTCTTTACGGCTCTTTTTCTTACTACTCTCTTTTTAACAACAACGGGCTTTACAGTCTTTTCGGAGATGATTGCGGGAGGCCACTGCTCGGCCAGTTCCTCAAATTCCTTCATTCCCTCTTCCAATGTCTGCTTGGCAGTCTTTAATTTAACTTCAATCTTATTATTTACCGGACTGCTTTGCCGTAGACTGCTCCCAATATGTCCGGCAAATCCTTTATAACTTCCTTCTTCATAAACTTTTTGATACCAATACATCCCCAGCCAAATCCCATACCAGCTGCCGAGCATTAAAACAATAACTAAACTAAAATAACTAAAAGCTGAAAATAATAAATAAAACTCCGGGGAAATTGCAGTCCCCTTAGACAGCATTAAAACCAAAACCACCAGCATAACCGCCTGATGGACAAATAAAAACAACAACAAGCCCAACAGCGAACTCAAAAATAAGTAGAGTGATTTTTTAAAGCTGCCTTGCCTCCTTGAGATCATAATTTTTGTTTCTTATTAGCTCCTCGGAGCTTGCTCCGAGGAACCTTTATTTTTTTAGTGATGTCTGAATTATAAAACTTTTTGTGTCTAAAAGCAAATCAAATATTTGAATTTTATGTAGTTAGCCGATTTACCGGCTGTTAATAAATGATTGAGAAACAGCCCATAAACCTGCCTACCCTGCCTACCGGACAGGCAGGCGGACAGGCAGGTGGGCTAACTACAAAACAAAACTACTTAATGCTCAAGATACTTTTTTTATAGCTGTCTAAATTATCGAGCGCAATGCCCGTGCCTTTGGCCACGCAGAGCAAAGGCTCTTCCGCCACAAAACAAGACACGTTCAGGCTTTGGGAAATAAAACGGTCAAGGTTACGGAGCAGCGCCGTGCCGCCCGTCAGCACCATTCCTTTGTCAATAATGTCCGAAGCTAACTCCGGAGGCGTATCCTGCAAAACCGTCTTTATGGCCTTTAAAATTTCCAAAAGCTCGTCTTGAATGGCCTGCACAACTTCGTTAGTCATGACCGTAATTGTCTTAGGCAGGCCGGACAGCATATCCCTGCCCTTTACTTCCATTACTTCTTCCTCGCTTAAGGCAATGGCGCTGCCAATGGTAATTTTAATTTCCTCGGCCGTGCGGTCGCCAATGGCAATGCCGTGTTTCTTTTTCACGAAGTCGATAATTGCCTGATCCAGCCGGTTGCCGGCCACTCTTACCGAGGTGGAATTCACCACCCCCCCTAAAGAAAGCACCGCAACGTCGGTAGTGCCTCCGCCAATATCAATTATTAAATTGCCCGAAGCGGAAGCAATGGGGATGCCGGCGCCAATGGCCGCGGCAACCGTCTCTTTAATCACATACGCATTTTTTGCCCCGGCGGACATGGCCGCATCAATCACTGCTCTACGCTCCGTGGAAGTAATCCCTCCCGGCACGCTTACCATTACTTCCGGCCTAAAAAAACGCACATTGCCCAAGGCCTTGTTGATAAAATACCTGAGCATCGCTTCAGTAACGCGGTAGTCGGCAATCACGCCGTCTTTCATTGGCCTTAAGGCCACAATGGTTTCCGGTGTGCGCCCCAGCATTTCCTTGGCTTCCTGCCCCACTGCCAAAATTTTGTTATCTTCCAGGGCAATGGCAACAACCGTGGGCTCATTTATAATGATCCCCCTTTTGGGCAAATAAACCAAAGTATTCGCGGTTCCTAAATCTATGCCAATTTTTGTATAAAACATATATAATCTAATACATTTTATATCAAAGCAAAGCGGTTGTATAGGCACCGGCTTTGGGCTATAATTTATCTACTATGACAAAAAAATCCCGTTATCTGCTAATTGCTTTTGGCTTTGTGGTTTTTTTTCTTTTTGCGCCGATTATTTTTTTATACGTCAGCGGCATTAGTTATGATTTTGCCAGCGGAAAATTTTTCCAAACCGGAATTTTGTCCGTTATCACTGAACCTAAAACTGTAAACATTTTTCTGGGTAATACCTTGCTTGCCAAAAGCTCCGGCAACATTAAATTTCTCCTGCCCAATGAATATAATGTAAAACTTCAGAAAGAAGGTTTTTTTGACTGGACCAAACGGCTGGAAGTCAAAGCCAAAGAAGTTACCTGGGCGGCGGGAAAAACTGACAAAATTTTTTTGCTCAAAAATCCGCCGGCTTTAAACGCCCTAGATTCTTCTGTCATTGATTTTGCCGTTGGGTCGGGAACGCTGGCTTATTTGTCCCAAAAACAGTTTGTTTTTGCTTCGCTTAGCAATCCGGAAAAAAACAATAAGTATCCCCTCCCTAAAATTGTAAACAAAATCCAGCTCTCTCCAAACGGCAAAATCGCCCTGTTAACAGGATTGCCTTTGGAGTTAAAAACCGCGCCGGAGATTCTAATTTTTTCTTCAAGCTCAAAAAAATTTACGGACATTAGCGAGCTATTTTCTAATCCGGATGAAATTAAATTTTCTAGCGACAATGAACTATATGCGCTGGAAAATCAAATCCTTTATATGATCAACTTGGGGCAACAAACCAAGACCTTATTACTAAATAATGTTCTAACTTTTACTTTTCAGGAAAATAATATCTACTACATTCAAAAAAATGGAAACTCCGAAGACCTAATGGCGGCGCAGATGCCTTTAGCGGAAAGTATTGCCCTGTTTAAAAATTTACCGGCCAACAACCGGGCAGAAATAGTTGTCAGCGCTAAAAAAGCTGTATTTTTACTGCTTGACGGCACTCTATATCAAGTCAATCACTCCCTTGATAAAATAGCCCAGACTGTCAGCGAATGGAATTTTGACTCAAACCAAAACAGCATTATTTACGGACACTCGGGCGAGATTAGCTACTCTGGGGGTTCAGATAATAATTTTATTACACGAAGCGGAATGGCATTAAAAAACCCGGCGCTGAATCTAGCCACGGGCTACGCATTTGTATTTAAAGATAAAACTCTATCCGCCATTGAACTTGATACCCGCGACCACCAAAATGAATACCCGCTGTATACCGCCAACCAGCCGGAAAAATTTTGGGTTGACGAATCGGCAAAAAATATTTTAGTCCTGGACAACGGCCAACTCAAAAATTTACAGATTCGGTAGCTGAAAACTATTTTAATGACCTAGAGACAAATTTAATTTATTGATTCAACGCTATTTATGTAAGATGCCACTGTCTTTGCAATATTTTCATTCCAGTCGTGGTCAGCATCCACTTCAATGACAGTGTAACCATTATATTTAAGGATTTCCGCCGATTCTCTATCGCAAAAATAGTTATCATTTTTGCCCTTAATAACAACAAGATTTTCTTTCGGTAATTCTGACATAATGCCAAGAGCATCAACTCTTAAAATTTCGAGTAGTCTTTTCATCCCAAACGGCCAACTTCGTATTGGGGTTATTTTTTTCCATTCAATGCCTTCTAAAAAGAAAAATTTAATCCAACTTACAAGCAGTGATAATAAATTTCTTTTCCTGATTTGAGGGTTAATAAAAATAAATTTTCCCATTTTAACTGAACTATTATGAGCAAGCATAAAATTCACCCCTCCGCTATGAGCGATGTAATAATCTGCAGTCGGAAGTTCTTTTGGAAAGGATTCCAGCCAGATATCCCAACCGTCATAACCTCCATAGTTTTTTACGCTTGAAACGCACCTGGAAAAATTAAAGCTTTATTCATAATTTAGAGAACTTTTCGTCAATCGCTTGGTTAACCAGCTTGTCGGCTTCTTTATTCTGTTCGCGCCTAATGTGCTGGAAAATTATTTTGCTAAATTTGTTTGTGAGCTGAAGCGCCTCCGCGGCCAAAAGTTTTAGCGTAGGCTCTTTTATTTTATACTGTCCTTTCATTTGCTTTACCACCAGTTCCGAATCCATATTAATGAGCAACTCTTTGGCGCCAAGCTTTAGGGCTTCTTTGAGGGCCAAAATTAAAGCTTTGTATTCAGCGACGTTGTTAGTGGCCTCGCCTATGTAGCCCTGGTGATGTGCAACGAGATGTTTGCCTTCATCACGAATCACCACCCCAATACCAGCAGGCCCCGGGTTCCCCCTCGCCCCTCCGTCAGTATTGATAATAAATTTATTCATAATTTCTATTTAAAATTTTTATACCATTTTTCTACATTTGGAGAAAAATGGTTGTAATTTTTTTCCTTTAGTTTATCTGGTTATAATAAAATGCGACCGCATTTTATTATAACCAACTACTATAACTCTACATCTACAATTCTCAATTTTAGATTTTCCCTTCCGTTCCAACTGTCTAAAAACAGTTCCGCCGCAATATTTACAGTATCGCTCAATTTTAAATTTTTGGCAAAATTTCCGGCGTTAAACCAAATCGCTTTAATATTTTTATTTCCAATAGAAACCTCTAATTGCATATGCTTCTCGCCCTTGCCCACAAATTTAAAATTATTGACCGAGGCATTTTTTAAAATAAATACCGGCTTTTTGTTATCCACGCCAAAAGGCTCCAAGGCGGAAACCATTTGATAAATATCAAGGCCTAAGTCACTTTCTGCCAATTCAGCATCGGCTTCTAAAATTTTTCCTAAATTTTCCGCCGGCAATTGGGCTTCCGCGAACTCTAAAAGCTTTTGATAAAACTGTTCAAAATCTTCATTCTTTAAATTCAACCCCGCGGCCTGGCTATGGCCGCCGAATTTTAATAAATATTCCGAGGCATTTTTTAAGGCATCAATAATATTAAATTTCCCTGCCGTGCGCGCCGAACCCGTTGATTCGCTCTCGCCTTTTTCCAAAACTATTACCGGCTTGTTAAATTCCTCGGCCAGCTTTCCAGCAACCAACCCCACTATTCCTTTTGGCCAGTCTTTTGCCCAAAGAACTAAAATTTTACGTTCTGATGCTAAAAGCGCCTGTTCTTTGGCCTCGCTTACCACCCTTAAAGTCAAATCCTGCCTCCTTTTGTTGATTTTTTCAAGGGCAGTCGCTTGCTCCCTGGCCGCCTCAAAATCCTCTGTAAGAAGCAAATCTAAGGCGATATTGGCATGTTCCAGGCGCCCCGCGGCATTCAGCCTTGGCGCAATAATAAAGCCCAAAACATAACTATCCAAAGGCCTTTGTTTAAGATCTATTCCGCAAGACTCCAGCAAAGCCTTAAGTCCCACCCATTTAGTTTTTGCTAAAACTTTCAACCCATATTTGACCAACGTGCGATTTTCTCCAAGCAAAGAATGGCAATCCGCAACCGTCCCAATCGCCACGAGATCGAGAAGCAATTTTTCATATCCCTGTATATACTTTGCACTTTGCACTTTGCACTTTGCACTTGTCAGAATGGCGCACGCCAGCTTAAACGCCACCCCGACTCCTGTAATTTCTCTATAAGGATAGTTATCATCAATATTTTTAGGATTAATTAAAGCAAACGCTTTCGGTTTTTCTCCAATAATCTCATGGTGATCCGTAATAATTAAATCAATCTCGTTTCGTCCGCACCATTCTGCCGCATCGACCGAATTAGTGCCGCAGTCAACAGTGATGATTAAAGTTGATCCATCATTTTTTATTTTTGACAGCGCCTCCAAATTAATTCCATAACCTTCGGTAAAACGGTCGGGAATGTAACTCTCGGCCACGGCAGAAAGATACTTGAAAGTTTGGCGCAGCACGGCGTTGGCCGTAACGGCATCCGCGTCGTAGTCGCCGTAAACGCAAATTTTTTCCCCGCGTTCAATTGCCAACCAAATCCTTTGGACAGCTTTTTGCATATCTAAAAACAAAAACGGGCTATGAAGCCCCTCGTATTTTGATCCCAGAAATTCCTCAATTTTATCTTTTTCCGTTAGTCCCCGGCTGTAGAGCAACTGGGCAAGGAGCTTGGGATACCCTGACAAACTCTTTCCTATGTCTAGCGAAATTTGCGGTTTTAATTTCCAAATTTTTGCCATTTATTTTCCAATTACATCCAAAAGATTAATCCCGGTCATTTCAGCAGGCTTAGGAAGGCCCATTAATTCCAAAATGGTCGGGGCAATATCTGAAACAATCCCTTCCGGCACCCTTGATGCTAGAGTGATATAACTTGCCGGCAAAGGTTTCTTGAACTTGAATTCATTCGCTATCAACAAAAAGGGTACGGGATTGGTAGTATGGTCTTTGTCAATGTCGCCGGTTTTTAAATTAATCATCTGCTCCACGTTGCCGTGGTCGCCGGTAATTATCAACACCGCGTCAGCCAAAAGAACACTGTCCATAATTTTTTTTAGGCACTTGTCTATAAACGCCACGGCCGCGGTGGCAGAGGTTAAATTACCGGTGTGCCCGACCATGTCGGTATTGGCATAATTTGCCAAAAAAAAGTTGGTTTCCGTGGCCGCGATCTTCTGCGCCAAAACATTAGTCAATTCCAAAGCGGACATTTCCGGGTGGTCGGAATAATTGCGGGTGTTGTTCGGACTCTGCACAATCACCCAGTCTTCTCCAGGCAATTTTTCAGCTCCTCCGCAATTAAAAAATACCGTTACGTGGGCATATTTTTCGCTTTCCGCAATATGAAACTGAGTCTTGCCGCTTTTTGAAAGCACTTCCGCGAGATTATTTTTTAAATCCATAGGGGCAAATGCCGCGTGCACCGGCAAATTTTTTGAATATTCGGTCATTGTGGCAAAATACAAATTTTGCAAAGGCTCGTGCCGCAGTTCCGCGGGCAGCGCAAGCTGGGACACAAAAGCCTGCGTTAATTGCAAAGCCCTATCCTGCCTGAAATTCACAAATATCACCGAGTCGTTATTGGAAATCTTTGCCGTCGATTTTTTATCCTGGCTGACTATAACGGTTGGCTTGATCATCTCGTCAAAAACCTGGCTGTTATAATTATTTTTTATGCAATCTTCTGCCGAAGCGGCAGTCTCTCCCTGCCCTTCCACCAAAGCCTTATAAGTTAAATCCGTCTGGGCGAAGTGGCCGCCTCTGTCCATAGCATAAAAACGCCCGGTAATTGTGGCAATCTTTCCTAAACCAAAACTTTGCATTTTACTTTCTAATTTTTTTACCGATTCCAAAGCGGCTTTCGGTTCAGTGTCCCGGCCATCCGTAAACATATGCACAAAAACATTTGTTAATTCATGTTCTTTCGCCATGCCTAAAAGCGCGTAAATATGTTCGTCCAAACTATGCACTCCTCCTGTGCTGACCATACCGATTAAATGCAAGGCGGAATGATTGCTTTTAGTGTGGAAAATAGCATCCAAAAATGTCTGATTTTTAAAAAACTCCCCGCTGCTAATGGCGTTGGTGATTCTTGGCAGGTCTTGGCCGACAATACGCCCTGCGCCAATATTCAAATGCCCAACCTCGGAATTGCCCATTTCGCCCCAAGGCAGCCCCACCAGCGGGCCACTGGCCTGCAGGCTCAAAGAGGGAAAATTGCTGACCATATAATTCAGGGACTCTCGCTTGGCTAAAGAAATGGCGTTGCCGCGGCTGGCACCGGCCACGCCGAAACCGTCGAGGATGATAAGGACAACTTTTTTATAGATCTTATGCAGCATTTATGTTTATTTCTTGTAACAATGTCTACAATTTCTAATTATTCTAATTTCCCCGCCTGCCAACGCGAGGTTTCTAAAAAGACTATTCGATGACTATCATTTTGCTAAAAAAGAAAGCAAGCCTTCGGCGGGCAGGTAATTGACCTAAATAATGCCTAATGCTCAAATGACTAAATTGGACATTTGGAAATTGGGATTTGTTTAGAAATTAGGTTAATTAGAATAATTAGGTCAATTTAACTGTTCTTCTATTTCCACCAACCTATTATACTTCGCCAGCCTTTCTCCCCTGCAAGGGGCGCCGGCTTTAATATATTCAGCCCCGGCGGCTACCGCCAAGTCGCTAATAAACGAGTCATTTGTTTCCCCGCTTCTATGGGAGATGACAATTTTGTATTTATTATTTTGAGAAAGTTTAATCGCGGCTATGGTTTCCGTCAGGGTGCCAATTTGGTTAACTTTAATAAGAACGGCGTTGGCAATTTTTTGAGTTACGCCCATTTGAATTCTTTTGCTATTGGTAGCAAACAAGTCGTCGCCTACCAGCAGAGTTTGTCCGCCTAAATTTTGAGTTAAAAATTTCCAACCCAAAAAATCGTCTTCGGCGCAACCGTCTTCTATTATTTCCAAATGATATTTATCCACCCAGGCTTTATACATTTTATAAATCTGTATTGCTTTGTAAGATTTTTTGTCCGCCTTAAGGACATAAAGCTGTTTTTTTTGGTCAAAAAATTCACTGGCCGCGGCATCCGTGCCAAGTTTAAAATCTTTGCCTAATACATATCCCGCCCCCTTAATAGCTGCCTGCAAATGCTTGAAAGCAAGTTCGTTAGATGCTAAATGAGGCGCGAATCCGCCTTCGTCGCCCACTCCGGTATTTAAGCCTCGCGCCTCAAGATTTTTTTTCAAAGCATGATAAACCTCACTGCCCATCCTCAAATTCTCGCTGAATTTCCGACTTTGAGGAATAATAAAAAATTCCTGCACGTCCAAACCGCTGGACACTGCGTGAACGCCGCCGTTAATAACATTGAAAAGGGGTGTGGGTAATTGTTTTGGCTGATATCCATACAGCTTGGCCAAATATTCGTATAATTCCAATTTTTGCGCTTTAGCCGCAAGCCTTGCTACTGCCAAAGAAACCGAGAGGATAGCATTCGCCCCCAACTTTGACTTGTTTTCTGTCCCGTCCAGTTCCAGCATCACAGCGTCAATTTTTTCCTGCTGGCCTGCTCCTAACCCCTTAATTGCCTTAAAAATCTTCTCATTCACGTGCTTGCAAGCCTTAAGCACACCTTTACCCCAATAGCGTTGTTTGTCGTTATCTCTAAGCTCTAAAGCCTCATGAACCCCGGTAGAAGCCCCGCTTGGCACACTAGCAGTTGCCGATGTTTCCCCCGCCCAAACCCTTGTTTCCACCGTTGGATTACCTCGGCTGTCTAAAATTTCCCGTGCTTGAATTTTAGTAATCTTCATAGTTTTTAGATAAAATTAGATGATTTTGCTTCAAATTTATTATAACATACAAATAAAAAAACAGGGTTTTTGCCCTATTTTAAATTTTGATGGCATACTATCTTAATGCTTCAATGCCAGCTAATTTCTCTCCCGCTAAATATTCCAGCATGGCGCCGCCGCCGGTGGAAACGTGGTCTATGTGTTCAAATTGGTGCGACTGGCGTATGGCGTCAACGGTATCGCCGCCGCCGGCCACTACGAAAGCTTTGCCTTTGCCCCGCCCGCCAATTAAACGCGCCAATGCCATAGTCGCGTTATGGAAGGGCTTTTTTTCAAACAAACCCAAAGGCCCGCTCCAGACAATGGTTTTGGCTTTTTTAATTTCTGCGGCAAACGCCAGAATGGTTTTCGGGCCGGCGTCTAAAATTAATTCTTTTTTTCCTACTTGGTGGGGCGAACAAACCCGGATAGAATTTTTTTCCATATTCTGATTAGCCACCACCACGTCTAAGGGCAAAAGTATTTTATTTTTAAAATTCTTTTCTATTTGCCAGGCGGTTTTAACCTCGCCTTCCTCAATTTTAGAAAACCCGATTTCAAATCCCTTTGAAAGAAAAAATAAGTTGGCCACCCCTCCGCCCAGCAAAATTTTGTCCGCTTTTTTGCCCAAATTCTCCAAAGCCCCGACTTTTTCCGAAAGTTTAATTCCTCCCGACATTACAACAAAAGGGTGCATTGATTGTTTTAGCACCGCGTCCAAAGACTTAATTTCTTTTTCCAACAGCAATCCGGCAAAGCTGGGCAAATATTTATTGACGCCCGAAACCGAAGCCGCAGCGTGATGGTCGGAAGCAAAAGCGTCGTTGACATAAACCTCTGCCAAGCCAGCCAAATGTTTTGCAAACATTGGGTCATTGTCTTCTTCCTCTTTATAAAAACGGATATTTTCCAAAAACACCAAATCCTTAGCCGGAATATTTTTAATTTGCTCCAAATGTTTTTGTTCCAACAGGCTGCCGGTATAAAAAATTAAATGGCGAATCTGGTAGTCAGGCACTTTGTGGTCGGTATGAATGAACTTTAAATTTAAAAGTTCAGCCAATTTTTCCGCCACCGGCTTAAAACTGAATTCCTGCTTCCACTGCCCTTTTGGCCTGCCCAAATGCCCGCAAATAATTACTTTATTCCCTTGTTTTAATAACAATTGGATGGTAGGCAAGCTCTCCTTTATTTTAAAATCATCCGCCACTTTGCCGTCTTTAAGGGGGCAATTCAAATCCAACCGCACCAGCACGGTTTTGTTTTCTAGTTTTGATGTGCGGAGATATTCTATTGCCATAAAAAAGAGGAAATCTGATTATTTTGCATTTCGGTCCATTGTAAAACCATATTTTTCTTCCAGTTGCTCTATTTTGTCCCTATAATCTTCCCTCATAACCCTAGCCCAATCAAAGCATATATTAAGAAATTTCCCGCAAAAAGCCATTAATTCTGCCTGTTGTAATTTTTCTCTAATTCCACTTATTTTTAGCTCTTGTTCCTCCGGCCTGAAATTAAAACCCACATTTTCCAAAGATATTTTTATTTTAAATAAATTTTCAGATATTACTGAGTATTCAATTATAACAGAAACGTCTCTTCCGGATTCGGATTTTACATGCAACACTCCTTTACCTGTTTGGCCTTCCCCAGCTTCACCTTGTTCCTGAAAATCAAACTCTTTAAACATTTCCTTAATTCTTGCCACGCCCCTCTTAATATCAGATTGTTTTTCATCTTCTCTTGGCTTGCTTGCTTCTACTGGCAACCTTGATTCACTTTTTGACGCTTTTTTCCTCCCTGGCAATCTTGCTCCTCTTCTCGCATCTTCCGATGGTATTCTTTTTTCAGGCATAAACTATTTTCTCCCCACTAAAATTACTTCTTCTACTAACCTATTTGAGTAGCCGAATTCGTTGTCGTACCAAGCCACGACTTTAACAAAGTTACCGTCAACGACTTGGGTTAAAGAAAGGTCCACGATGGATGAAGCGGGGTTGTTTACAATATCGGACAAGACAATTGGCTCGTCTGTCACTTCCAGTATCCCGCAATACTTTTGGGTTTCTGATGCTTGGATGAAGGCCTGATTCAATTCTTCCTTGGTGGTATTTTTGGACAGCAAAACAGTAAAGTCAGAAAGACTGCCAACAGGAGTCGGCACTCTGAAAGCAATGCCGTCAAATTTTCCTTTTAAAGATGGAATAGCTAATGTGGCGGAAATGGCCGCGCCTGTGGTGGTGGGAATAATGTTGAGGGCCGCGGCGCGAGCTCTTCTTAAATCATTCGACTTCCCCCCGGGCGGCGGCCCGTCCACCAAATTCTGTTCCGCGGTATAACTGTGAATAGTGGACATAAAGGCTTTTTCTACGCCGAATTTATTCTGCAAAACGTCTAACACAGGTGCAATGCAATTGGTGGTGCAGGAAGCGCAGCTGATAATTTGCTGGCCGTCGTATTTTTCCGCGTTCACCCCCAAAACAATAGTAGCGGTAACTCCTTCGTCCTTGGCCGGGGCTGAAATGACGACTTTTTTGGCTCCGGCTTTTAAATGCGCCGAGGCTTTTTCAGTAGAAGTAAACCGTCCGGTAGATTCTATGACCACATCTACCCCGAGCTTGGCCCATGGAAGATTGGATGGCTCTTTTTCCGCAGATACCGGATAAGATTTCCCGTCAACGATGATGGAATTTTCGCTATGCTCAACTTTTCTTCCATAGCGGCCGTAAACGCTGTCGTATTTTAAGAGATGCGCTAAAACCGAAGGTTCGCTTAAGTCATTAATCCCAACGACTTCAAGCTCTTTTTTTTCCAGGGCGATCTTAAACGCCTGCCGGCCAATTCGGCCAAAACCATTGATTGCGACTTTGATTTTAGACATAAAAATTCCCTTTTTTAATGCTATTGTTGCAATTCTTTTTTTAGCAGCTCATTCTGCCCTGCCAGTTGCATTGTACGGTTTTCCTTCTTTTTTTCCCTCTGAAATTTTGTAGTAGGCATGTCCTGATAATCCGTAACAAGCGTGTCCTGGCTATTATAAAAAACAATAAAACCCAAACCTATAACCCCTATAGATACTATCAAAATTAATCTAAATATATAATTCGGGTCCTTGACCCCGTTTCCCGCTAATTCCATTTTTCAAGTCCCTTTCCAAATCTTACAGGACTTACGCACTGAGCCAAATTCGAGGCATTTTCCGAGGATTTTTTGAGGCGTAGTGTTGCTACGCCGATAAAAACCGCAGGAAAATAACGAAGAAGTTGGCCAGAGCCGCCTTACAGGACCGGCTCCGCCGGTTCAAAAGGCGGCGGTGCGTAAGTCCTGTCTTAATTAAAAATCTAACGGCGCTTTTTTGCCGCCTGCTTGCCGGCGCTTCCATTTTTAACAACAATGGTCTGAAAATTCTTCATTTTTGCAAGGGTGTTCTGGATTTGTTGTTTTGTTAACAATCCGGTCTCCGGGCCAATGTTGCCAATTACGCTACAGGCGTTAACCGCGCCCCAGCGCAATGCTTCCCGCTGAGGCAGGTTATAAAACAAAGCGGCAATATAAGCCGTAGTAAAAGAGTCTCCCGCCCCGGTTGCCTCAACAGTTTTACCGGGACAGGCTTGAATAAAATAGAAACCTTCCGGGCTAAAACTGTAGGCTCCGCGGGAACCATCTGTCAAAATAACTGCTTTAGGCCCAAGCTTACAGAGACGCCCGCACAACTCTTCCCGGTCAATAATATTTCCCACCCAACTTTGCGCCTCTTCCACATTAACAGACAAAACCTCGGTCCTTTTTAAAATGCTTGAATTAAATTTTGGCCCTTTGCGCAATTGGAAGGTGCCGGGATTAAAACCCAACTTGGCCTTATTTGAGTCCAAATATTTTACCAGCTTTGGGTAAATTTTTTCAAAACCCTGACCCATGCTCGTTAAGTACACCCATTTGGAGGGAGCAAATTCAGGGAGCTGATATTTTCTATGCTCGTGATAAACAAAAATCGTGCGCTCGCCGCGGAAACTTATGACGGTTGAAGCATTGGTGCGGTGCTTGTCATTTTTTATGATGTAGATAGTGGAAACCCCCTCTTTCTCCATTTTGTGGACAATTTCCCTGCCCCCGACATCATGCGCCAAAACCGTATAAAAAGCCGTATTAAGACCCAAGCGCGCCGAACCAACTGCATTGTTGGTGGCATTGCCGGCAACCGACTGGTAAAACTGGTCAACCGGCAGCTTGTCGCCCCAATTTAAAAGCACCTTTTGCTGGCCGTGTATTTTTTTAACCTCTGCGTCGTGGATAAATAAAAAAGTGTCTATAGTCGCGTCGCCTATGGAAATAATGTCAAACATAATGTAGTTGTTAGTGACTAGTATTTAGTAATTAGTGATTAATACCTCTCCGCTATTTTCATTCTAAAATATCTGACAATGCTTAAAACTATAAAAACTACTAAAATCCACAGCAATAAATCTCCTGACAAATTGAACCACCTAGCTTGATCATCTAGGGTTCTTTGTATGCCAGTAGCTAACGGGATTTTATAAGGACTAAACTGTGCTTTCAAAGGCCAACCCATAACTGAACAGTATTTTGGATAATTGTTATGATAATATTCGCTTACAATTCTTCCCGTGTTACCATCGTACGAATATAAATCATCTATACCAAAAGGACAATAATCCTTTGATGTAAATTTAAGTGTAAAAATAGCACCAATAATCAAACCCAAAACTAGGCTCCATAATACCAAATTGGTTTTTGATTGTAAGTTAAAAATTTTCATTTTGGATTCAAGATTCTATCTCTTTTTGCAATTGCTGATACGCTTCAAGGATATTCGGGGCTTTGAGCAAAGCCGAACCGACAACCAGCAAATCTGCGCCCGCATGGCTTAATTCCCTTATGTTTGATAAAGAAACGCCGCCATCCACCTCTATTATAGCATTAGGCAAAAGCATTCTCAATTCTTTGACGCGGGAAAAGGTTTCTTCCAAAAAAGCCTGCCCTTGGAACCCCGGATTTACGCTCATAATTAAAAATTGGTCGGCCAAACCCACAAACTCCTTTAACACTTCCACTTTTGTCGTGGGGTTAATTACAACCCCGCACTTCATTCCCAAAGACCTGATGGATTCCAAAGCGCTTTGTAGATTATCTAAACTTTCAAAAGCCTCATAATGTACCAACAAAGTTTTAAAGCCGCAAATCTGGTAGTCCAAAAATTCTTTGGGCTCCTTGAGCATCAAATGCGCTTCCCAGTGAAAGGCGGGATTCAAATTGTCGATCTCCGTGATTGGCAAAATTTTATTGGGTATAAAAATGCCGTCGCCAAAATCCACCTGAATTCTTTCAACGCCGGACAACATAATAACCCTGGAAATTTTATCCAGGAACCCTTCCTTAGTATTTTCTAATATCGCGGGAACGATTGTTGGCATAAATTAATTGAACAAGATTAAGTAAGATTTAAATGATTGAACATGATTTATTTGCAGTAATTCTTGCTCATTCTTGCTCAATCATGTCAATCTTGTCAATCCTTCGTTGGTGCCTGCCGCCTTCAAACTCCGTTGCCAGCCATAAGTCGATTGCCGATTTTAATTCGTCAATGCCAATGAATTTTGCCCCCAAAGACAGCACGTTGGCATTGTTATGCAACCTCGATAATTTAACAATTTCTAAATTATTGCAATTATAAACCACAGCCCTTACCCCCTTTACTTTATTCGCTACTATAGCTTCGCCTTGTCCGCTCATGCCTAAAATGATCCCTCGGTTTTCGGAATTTGAAGAAACTTTCTCTGCGCACGGATAAATAAAATCCGGATAATCATCATCGGCATCATATTTAAAAGGCCCGCAGTCTTCCACCTGCAAACTTTTGGATTTTAAATAATCAATAATCTGTTTTTTTAGTTCAAACCCCGCGTGGTCAGAAGCAATATAAATCATGTTAGGTTGTAGGTTGTAGGTTGTAGGTTGTAGTTCTACCAACTACTCACTACCAACTACAAACTAATAATTAATTATCTGGTTAAAATCTTTCGCTATTAAACTTACTCCGCCGGTTAAAAGTCCGTCAATATTCGGCTGCTGCAAAAATCCTTTGGCATTATTTGCATTTACGCTGGCCCCGTAAATTACTTTTCCTGTTTTGTATTTGGTTTTAATAAATATTGCCATTTTTTCCGCGTGCTCCGCGTCGGCGGCTTTAGTGGCATAAGGGTTCCCTTTGGAAATTGCCCAGACCGGCTCATAGGCTACTACTACCTGTGATGCATCAACTCCCGCCAATCCTGTGTCCAACTGCGTTTTTAAAACATCCACCACTTCCAAGTCATCCTGTTCAACAGTGGTGCCAAAACCCACGCACAATACAGGCGTAATTTTATGCTCTAAAAGAGCCTTAATTTTGGCGTTTACCATCTCGTCCGTATCTCCCACAGCCCTCTTTTCGCTATGCCCCACAATGCAGTATTTAAGGCCTAAAGACTTTAACTGCGCCGGAGATGTCTGTCCGGTAAAGGGCCCTTTCTCTTTCCAAAAACAATCCTGCGCGCCTAAATTAGGATAGTTGATTTGCGGCAAAAAGATGGTAGGCGGACAAAGCACAACCTTATTTTTTGCTTTGGCTGATATTTGACCCGCCAACTCCTGTGCTTCAGCAAGAGTTGATGGGTTAAGTTTCCAATTTGCAATAATTAATTTTTTCATATATTATCTACGAACTTACGAAATTAAACGAAAATACTTATTACTCTCCTCTTAGGAATTTTGCGGTTTCTTCCGGCGGCATGGGGTTGACGGGGATGCCGGTGGCGAATTCAAAACCGGCCCAAATGGTAATACGCGGAAAAATTGTTAAATGCCAGTGGTAAGATTTTTCTTCGTGCGCGCTGTGCCCTTGCTGCTCACCCGTCCTTTTAAGCGGCATATTGTGAATGTAAAAATTAAGCGGCGGGTCGGAAAGTTTGGTGTAAAGCTGGCCCAGAGTTACTTTTAGCACAAATGCCAAATGTGTTATTTCTTCCGGCGACATCTCTTCAAAGCGCGCGCCGTGTTTTTTGGGCAAAATCCAGGTTTCAAACGGAATGCGGCTGGCATAGGCGGACATCACTACAAAATGTTCGCTCTCATAGACCACGCGGTCTTTGACCGTAAGCTCCTCTTTTATAATATCACAATAAATGCAGGACTTGTTATTCTGATAATAGTGATAGCAGCCCAAAATCTCAGCGTGAATGTGCTGAGGCACCATGGGCGTGGCCAAAAGCTGGTAGTGCGGATGAATCACGCTGGCGCCCGCGTCCCGCCCGTGATTATGAAAAATTTGCACATAAGCCAGCTCCTGGTGCTTGCTAAGTTCTTCAATTTGCCGTACAAAAGTTTTTATACTCAACTCCACCACGCTTGCTGACTGCAAAGCCACGGGCTCGTTATGTTTTCTGGTAATAATAACTTGATGGTCGCCGTCGCCGGAATGGGAAACGTAAAAATCTTTATGCCGATACACGGCCACATGCTCCAGGGAAGCAAATTTATTTGGGATAATTCTAATTTCCCAATCCTTGGAGTCAGGAAAACGGTAGACTTCCCTGTTTAAATGCTCATTGCCCGGGCAAAAAACGCAAGCAGGGTCAATCTCAGGCACGCCGTGCATCACCGAATAAGTTTTATACTGCTCCGGTCGTTTTGAGCGATTCGGGGCAATCAGCACCCAGTGCTTGTTTATTGGATTTTGCCGAAACTCACTCATTTATTTTTGTCTAAATAATTCTGCAAAATAATTTGCGCAGCCAAACTATCTAAATCTTTTTTTTCCCCGCTGATGTTTTGCGCCATTTGCGATGATAATCGTTCGTCGATTGTTTCCGTTTTGACGCCTGTCATACTTTCAACTTTTAACTTGAAACTTTCTACTTCTTTTGTTTTCTGTGTTTCCTCACCGCTCATATTCAGAGGCCAGCCAATCACAATTTTGCTGATCTGCTGACTGCTGACTAGCTGATTAAGCTGCTGCCAAAATTCTTTGGGCGACAAAATCATCAACTCCCTAGCCAATGTCTGGCTCTCGTCGCTCACAGCCAAACCAATCCGCTTCTCCCCGTAGTCAATCCCTAAAATTCTCACTTAGATTCCTCCAAGATTACTTTTACTTCCTTCTCCTGTCCCCGGTGAAAAACTTTCATTGTAACGGCATCGCCCACATTTTTGTCTTTGACCAAACCGGCTAAAGTATGCGTTTCGTCAATTGTTTTTCCGTCCACGGAAAGAATAATATCATTTTCCGTTAATCCCGCCTTGTCCGCGGGACTGCCCGGGATTACAGCAAAATCCGTCATAGTATTTCCGCGCACAACCAATGCCCCCTGCTCTTTGGGAAGATTTTGTTGTTTTGCCAAAGCTTTGGTGATAATAATATAGCGCACGCCCAAAAATGGCCTGACAATTTTGCCGTTTTTCTGATAGCTGGAAAGGGACTTAGCCGCGTCGTTCGCAGGAATAGCAAAACCCAAAAGTGCGCCTTGCTGGTCAATCGCCGTATTAATTCCAATTACTTGAGCGGCCGCGTTAAGCAAAGGCCCGCCGCTGTTGCCCGGATTAATTGCCGCGTCGGTCTGGATTACGCCCTCAAGCTGCTCGCTGCCGTCCATAGAACCGGCTGTAATGCTTCTGCCAATTCCCGAAACTACGCCCGTGGTCACGGTATTTTGGTATTGGCCCAACGAATTGCCAATGGCAATCACCCGCTGGCCAATTTGAATTTTCCCGGAATCCGCCAAAGTTAAAAATGGCGCGTTTTTAATTTCTATTTTAATTATTGCCAAGTCATTCCTCGGGTCCCGTGCTAAAACCTTAGCGTCATAGGTTTTGCCGTCTTGGGTTACAACCACAAAACTGGCCTGTTCGTCCTCAACCACATGTTTGTTGGTTAAAATCAACCCGTCCGCCGAAACAAAGAAACCGCTGCCTGCGCCGACCTGCTGAATGTTCGGCTTATTGCCATTTTGCTGGCCGGAATTAGGCTGAACTCCCGGATTTTCAAAAAAAGGAGCAAATTGGTCAAAATTGAATTGATTCATGCCAAACCCCGGCACTTTGCTTAAATCTTTGGAAATTACAATAGAAACCACTGCGGGCGAAGCTTTTTTAACCACGTCGATTACGGCGGAATCTTCATTTAGAATGATATTTTGATTATAATTTTCGGCGGAACTAGATTTCGGCAAATATTTTTGAAAGGCAGGCAAACGCGCTAAATACGGCCCGCCGAAAGCGCCGCCAATAGCGCCGAATATTAAACTAATTGCTATTATTGGCGCAATAATTTTTGAGCTGATAGTCTCTGACTTTGGTTGGATTTCTGGTACTTTATTTTCTTCCATAAATTATAATTTATTATAGCATAAAAGACCTCAATTCTAAAAATTGGGGAAAGTAGTCAGCCGATTTATCGGCTCTATAGAAACAGCCGAAAAAATCCGGCTAACTACAATATCAGCTATCGCAAAAAGATAATCACGTCACCTAATACTTTGCACCCCTGGATGTTGCGCGTAAAAATCTCGAATTGCCGCACAGACATCCCTGGGTGAAATTTGGCATTGCTGGTTAGCGCTTTGAATCTTACTTAAACACACCGACCTGTCAGTGGTATTTAAGCTGTCCCAGGCCGCAATGCATCCTGTTACTTCGCCATCCGCCTGCACCTGCGCCGGACTCGGCGGAGCGGATGGCTGGTCATACTGGGTGCTGGGCAAAGGCAAAACCGGATTTAATTGGTAGGCATCCAGGCAAGTTGGCTGTTCCTTTAATACGGCAATATTTCCGTTATTGCCGGTCACCCCTTGGAACACGAATTGATTCACCAAAGTCTCGGTTAATTTGGCCACAACGTTGCTAATAATGCTGTCGGCGTTGCTGATGCCGAGTTGAAGCAGGGCTGTAAAACTTGCCTGCTCGCTGCTGATTATGCTATTTATGGAACCGCTAATTGAACTCCCTATAGTGTTTCTTGGAGTTTTAAGCCCGGAACTCGTTAGCTCCTTCTCCACCGCCTTTTCCGCCTCGCTTTGAGTCTGCGCGGCTAAATCTTGATAATAAATCTGCCAGCCGTTCGGCGAAGCCAGAAAGTCTCCCACGCTTGCCATTTTTTGGTAATAATTTGGGTCATTAGGGTCAACATTGTTCGGGTCAAAACCCAAATGGTCCCGAGCCTTGGCCTCAAATACGGCCTTTAAACCCTGGTCCTGTTTGCCGCAAGAAAACTGCGGAATAAATTTTTTGATGATGGCTTTATCCAAATTATCGTTAACGTATTTATTTAAATAATCATTTACATACTGGCCGTTAACCAAGGCGTCTGAATAATACAAAAAGTTGGCGATCATATAATTCTGCTCAATCTTAACCACAAGTTTGTTGAGCATTGAACCCATAAATTTTAAGAACGCTGACTTCAGCCCTTCCTTCACAGCATCCATAATAATTCTCGGGATGTCGCCAAGGGTAAAGTTAAAAATTGCAAAGGCCTTGGCTTCCGGAATAAAGAAGTTCCCCAAATTAGTACTCTCTCCCGATTCTGCATAATAATGAACCTCCACAAAACTAATTTTATATTTACCGGCGACTTTATTTAATTCATCAGAATAAATTTTGGCGCTGTCGTTGGCAATTGCGTAATTTTTATAAACTTCGGGCCAGACCGAATCGTTCTTGCTTAAATCTCCCGCGTTAAATGTTTTTGCGGCATCAAGCAAATTGCCATAAGCAACATAGGCTGTGATTAAAGCCTGGTGCATTGCCAGAGCGTCTTTAGGCACAGGCGTAGCGTACAAATGGGCGGTAAGATTTTTTAGCTTTTCTTTAAGCTGATCCGCTTGCGATGAATCTCCGCTAAACAAATTTTTGGCTAAGTCTAAAGTATTGGTATTAAAACTGTAAGCCTGACTTACACTCTCCGTTAAATAAGTATTGATGGATTGGCTATTATTAATGGAGGACGTTTTTATTTTTTTCTGGTCAACTGCCGGAGGAGTAATGGTTTGTTTAATGTTCAACCCATTTTCCACTTCTTTTTGAATGTCTTCCTTAGTCAAAATGGTCTGAAATAACTCCTGGCTGGCCTGTTTGTCTATTTTGGCAGTCTTTAAATAATCTAAATAAGCCTTGGAATTTAAAAACTCCCGGCTTTTTTGGTTATAATCTTTCGTATCCTTATAAACAAAATTCGGCCGGTGCCAAAATGAAACCGCGGTTAAAATTAAAATCAAAACCCCAATCCCAACCAAATACCCTTTTTGTTCTTTTGTGTCTAACATATATTTTTATTTTTTGATGGTTTAATTTTTATATCTTATTACTTCATGCTGCCGACAATAGCAACAAGATCCTTAACTAAGGAATTCAAGGCTAGAGATTCTAAGCTGCTTTGGTTGTTCTTCCCATAAAGACCACTAAGAACAGAAGAAGTGAGATGGGCTTCAATAATGAGGTCGCCTTGCTTGAATTTTAGATAAATGTCCTCTGAGGCCCCCAAATACCCCGTATTATTGCCAATCTGTATTGGCAACTCACCGAGCTTTGGACCGTTGGATCGAGGCCAACCGGTGGCCGGATCCCAATCATTATGGTCAATAAGGAATTGGCGATTTATGAGATGCTGATAAATTACAATTTGAGTTTTTGAAGAATCTTGTGAACTGAGAATAAAAGCAGGGTAGTCCTTAGGGCGGTTAGTGGGAATGGAAACCTGATAATGCTGAGCTTCTGGAATGTAACTAGGAACAAGGACTGGAAAGGGAGCCGATTGCTTAAACTCTTCCAACTTGCTGAAGTTTGTTTGGGATGAGGAATTGCATCCCGCGGCTAACAAAGCAACAATTGGCAAAATAAATAATATTTTTTTCATAGATTGTGGTTAATTAAGATTATTATACACCTTTTTGTTTACATCCGCGATATCCGTGCTTATCCGCGTATCCGCGGTCTATCAATTAATAAGTTCTCCGCCAAAAACCTTTAGTGCATTATCTAAACCTAAGCCGGAGTCTGACGTTACAGTTTCGGAGGTTTTGATTACCTGGGCGCGCAATTTTAGTGGCTTATTATATACTGACATTAAAATTTCGGAAATCATTGCTTGATTTTTTGGGTTGTCCAGGCTTTGCTTGTGAAATAAAAACTTCACTCCCATTTCCAGAATGTTTCCGCTTGAACTCTGCAAGACAGAACCCCTGATAGTATTGGCTAAAGGCGAATTCACGGCTTTAATTTTTGAAATTACTTCCGGCCAATGTTGTTTTATTTCATCTAAATCGATAGCAGGGGCTTCGGGGATTGGTTCAACAGGTATTGATGATACTTCTTGCAATTGCGATGGCTGATTGCTATCTTGTCTATCCGTTACCTCACTCTTGCCCTCTAAGGTAGCGGAGAGGGAAGGAGCAGGAGCCGCCATTTCGACCTCTCCTGTCCCGTCGCCTAGGCGACGGGACATCCTCCCCACTCCTGGGGAGGAGGAAGACAAAGATGACGCTTGATGATTGTCAAGGGATGAGTTATTCAATCGAGAATTCTGATTATTCTCATTTATCTGATTATTCCGATCTTCCGACCGCAGGTCCGCCGTAGTCCCAGTCGGGACGGAGGAGGATACTCCGCTCCTCTTAAACGCCGCTTCCAAACTGGCAATGAGTAAGGGAATTTCCGCCGCCGGAGCGCCGGAGAGGTCTTTGAAAGATTTTAAAAACAACTTTAGAAAAAAAATCAATTCAGCGGCTGAAACTTTTGAAATAAAATTTTTAAGGCGCGACAGGGCGTCGTCGTTTAGTGCGGTCCTAGATATTTGATTGCTAATTTTTAAAACTAGCGCCTTTCTTAAATATTCCAAAAAATCCCGGTTTAAAGCATTTAAGTCCATCCCCTTTTCCATCAACTCTTGGAAAAAATCGGGCAACTCGGAAGCCTTCCCTTCTACTATCAAATCAAACAATTTTTCGCTTACCGCAATGTCAGTAATGCCAAGCAGGGACTGGCAATCCTCTAAACTGGCAGAGTCTCCTAAAGTTAAAACCTTATCCAGTAAACTAAGCGCGTCCCTAGCTCCGCCCTCAGCATTTTGCGCCACCAGTTCTATTATTTTTGGGTCCAAACTTTGTTTCTCGACTAGAAGCACCTTGCTAATTTGGGCTTTCAGTTCTTCGGCGGAAAAACGCTTAAAGTCAAACCTTTGGGTGCGCGAGACAATAGTTACAGGCACTTTATTTATTTCCGTGGTGGCCAAAATAAAAATTGCGTGCCCCGGCGGCTCTTCCAAAGTTTTTAGCAGGGCGTTAAAAGCGCCTTTGGAAAGCATATGCACTTCGTCTACAATAAAAACTTTGTACTTGCCAACGCTGGGGCTAAATTTAATGTGCTCAATTAAATCCCGGACATTGTCCACTCCGGTATTAGAAGCCGCGTCCACCTCAATCAGGTCCAAAAAATTCCCCTGCTCAATTTGTTTGCAAATATCACAGACACCGCAGGCGTCGCCTGTTTTTTGATCTCCCGATGTACAGTTGACCGCCTTAGCAAAAATCCTGGCTACCGATGTTTTACCCACTCCCCTGCTTCCCGTAAACAAAAAAGCATGCGCCGGGTTGCCGCTAATAACCTGGTTCCTAAGGGTCTGAACAATGTGTTTTTGCCCCAAAACTTCCGAGAAAGTTTGTGGGCGATACTTACGATATAAAACGGCCATAGATAGTAAAAATGATGAATTTAGATAAATTTTCGCTCGCAGTCCGCCATATAATTTATTCTAGCATTTTTCCCCAAACAAAAAAAGCCCATAAAATAAGGCTTTTTAATTATCAAAAAACTACTTCTTAAACACCAACAGCTTATAGCCGATAAAATTCCAAAACAAGGAACAAGCTGTGGCAATGGCTTTGGCAATATTTTTATTTAAATCCAAATTTAAAGTCACGGCCCAGTGCTGGGTAATTAACGCTACAAGCCCGCTGTTGATTAATGCCCCAATAAGGCTTACAACAAAAAAAGCAAACACGGTTTGTCCGGAGCCAATGCCCTGTTTAAAAGAAAAAGGCAGTTTAAATATTTTCCACACAGCAACTTCAAACAAAAAAAATACTGCTAAAATGAAAAGAAAATAATACGCTGGCGCCATTATCTTGCCGCCCAAAACGGCAAAGAATACCCCCAAGACTCCCAAAAAACCCACTACCACTGAACGCCACAAAATTTTAAAAGCGCTTAAATTTGATTTCCCTCCAAATGCCCAATTGCTGTTCCAAATATAACTGTGGGTCACAGAAACAATAAAACTCACCGCATTTACAGCGCCTAAGGAAAAGCCCTTGCTAATTCCCAAAGACTTGGAAAGAAAATTCAGGAAAAGAAAGTCAACCCCGGTAGTTAAAAAACCCACTCCCACAAATTTTAAAAATTGCAAAATCACCGGATACTTTTGCAAAAGTCCGGTGATTCTTTGTGAAAAATTATTTTCTGATGTAATTTCCATCTATATTTTTGAGTTAAAATCTGTGTTATCTGTCTTTACCTGTGCATCCCTGCCGGCAGGCAGGTGTGGACTATAGCTCTTCGTCATCGTCCAAACGGAGTTTTTTCTTTGAAGCAGGAGCCTCTGTCTCCATTTCAATATCAGCGTGGCCGGAGGAGGAGCCTTTTTTTATTACATTTTCCACTGCCGCCCACTGCGGGTCGCCGTCTTTGGGCACAACTATGGTAACTTCGTCGCCCCGTTCAGCTTTAAAATAAGTCAATGAAGCCAATAAAATTTTATAGGTTTTATTTTCGGCCAAAATCTGGAAGTCGCCCTTGTCGTCAACGGTTAAAACTCCCAGCATTTTTTTTCGTTCCACCGGGCCGATTTGTTTGTAAATAAACGAACCGTCTTCTGCAATGGTGAGCTTGAGCACGTCGCCTTCTATGAGTTTGGATTTGGAAGCGTAGTTAGCCGGCACAGGGTATTGCTTTTTGTCCGGGCCAATCATATTTTGGCCGTCAAAAACTCCCTCTATAACCTTGCCGCCCTCGGAAACGGTAAAGCTTTGGGCTTTGTCGGAAAGCGCGCTAATATTATTCTTCGGAACATGCCCGCCCATCATTTCCCGGAGCAGCTGCTTGGCCGACTGGATGTTCTTCTCGGCAGAATCTATCATCTGCGCGACTAAAGCTAAATTTGAAAGTTTATCCATAAATTTTTTTGGCAATTTGAAATAGCCAGTAATTTTGATAATTTTTGTTTCTAAAAAAATATACGTTAAGACTCTAAAATAGAGCCTTAAAAGCAAGCAAAGATATTATATCAAATAAGTCCCCGGCCCGCAAGCGGCAATTTTGTTCAGATGGCAGGCTGTAATTCATGGAGCAAACCGGCTTTTTCCGGATGGCTATATAAAAAATTACAGAATTCCGGGTACTTTAGGCACAGCTCCTGAATTGACATATTCGCCGCCGCGGCGTCCTGTAAAAAAGTTGCCGAGTGGACCATATTGCGGGCAAAAATCTGAGAAGCAAATTCTTTAATCTCCTGTTCGTAAATTTTTATATCCGACTTTGTATAGCCAAAGTGCAAAGCCTGCTTGAGCACTGTTATTTCGGAAAAATCTTTTTCAATCTCGCTAATAATAGACAAAACTTCTTTCTCATTGTTCTTCTCCCGAAGTTTTCTCGCCACCAATTGCGCTATCTCCGCGGCGCGGCGTAGCGAAGTCCTGCGGCTCCTGATTTGTTCAGCCAAAAACAGGCCAATCAGCTGGTTAAAACTAAATTGTTGATTTTCTGTGGTCATCTGCTGCGCCTTGATTCGTTAATGATGTCCCCCGCCCCCGCCTGATTTTTTTCCGCCCCCGCCGCGCTTACCCCAAAAGGTGTCAGAAAAAAACCCTCCAAAGATCTCAAAAGCTTTGTCAGAGAAACCTTCAGTCACTTTCTGAAATCCGGTTTCTCCAGATGAGGATGCTGACTTGGGATGGCTCTCAGGACTTGGACCATGTTCAGACATAAAATAATTATATTAACTGTAATCTCATCTTAAGTATAAAACATTAACAAAAATTTGCAATCCCCCCTGGCTTATCTTTACAACCCTCTTTCTATGCTTGGCAAAGCCTCGCTCATCCGCTCCGCCACTTCGCTGGCCTCCAAAATCTCGGATTCCACTTCGGCCCTCGGGCGGCCGAATTTCAAACGCGAAAGCTGGCGCACCGCCTGGGCCATTTCTTCTTTACCGTCCTTGGGTAAGGGATAAGTCGCCATATTAAAAGGCTTACTGGCTGTGCCGTTTATCATTAACTTTATATAAGCGTTGAACCTATCCACATTAACCAAATCAAATTCGTTAAACGTAGGCGCGAATTCCTTGGCCAGGGTTTCGCTGTCTTCGGAGCCGATTCTAAAACAGACCATGGTGCCAGCATTGCCGAACACGGCATCGCGCAAATCCTTGCTGGCCGCGCCTTGCGCGCCGGCCGCCTGCTCCAGCTGGCCAAGATATTGGTGCGCCACGATTAAATTTAATTTATATTTTCTGGCCTCGGACAAAATAGAAGAAAATGCGTCGGTAATAAAATTCTGGAACTCGTCCACGTACAAATAAAAGTCGCGGCGTTTTTCTTCTTTAATGTCCGCGCGCGACAGCGCGGCCATTTGGATCTTGCTGACAATAATCAATCCCAAAAGCTTAGCATTAAGCTCCCCCACTTTGCCTTTGGCTAAGTTGATAAGTAAAATCTTTCCCTCGTCCATAACTTTCCTAAAATTAAAGGCGCTCTTGCTTTGGCCCACAATGTTGCGCATCATGGTGTTTTCCACAAACCGGCCGACTTTGGAAATTAAATAGCCAAGCATTTCGCTTTTGTGAAAGTCCGACGTCTTAGCCATTTCTTTTTCCCAAAACAGCCTCACTACCGGATCCTTAACTTTAGAAAGTTTATACTGCTGAAATTCCGTATCCGTAAAAATTCTGGGTACGTCCGCAATGGTGCCGGGGTGTTCTTCGTCCGCCATCAGCGTCAGCATGGCATTACGCATATTGTGTTCAAACATTGGCCCAAGCATGGCCGGGTCAGTCACTAATTTATAAAAGATGGATATCATTTCCTGGACCGCAAAATCTTTTTGCTCCTCGCTGTCCACTTCCAGCATATTCAGGCCCATAGGCCGCTCCATATCAAAAGGCTCAAATAAAATTACGTCTTCGGCCCTACTTTTAGGAATGTGCGGCAGAATGTCTTCAATAAAGTCGCCGTGCGGGTCAATCACGCACAAGCCTTCGCCGTTTTTAATATCCTGGACCGACATATACTTCATAATTTCGGTTTTGCCGCTGCCGGTGCGCCCAATAATATACATATGTCGCCTGCGGTCTTCGCGCTCAATGTGAACTTTGGTTTCAAAATTTCTGTATATGCTCCGGCCGAGCACTAATCCCGACGATGGCATATTTACCGGCGGCGGCGCTCTTTTGCTGACCAGCCATTTTATATTAGGCGTTTCAATGTAAGGCGTGGGCAAATGCCAAAGGCTGGCAAGCTCTTCGGTGTTGACAATATTTCGCTTGCTTTGCTCCCTAAAAACTCTGAAGATATAATCTTTTAAGACGTCGTTTTTGTCTCTTTTTTTGGAGCGAAAACCGTTAAACGGCGCCATATTAAACTGTAGGAACGACGACAACAAATTCCGCATATGCAAACTCGCGTTGCCGGGCGTTAATGAGGATGCTATCAGCCGGACATTAATTTGATACCCTGGCCGGCTGGCTTTTTCTTCCAATTTTTTTACAATTTCCTGCTGCATCGGCGTTAGCTGAATCGGCGAGGCGTAGCCGGTAAGGTCCTTGTGCGCGTGGGAGGGTTGGAAATTTTTTTGTCCGCCAAAAGCTAAAGACCTGCCAATTCCCCGCATCATCCCAACCAGCAAGCGGTACACAGGCCCTCGCTCTATTAATTCCGGATTCTTGCCCTGCTGGATTTCCAAAGCCATATGCCTAGGCCGAGACTGCCAGGAAGTGCCGGCCGGCGAAATAATAAACTGCACAGCCGCGCCTTCGTTCTCCTGGAGCTTGCTCATAGCATTGGTAATGGAATTAAGGGGATCTGACTCCATATTTTTGTAAGTCCTAAAAGGATAAACGTATGAGCGATTCAGTTGCAGTTCCTCGGCCTCCACTTGCCCCTTGTCTACAAAAGGGTTATAGCCTTTGACCTGCTCCAAAAAGGCGTGCGGATATTGCGCCTGGATTTGTTTTTCCACCAGCTGCTGCAAATGCTTCGGGCAATTGACGAAAAAAGAAACTTTTTTGTCCGTGCAGGCAATTTCAAAACTGTAGTAATCCTTGCCCGCCAGCCAGCCTTTGCTTTCGCCGGACTCCGACAAAGTAGTAAATAACTGCTCGGCCACGGCAATCATCTGCTTTTTTTCTTCCTCAGTTTTTTGCCGCTGTTGCTCCTTTTCCGGGGCAACGTCTTTAGGCATTTGGATTTCCAAAAACACCCAGTCTAGAGTTCTTGGGATCACGTGCTTGGTGTGGAAAATATGCCGCTTATAAAAATAAAAAAACACGGCAAAAAAAATTGCCGTCAAACCAATTAAGACAAGAACCGTAATATTAATTACGCTTAATTCAAAATACATTTATTTTTGTTTTGCTTGTTCTGATTTTTAATTTTGATTCTTTTCTGCGTAATCCTTTGCGCTCTCTAAAAATTTATCCATATCTGTTCCAAGCGTGCTTGTATCAAAATTTTTATCGCCACTCAAAAATTTAGCTAAATCAGTAGCATCAAGAAATGCTTCTTTTTTAGATAATTCCGCCCCGCTTCCCACTTCAGCTAATGTTGATTCAGGACTAGCAGCAACTGGCGTTAATTTAACCCCCTCCGATTCAGTAGCGTTTTTAAAACTCTTCTGAGTCTGCCCTTGGCTAGTTTCAATCTTCTGAGAGGCTCCCTCGGTCGCCTCAAGCGCAGCTAATTCATCACGGGATAGATCTTCTTTAGGTCTAACAAAAGGACCTGTTTCAAGAGGACTTTTAAGGCTTGATTTTGGATTTTCTAATATTGTTGCCATAAATTCAATAGTAATCAATAGTAATATTATATCATATTTAGCTATATTAACCTATAATTATACACCTTTTTGGACTTTTTGTCAATAATAACCTTAAATTTTATGCTCATTCGCCCATTTTTGCTCGAGCTTTCTAATTTGGGGTTCGTCAAAGCCAAAATGATGCCCAATCTCGTGCCAGACCACACGGCGCACTAAATTTGGAACCTGCGATTCATCAGAAGCAAATTTTTCTATAGTCCCTTTGTAAATTGTAATCTTGTCCGGCAAAGTCGGGTTTACGCCATAGCTGGCGCCGCGAGCGATTTGCGGCACGCCGTGGTAAAGCCCGAACAAAGAATTATTCGGCGACTCCCCTTCTTCCAAAACAATTTCTACATTGTTCAATTTTTCTTGAATAGATTTTGGCAATGCCGCCACTGACTCGCTGATTAAATTTTCGAAATGTTCTTTATCCATTTTATTATAAATTAAAACCCGCCAACATTATGGCAGGTTATTGGAGATTAGTAAATTTGATGGCAATCGATGTGTTATCTGTGGATTAAAAGCCTTCGTAATCATGCATGGTCAACTGCGCTTCAATCTTTTTAATAACTTCAATAACTACGGCCACGACTATCAACAGGCCGGTGCCGCCAATGGTAAGGGCTTTGGTGCCGGTAAGGTTTTGGACAATTAACGGCAAGACGGCAATCAGCGCCAAAAAGAAAGCGCCGGCTAAGGTAATGCGGTTAAGTACCGAGCTTAAAAAATCCGCGGTCTGGGTGCCGGGTCGGAGCCCGGGCACAAAGCCGCCGTTTTTTTGCACGTTCTCCGCAATCTCCTGGGGGTTAAATACTACGGCCGTGTAAAAATAAGTAAAGGCCATCACCATCACAAAATACAAGCCGCCGTAAAACCAACCCTGGGAATTAAACAGAGAGATAGTATGCTGGGCCAGATTAGCCAAAAAAGCGGATTTGGCATTAACAAAAAATTGCGCGATTAAAGCCGGGAACAGCATTACGGAAATAGCAAAAATAATCGGGATAACTCCGGCCTGGTTTAATCTTAAAGGCAAATGGGTGTTAACGCCGCCGTAAAGCTTGTTGCCCCGTACGCGCTTGGCGTAAGCGATTGGAATGTTGCGCTGGGCTTCGGTTACTAAAACCACGCCGGCAATAACTACTAAAATCATTGCAATAAAACCTAAAGCCACGGGCAATTTAGTTGGGTCATACCAGTCTTTTAAAAAACCTAAGCTGGCGGGAATTCTGGCAACTATCCCGGCAAAAATAATTAAAGAAATTCCGTTGCCTACGTCGTATTCCGAAATAATTTCCCCAAGCCACATTAAAAGCATAGTGCCCGCGGTAATGGACAGCAAAGTTACAAACCACTTAAAAGGCGTAAATACTCCAAGCAAAGCAACGCCGCCCTGGCTTTGCAAAAGGTGGATGGTGCCAAAAGCCTGCAAAGCGCAAAGAGGAATGGTCAAATACCGGGTCCACTGGTTAATCTGCGCGCGCCCGGCCTCGCCGCCTTCCTTTTGCAGTTCCGCCATGGAGGGAACGACTATGGTCAGCAATTGCATGATGATGGATGCCGTAATGTAAGGACCGACTCCAAGCATAGCCACAGAAAAATTAGTCAGGCCGCCGCCGGAAAAAATATCCAATAAATTAAAAAACTGGTTCTGCTGAAAAAAATTCTTTAAGCCCGAAGCGTCAATGCCGGCAATGGGCACGTGGGCGAGGACGCGGGTCAAAAGCAAAAGGCCCAGCACAATCAAAATCTTGTTGCGCAGGTCCTTGGTTTTCCAAATTAGAAAAAATTTATTCATAGAGTAATCTCAAATATACAAATTGATTCAAATATACAAATAGCTATTGGTCACGCAAGGATATACTAGAATTAATTTGTATATTTGCGCTGATTTGTATATTCGCGAATACTACAAGACTTTCCCGCCGGCTTTTTCTATGGCAATTTTTGCCGAAGCCGAAACGGGAATTCTAACATTTAGTTTCTTGCTGATTTCACCCTGCAAAATTTTTACACGTTCCGCAAACGGAGGAATCAAGCCTTTTTTCTTTAAGCTTTCCAAATTAACAGTATCATTGTCCGAAAAAACATTCAACTTGGACAAATTTAAAGCCACAGCCTTGGCGGTAATAGCCCGAAAGCCCCTGCTCTTGGGCATTTGGCGCACCAGCGGCTGGCGCCCGCCTTCAAAACGCGCCGGCATTTTGCTATGCCCGGTTCTGGCTGTCTGCCCCTTGCCGCCGCGGGTGGAATAAGTACCGTGCCCGCTTCCAAGTCCGCGCCCGACAACTTTGCGGCGGTGCTTGGACTTTGGATTCTTTTTTAGAGTATGTAGTTTAAACATAAAAAAATAAATTAACCTAATTATTCTAATTGACCTAATTTCCCCGCCTGCCAACGCTAGGTGCCTAAGAAAGATAGCGTAGAGTTTACATCAGAAGTTTCTAAATAGCTATACCTTGGCGGGCAGGTAAATAAATCCCAATCCCCAACTCCCAAACTTCTGATAATTTCTGTCATTTCAACATTTAGACATTGGTGCTTGTTTAGGTCAATTAGGAATTAGAATAATTAGAAATTTTACTTGCGCAGCCGCGCAAGTTCTTCCTTGCTCTTCATTTTCTCAAAAGCCGCGAAGACCGCTTTGACGTTATTAACTTTATTATTGGAGCCTAACATTTTGCTGACAATATTTTTAACACCGGCCAGTTCCATAACCGAGCGGACCGCACCGCCGGCAATTACCCCGGTACCGGGCTTGGCGGGCTTGAGCATCAATTTTCCAGACTTGTATTTAATATTCAGCTGGTGGGGAATGGTGTCATTAACCAAAGGCAGGGTGATCATATTTTTTTTGGCCTGGTTGACCGCCTTATTCACGCTTTCGGAAACATCTGCGCCTTTTCTTAAACCCATACCGACTTTGCCTTTGTGGTCCCCGATCACGACTAAAGCGCGGAAGCGCATGCGCTTGCCGCCAGCTACCACACGGGTAACTCTTTTGACTTCCACCACTTTTTGGTCAAATTCCCGCTTTTCCCTTTCGCCGTCTTGATTTGATCTTCGTCTTCTTTCCATATATTGAATCGAATTTACACTAATTTTAGAACGAATGGACACGAACCTGTTTCGTGATAATTCGTAATTTATTCGTGCTCATTAGTTTTTAAAAAATAAGTCCGCCCTCTCTTGCGCCGTCGGCCAGGGCCTTGACCCTGCCGTGGTAGGCAAAGCCGCCCCGGTCAAACACAACGCTTTTTAAATTCTTCTCTAAAGCTTTCTTTGCAAGTAATTTTCCCACCAAAACGGCAAGTTCTGTTTTCTTTGCTTTGTCTTTAATCTCCAAGCTGGAAGCGGCCACCAATGTTTTGCCCGTGGCGTCGTCAATCAACTGGGCGTGGATGTTTTCATTCGAACGGAAAACACTAAGCCGCGGCCGCTCAGCTGCGCCCGTTACCCGGCTCCTAACCCTGCCATGCCGTATCTGCCGTTTAAAAATTTTCTGCTTGTTCTGGTTCATATTAGAAAATTCAAAGTTTAAAAATCAAAGTGTAAAATTTTGGTGTCGCTTCGCGGCTTCTATTATAGCTGTCCCGCCTTAGCGGGACTCAATAATTTTGCATTTTTCACTTTAAATTTTACACTCTCTTTTACTTCCCGCCTCCGACCGCCTTAACGACTTTACCTGCCTTGCGCAAAATTACTTCGTCTATATATTTGATTCCTTTGCCCTTGTAAGGCTCGGGTTTCTTGAGTTCCCGAATTTCCGCGGCAAACTGCCCAACGCGCTGTTTGTCTGTGCCGGAAACGGTCATAAAATTTTTTTCCACAGCCACAGCCAAGCCTTTGGGAACTTCCAAATTAATGGGATGGGAAAAACCTAAATTCAAAGTCAGTTTCGTGCCTACAATGGCAACTTTAAAGCCCACGCCAGTCAATTCCAGTTTCTTCTCAAAACCTTTGGTTACGCCCTGCATCATATTCTCTATTAAAGACCGAAACAAGCCCCACAATGCCTTGTCTCTTTTCTCTGTTTTATTCTTAACGTCCACAACAACTTCTTTCTCAGACACAATAAGGTTGACGTTAGGATGGAGGGGCAAAGTCAAAGTTCCCTTCGGTCCCGTGACGGACAAGGTTAAATCCTTCTTTCCTGCCTCGCCGGCAGGCAGGTCCACCTTAACCCCTGAAGGAATCACTATTGGTTTTTTGCCTATTCTGCTCATATATAAAAATTTCTGATTGCTGATTTACGATTTTTGAATGGTGTTAATTCAGCATTCAGCAATCATCACTCAGCAATTATTTATTACCATACCTGGCACACCACTTCTCCGCCTAAATGGTCTTTGCGCGCCTGCTTGTCAGTCAAAAGCCCTTTGGGCGTAGAAACTACTGTAATTCCGTAGCCGCTGTTAGTTCTGGGCAATTTGTCCACAGGCAAATAGATTCTCTGCCCCGGCCTGCTTACTCTTTTAATTCCCGCAATTACCGGCTCCCCTTGAGTGTCGTATTTTAAGGTGATTTTTAAAGACTTAAACTTCCCCGGCACTTCTTCAACGCTGCCAATAAATCCTTCCTTGGACAAGACTGCCGCTAAGCTGGACTTAAATTTCGAATACGGCAAAACCAGCTCGCTCTTACGCGCTGTAGTGGCATTCTTTATTCTGGTTAACATGTCAGATATGGGATCGGTGTACATAAAAGAAATTTAAAATTCAAAAATTAAAATTTAGGTGTCGCGAAGCGACTCAATAATTTTTCACTTTGCACTTTCCATTTTACACTTTTTACCACGAGGCTTTTGAGACTCCGGGAATTTCGCCCTTGCTGGCCAGCTCCCTGAAACAAATTCTGCATAAATTAAAATCGCGCATATAGCCCGCCTTGCGGCCGCATTTCCAGCATCGCCTAATCACCCGGGTTGAAAATTTCGGGTTGATTAAACTTCGTTTAGCCTTTGCGATTTGTGCTTGAGTAGCCATAGAAATTAGTTTATCAAGTTATAAAGTTCTTAAAGTTTATAAAGTTACTGCAGTCCACTTTATGAACTTGATAACTTTACGAACTTTCTACTTTTTAAACGGGAATCCCATTTGGGTTAATAATTCTTTTGCCAGCTCGTCCTTCTTGGCATTGGTTACTATAGAAACTTCCAGGCTGAAAATATGTTCCAAGGCTTCAGCGGAAATTTCCGGAAAAACCAAATGCTCTTTTAAGCCCACATGCAGGTTGCCGCGTCCGTCAAAACACTTGTCGGAAATTCCTTGAAAATCGCGGACCCGGGGCAGCGCCACGTTGATTAATTTATCTAAAAAGCTATACATCCGAAAGCCCCGTAGTGTGCACATTAGCCCGACAATTTGATTCTCCCTCACCTTAAAACCGGAAATGGATTTTCTGGCCTTTGTCTTTACCACAGCCTGCCCTGTTATTTTTACCAAATCCGCGGCCAGCGCGTCAATCTTTTTCTTGTCGTCCTTAACTTTGCCAATGCCAACATTAACCGCGATCTTAAGGACTTTCGGCGCCTGCATAACATTTTTTAGGCCGAATTTCTTTAAAAGCTCGGGGGCGATCTTCTTATTGTATTGTTCTTGTAGTCTTTCCATTTTAGAAGTGTAAAATTTAAATATTAAAGTGTAAAATTTTGGTGCCGCTTCGCGGCTTCTATTATAGCTGTCCCGCCTTAGCGGGACTCAATAATTTTGCATTTTGCACTTTAAATTTTTAATTATCTATATTGCTTTTCCGCTTTTCTTGGCAATCCTCTGCTTAGTCTTATTTTCTAAAATCTTGTAGCCCACGCGGCTTGACTGGCCGGAATTAGTATCAATCAACATTACCTTAGAAATTGAAATCGGCGCTGAAAAAACAACTTTGGTGCCGGGCTGTCCCGCCTGCTTGCTTTTCTGGAATCTCGTATGCATGGCAACATTTTCCACCATAACTTTAGCAATCTTAGGAATCACCCTTAAAACCTTTCCAGTCTTGCCCTTATCTTTGCCGGACAGAATCTTTACCGTATCGCCTTTTTTAATCTTGAGTTTATTCATCTTAAAAGTGTAAAATTTAAATATCAAAGTATAAAATTTTGGTGCCGCTTCGCGGCTTCTATTATAGCTGTCCCGCAGGGACTCCTTAATTTTGCATTTTGAACTTTTAATTTTTAATTATCTATATTACTTCCGGTGCTAATGATAAAATCTTTTTCATTCCATCTTCATACTTGCCTAAAGCTTTCTCTCGAATCTCTCTCGGGATTGGACCGAATATACGCGTACCTCTGGGTTCACCGGACTCTTTTAAGACCAACACGCCGGCATTTTCGTCAAAGCGGATGTAAGAGCCGTCTTTCCTTCTAATTTCCTTGCGCAAACGCACCAGCACCGCGTAAACTTTGTCGCCCTTTTTAATTGAGGAATTCGGCGCTACCTGCTTTACGGAACCCGCGACAATGTCGCCAATGCGCGCGAAACGGTTGCTGTTTTTTCCGTTAACGGAAAAAACATTGACGATTTTTGCGCCGGTGTTGTCTGCTATTTTTATCCAGGAACGTACTTGTAACATAAATTTTAGCCAGCTAATCAGCTTATTAAACCTTTTTAATTACTATAAACCTCTTATCCTTACTCATTGGCTTAATAGACTCAATCTCCACTCTGTCGCCTACTTTATACTGATTCGTTTCGTCATGCGCTTTAAATCTTTTGGAAACCGTGTAGCTTTTCTTGTACTTGGCATGGCGCTTGCGCCTGTCAACCTTAACAACCACTGTCTTATCCATCTTGTCGGAAACAACAGTGCCAATGAGTATTTGCTTTTTTGATGTAGATGGTTCCATATTCAAAAATTAATTATGCGCTTTCTGATTATGTAAAAAAGTCATCACTCTCGCTATGTCTTTCTTTATCTGTTTTGCCTTGTGAGTGTCTTTAAGCTGCCTTAACTTAATCTTAACAGACAAGTCATGCTCTTGGCTCTTTAACTCTCCGAGCAGCCTTTTGACTTCAGCCAAATCCATAGTTGTAAGTTCTTTGTACTTCATTGTTATAATTTCTGATTGCTGATTTATGATTTCTGAATTTTAATTCAACATTCAGCAATCTAAAATCTAAAATTAATTAATCCTGGTGGTCTTTAATTAAAAATTTGCTCTTTACCGGTAATTTATAGCTGGCCAGCCTCATAGCTTCTTTGGCCTGTTCTTTGGTAACGCCGTCCATTTCAAAAAGAATCTTGCCTTTCTTTACCACGCAGACAAAATGGTCAACCGCGCCCTTGCCTCCGCCCATGGGAGACTCGTTGCCGTGCACCGTCACAGGCTTGTCCGCGAACACCCGAATCCAAATTTTTCCTCCGCGCTGGACGTATCTTGTCATTGCCCGCCTTGCGGCTTCAATCTGCCGTGCCGTAACCCAGCTGCTTTCCGTAGCCTTCAAGGCAAATTGGCCAAAGTCAATCTCGTTGCCGGCGCTGGCCTGCCCTTTGGTGTCGCCGCGGTGGTGTTTGCGGTGTTTTAATTTTTTGGGAATAAACATAATAGAAATTTAAAGTTAAAAAATCAAAGTGTAAAATTTTGGTGTCGCTTCGCGACTTCTATCATAGCTGTCCCGCCTTAGCGGGACTCCTTAATTTTGCATTTTGACTTTTGCATTTTGAACTTGTTTCTCCTCAAACACATCTCCTTTATATATCCAAACCTTAATTCCAATGGTGCCGTAAGTCGTAAAGGCTGTGGAGCGGGCAAAGTCAATGTCAGCGCGCAAAGTGTGAAGCGGAATTTTGCCCAAAGAAAGATGTTCAGTCCTGGCAATGTCAGCGCCGTTTAACCGCCCGCCAATGGCAACTTTAGCGCCTTTGGCTCCCGCGGTCATAACCTGCTCCAAACTCTGCTTCATTAGTTTCCTAAAAGCCACGCGTTTTTCCAGCTGTTCTGCTATGGTGTTGGCAATGACCTGGGCTTGCAAATTTATGTCCCTGACTTCTTCAATGTTGACTTTCAATTCTTTCTTAATTTTGAGCTTGTCTTTAATCTTCTTTTTCAACTCTTCAATACCCGCCCCGCCTTTGCCAATCAACAGTCCCGGCTTGGTTGTTTTAACAATTACGGTAATCGCGCCGTCGTTAAAGCGCTCAATGTCAACCCTAACCAGCCCGGCCTTTTTTAACTGCTTTTCCAGATATTCGCGGATCTGAACGTCTTCTTTAAGCTGCGGAATGAAGCTGTTGCGCGAAAACCATCTGGATTTCCAGGTGTCGGTAATTTTTATTCGGAATGATGTCGGATTTATCTTATGACCCATTGCAGTAATTTCTGATTGCTGATTTATAATTTCTGAATTGTATTAATTCAGCATTCAGCAATCTTAAATCTAAAATTAATGATTTTATTCTCCGCTCTTTCTATTAAATAATCTCCTCTTGTTTTGCGCGGTGTTCATTTTTCTCTGCTCTTCGGTAAAGAATGTCTTCTGCTTTATATGCTCCTTTTCCTGCCTTTCATTGGTTGAATCTTTCTGATCCAAGTTTTCTTTCTGCGGCGCTTCTTCCTTTTTCTTAAACAGTTCCAAACGGGACTTGCCGGCTTTTTTGCCGCCCTTTCGTTCTTCCAGCACCACATTAACGTGGCTCATTTTTCTGCGGATAACAAAAGCGCTGCCGCGGGCACGAGGAAAGTAACGCTTCATTACTTTGCCCATATCCGCGGTAATGCTCTTAATATAGAGGCGGTCCGTGTCAAGCGAAAAATTATTCTTAGCATTGGCAACAGCGGATTTAAGCAGTTTAATGACCATGCCGGACGATTTCTTTTCTGTATGCTGAAGCTGGGTAATGGCGTCCATTACATTCAAATTTTTAATCAAATTAGTCACCAGGCGCATTTTCCTCGGAGCAACGTGAAGATGCCGAGCACTGGCTCGTACTAAAGTCGTTTGTGGAGTTTTTAGATTTTCTGCGTTAGCCATAATCTTGTTGGACACAAATTTCTAATTCCTAAACAAATTCCCAATGACTTAATTCCAAAATTGGACATTGGATATTTTATTTGGAATTTGAAATTGGGTATTGGACATTATTTAGAATAATTAGGTCAATTAGGAATTAGGTTAATTTACTTCTTCGGTTCATCTTTCACCGCCGCCAGCTTAGCTTTTTCCGCTTCCGCGGCTGCCATTTCCTGGTCTTTGGCCATCTTTCCGCCGTGCCTGGTAAACTTCCTGGTTGGCGAAAATTCGCCTAACTTGTGGCCAACCATATTTTCCGTAACAAAGACATTCAAGTGGGTTCTGCCGTTATGCACCATAAAAGTGAATCCTACCATTTCCGGAGAAATTGAGCTATCGCGCGACCAAGTCTTAATCTTGTCCTTGCCCGCCTTCCCTGCCAAAACCTTCTTAAGCAACTTCGGGTCTATAAACGGTCCTTTTTTTAGTGATCGTGACATATATTATTTCGTGAATTTGAATGTTTTAATAAATTTATCAAAAAGATTTAAAGCATAATTGATCTGTTGATGATGAAAATTTAGAGAAAATTTGTACCACTGGCCTTTGTGAAAAATTTGTGCGCTTATTTCAGCTCGTGGATTGTAATACTCTTTGCCATCAATTTTTGATTGATAGGGTTGGTTTACAATATATTTTTCCCCTGTTTCGCCGCCAATATTGATTCGAAAATAATTATCGGGATTATCGCTATAGTTGGCCTTACTTATATCTCCTACCCAAACTGATAACCTTTGGCAGCCTTTGTATTGCTCGGCTAACTTTTCAATTGAATTATCGTCTTTACATTGATCGGACGTAGCTACTGTAAACGCATTGTCAGTAAAACCAATAAGCTTCCATTCTTGAGGATACTTCATCTCAAAACCATTTTTGTCATTTGTGTAAATTTTCCAATTTGCTGTCTCATCAGCCGGTTTGGTTTCCTGTTGCTGCGATGGCTGCTGATTCTGCACAGGCTGAACCTTCGCTGGCTGTTTGTTGCAGCCGGCGGCGAGGAGGAGGATGGTAATTGACGCAAGTAAGATTTTTTTCATAAATACTCTTTTTGTCTGGATTCCCATTTTCATGGGAATGACACCAACGCTTCTGTCATTCCCGCGAAAGCGGGAATCCAGAATTAATTTTTATA
>Ga0080064_1001379_pt1 | contig 49543 bp, 51 predicted proteins | sample Subgrocontami54m_FD_69260 | JGI IMG/M metagenome (GOLD analysis project Ga0080064, IMG submission 69260) | Subsurface groundwater microbial communities from S. Glens Falls, New York, USA - GMW46 contaminated, 5.4 m (SPADES assembly) (version 2) ...
CGGATCGCATGACGCACCGGCTTTCCGGGGGTGCCCCGATGCAGCCGTTTCTGCCGATTTTGACGTTCATCGATCTCCTGACTTGGCAGGATGATTCTCCCTGCCAAGTCAGGAGACCATGGAAAATCCAATGCGCACCTCGGACCGCATGACGCGCCGGCTTTCCGGGAGTGCCCCGTTGCGGCCGTTTCTGCCGATTTTGACGTTCATCGATCTCCTGACTTGGCAGGATGATTCTCCCTGCCAAGTCAGGAGACCATGGGAAAGCAAAAACACTCCGATCGTTGCGTAAAACGCCGGACACCCGAGGAGACCGAATGGCATTGAAAAAAGGCTTCAAGCAGTTGCTCGCCGAGGCCGGCGAGCGAACGCGCGGCATCACGGCCGAAGTTGCGCAGGCCCGGCTCGCCGATCCGCAGACCGTGTTCGTCGACCTTCGCGACGTGCGGGAACTCGAGCGCGAAGGCATGATTCCGAACGCCTTCCACGCGCCGCGCGGCATGCTCGAATTCTGGGTCGATCCGGAAAGCCCGTACTACAAGCCCGTGTTCACGCCCGAGAAGCACTACATCCTGTACTGCGCCGCCGACTGGCGCGGCGTGCTCGCGGCAGCAACGCTCCAGGACATGGGGTTCGAGCACGTGCTGCACCTCGAAGGCGGGTACGGCGAATGGAAGAAGGCCGGCCGCCCGACCGCACCGCGACCGCATCCCAGGGACAAATCCTAGCCGCCGGCGCCCCATGCCGGTCATCCGCAGCCAGCTCGATCCACGCTCGGACGCGTTTCGCGCCAACGCGCGCCGCATGAGCGAACTCGTCGCCGACCTGCGGCAAAAGGTCGAACGCATCGCGCGCGGTGGCGGCGAGGCCGCTCGCGCCAGGCATGTCGCGCGCGGGAAGCTGCTGCCGCGCGAGCGCGTCGCTGCGCTGCTCGATCCAGGCGCGCCCTTCCTCGAAGTCGGGCAGCTCGCGGCGCTCGGGCTGTACGGGGACGAAGCGCCGGGGGCCGGCATCATCACGGGCATCGGCCGGGTCGCCGGGCGCGAGTGCGCGATCGTCTGCAACGACGCCACGGTGAAAGGCGGCACCTACTTTCCGCTCACCGTGAAGAAGCACCTGCGGATGCAGGAGATCGCGCTGCAGAACCGCCTGCCGTGCATCTACCTCGTGGATTCCGGCGGCGCCAACCTGCCGAACCAGGACGAGGTGTTCCCGGACCGCGAGCACTTCGGACGCATCTTCTACAACCAGGCAAACCTCTCGGCAGCGGGAATTCCCCAGATCGCCTGCGTGATGGGGTCGTGCACCGCGGGCGGCGCGTACGTGCCGGCGATGTCGGAGGAAACGGTGATCGTGCGCAACCAGGGCACGATCTTTCTCGGCGGCCCGCCGCTCGTCAAGGCGGCGATCGGCGAAGTGGTGACGCCCGAGGAGCTGGGCGGGGCGGACGTGCACACGCGCGTGAGCGGCGTCGCCGACCATTACGCGCTCAACGACGGCCACGCCCTTGCGATCGTAAGGCGCATCGTCGGGGGACTCAATCTGCGCAAGCAGGCTGGACTCGACGTGCGGCCGCCGCGCGAGCCGCTGTATCCGGCCGAGGAACTCTACGGGATCATTCCCGCCGAGACGCGCAAGCCCTACGACATGCGCGAGGTCCTCGCGCGCATCGTCGATCGATCCGAGTTCGACGAGTTCAAGGCGAACTACGGAACCACGCTCGTCACGGGATTTGCCCGCTTGCACGGCTACCCGCTCGCCATCCTCGCCAACAACGGAATCCTGTTTTCGGAATCGTCGCTGAAGGCGGCGCACTTCATCGAACTCGCCTGCCAGCGGCGGATTCCGCTGCTCTTTCTGCAGAACATCACCGGCTACATGGTGGGCCGCAAGGTCGAGGCGGGCGGAATCGCCAAGGACGGCGCCAAGATGGTGACCGCGGTCGCCACCGCGCGCGTGCCGAAGTTCACGCTGATCCTCGGTGGTTCCTTCGGCGCAGGCAACTACGGCATCTGCGGTCGCGGCTACAGCCCGCGATTCCTCTGGATGTGGCCGACCGCGCGCATTTCCGTGATGGGCGGCGAGCAGGCCGCCGCAGTGCTCGCCACGGTGCGACGCGACGGCATCGAGGCGAAGGGCGGCACCTGGTCCGCTGAGGGCGAGGCCGGGTTCCGGCGCGCGATCCACGAACAGTACGAGCGCGAGGGGCATCCCTACTACGCGAGCGCGCGCCTCTGGGACGACGGCGTCGTCGATCCCGCCGACACGCGACGCCTGCTCGGGCTCGCCATTTCGGCCTCGCTCAACGCGCCGATCGAGGACACGAAGTTCGGCGTATTCAGGATGTAAACCCGAGGAATCGACCATGAACGAACCCTTGATCGTGGACAAGCGCGGCCGCGTCGCGGTCGTGACGCTCAACCGTCCCGAGGTGCGCAACGCCTTCGACGAAGCGCTCATCGCCGGCCTCGCGCAGGCGATGCGCGCGCTCGATGCGGACGAAGGCGTTCGCGTCGTGGTGCTGGCGGGCGCGGGTTCGGCGTTTTGCGCCGGCGCCGATCTCAACTGGATGAAGCGCATGGCGGGCTATTCCTACGAACAGAATCTCGCGGACGCCGAGGCGCTCGCGGAGATGCTTCGAACGATCGACTTGCTGTCCAAGCCGACGATCGCGCGTGTTCACGGCCCGGCGTTCGCCGGCGGCGTGGGCCTCGTAGCCGCGTGCGACATCGCGGTGGGCTCGCCGGAGGCGAAGTTCTGCCTTTCGGAGGCGAAACTGGGACTCTCGCCGGCGACCATCAGTCCGTACGTGCTGCGCGCCATGGGCGCGCGCATGGCGAGGCGCTACTTTCTCACCGCGGAGGTGTTCGACGCCGACGAGGCCTGGCGCATCGGACTGCTTTCCGCGCGCGCGCCGGCCGCGGAACTGGACGCGGCGATCGAAGCGCTCGCGAACCACCTGTGCGCCGCCGGTCCCGCCGCGATTGCGCGGATCAAGCATCTCGTGCACGACATGGCCTCCGGGGTGGTCGACGATGCGATGGTGAAGGAAACCGCGCGGCGCATCGCCGAAATCCGCGTCTCGCCGGAGGGCCGCGACGGGATCGGCGCGTTCCTCGACAAGCGCAAGCCCGCCTGGACCCAAAGCTAGCGTGCTGTGTCCGACATCCGTGATGGTTTTCTCCGATCCCGGGACTTCGGCCGTTGTTGCCGAAGTCCCGGGACGCGGCAACCGCGGCGGTGCGCGGTGGCCCATGTTCGTGCCCGAGGACTGTTTCGGCGTCTCATGATTCCCCGCAACGGCGAGCAGCGCGGGGAATCACGAGATCGGACTAAAAACGCGGAATATTCGTATGCGAACTCCTGACTCAGGACATTAGCGTGTTCGGCACGGTCCTCATCGCGAACCGCGGCGAGATCGCCTGCCGCATCATCGGCACGGCGCAGCGCATGGGACTGCGCAGCGTCGCGGTGTACTCGGAGGCCGACCGCGACGCGCGGCACGTCCGTCTTGCCGACGAAGCCTGGTGCATCGGCGGCGCCGCGCCACTCGATAGCTACCTGCGCGCCGACGCCATCCTCCAGGCGGCTCTCGAAAGCGGCGCGCAGGCGATCCACCCCGGCTACGGATTTCTTTCGGAGAGCGAGGCTTTCGCGCGTGCCTGTGCCGCCGCCGGAATCGCCTTCGTGGGACCCGCGCCTGAGGCGATCGCCGCGATGGGCGACAAGGCCGCGGCCAAGGCGCTGATGGCGGGCGCCGGCGTTCCACTCGTTCCCGGATACCACGGCAAGGACCAGGATGCGGCGTTGCTCGCGCGCGAGGCGGAGCGAATCGGTTTCCCGGTGCTCATCAAGGCGAGCGCCGGGGGCGGCGGCAAAGGAATGCGCGTGGTGCGCCTGCCCGGGGAATTTGCCGCCGCGCTGGAGGGCGCGCGGCGCGAGGCGCAATCGGCGTTCGGCGACGACCGTGTGCTCATCGAGCGCTGCCTCGAGCGGCCGCGGCACATCGAGGTCCAGGTGTTCGGCGACCGCCACGGAAACCTGGTGCACCTCTTCGAGCGCGACTGCTCGGTGCAGCGCAGGCACCAGAAGGTCATCGAGGAAGCCCCTGCGCCCGGCATGACCGCGGAACGCCGCCGCGAGATGGGTGCGGCCGCGGTGGCCGCGGCGCGCGCGATCGGCTACACCGGGGCGGGAACGGTCGAATTCATCGTCGACGCCGGCGGGCAGTTTCATTTCATGGAGATGAATACGCGGCTGCAGGTCGAGCACCCGGTGACGGAGATGATCACCGGGTTCGATCTGGTCGAATGGCAGTTGCGCGTCGCCGCGGGAGAGCCGCTGCCCGCCAGGCAGGAAGAAATCTCGATTCGGGGCCACGCGATCGAGGCGCGAATCTACGCCGAGGACCCGGAACAGGGTTTCCTGCCGTCGAGCGGACGCATCGCGCATCTGCGTTTTCCTTGCGAGCCGGGGCGCGTCCGCGTCGACTCGGGATTCGAGTCCGGAGCGGAAATCACGCCGCACTACGACCCGCTGATCGCCAAAATGATCGCCTGGGGCGCTGACCGGCCGGACGCGCTCGCTGCGCTCGAGAGCGCGCTCGCAAAGACCGAAATCGCCGGCCCGGCAAACAACCTCGCGTTTCTGCGCCGCGTGCTCGCCACGCCGGCGTTCGCTGCGGGGGACTTCGACACCGGGCTCATCGAGCGCCATCGCGCGACGCTCTTCCGGGGCAAAGCGCCGGTCGCCGACGAGGTCGTCGCCGCTGCGGTCTGGGCCGAGCTGACCGCGGAAGAAGCGGCGGCGGGCGCGCATGCTCTCGCAGCAGGCGATCCTCATTCGCCCTGGCACCGGGTCGATGGCTGGCGGCTCAATCTCGGTGCGCATCACCGTTTCGCATTCCGCTCGGCCGAATCGCGCCACGAGGCGCGGGTCGAATTTCTCGCAGAAGGTCGGCGTCTGCGAATCGGCGGCCGCGATTGGCGCTTCGGCGGCGAATCCCTCGAGGACGGGGAATTGCTCATCCGGCTCGACGATCGCGCGTTCCGGGCGCGCGCCCTGCGGGACGGTGCAAGCTGGCAGGTGCTCGCGAACGGCGAAAACCATCGGCTGACGCTCGAAGACGGGTTGCACGGCCTCGATGCGGAGGCGGGCGGCGGCTCGCTCGCCGCGCCGATGCCCGGAAAGGTGGTCCAGGTGCTGGTGACTGCAGGTGCGCAGGTCGAAAAGGGCGCTGCGCTCGTCATCCTCGAAGCGATGAAAATGGAGCACACGGTGACGGCGCCCCGCGCCGGCACCGTGATCGCGATCCTGTGCCGCGCGGGCGAGCAGGTGGGCGAGGGCGCGGAACTGCTCACACTGGAGGACGCGAAATGACATTGCCGATCGAGGTCCGGATCGTCGAAGTGGGGCCGCGCGACGGGCTGCAGAACGAAACGCGCGAAGTGCCGACCGCGACCAAGCTCGAACTGATCGAGCGGCTTGCCGACGCGGGTTTCCCGGCCGTCGAAGCAACCGCGTTCGTCTCGCCGAAGTGGGTGCCGCAGATGGCCGATCACACGGAAGTGCTGGAACGCATCCGCCGCAAGCCGGGCGTCGCGTATCCGGTGTTGACGCCCAATTTGAAGGGCTTCGAGGCCGCGCGCGCGGCCGGTGCCACCGAGGTCGCCATTTTCGGCGCGGCATCGGAAGCGTTTTCGAAGCGCAACATCAACTGCTCGATCGCCGAATCGCTCGGGCGCTTCCGGCCGGTGGCGGACGCCGCGCGCGCCGCGGGCATCCGGGTGCGCGGCTACATTTCCTGCGTCGTCGGCTGTCCATACGAGGGCGAAATCGCACCGCAGCGGGTCGCCGAAGTCGCCGCTGAACTGCACGGCATGGGCTGCTACGAAGTGTCGCTCGGCGACACCATCGGCGTCGGCACGCCGGCGAGAATCCGCGCGATGATCGAGGCCTGCGCGCAGCGGGTGCCGATCGAGCGCCTCGCGGGCCACTACCACGATACCTACGGGCAGGCGCTCGCCAACATCTACGCCTCGCTCGAACTCGGCGTGGCGACCTTTGATACCTCCGTCGCGGGTCTCGGCGGCTGCCCGTACGCCGCCGGCGCCTCGGGCAACGTCGCGACCGAAGACGTGGTTTACCTGATGGACGGCCTGGGCATCCGCACCGGAATCGATCTCGGGCGCGTCGTCGACATCGGGCAATGGATCTGCGGCGTGCTCGGCCGCGAGCCCGCGACCAAGGCCGGCCGCGCGATTGCGGCAAAGAAAGCGAAGGCCGCGCCGTGATCGCCTCGCCCTGCAGCAAGGTCTGCGTGCTGAACCCGGACTTCAATCTGTGCCGCGGCTGCTACCGCACGCTCGAGGAGATCGCGCGCTGGGCGGCGATGTCCGAGCGCGAACGGGCGGCAGTGATCCAGCGCCTGCCGCTGCGCCGCGCACAGGCGGCGCGCGAAAGCTGAGCGCGAAACGCTATTTCTTGTCGAAGTGCGAACGTGCGTTCGCGAACGCGTCGTGCAGCTTCTTCCACGCGTCGTCGGCGCCGCGCATCAGATCGAGCCAGGCATCGGCCGAAGCCTGCTGGACTTTCGCCATCTGGCTCAACGCGGCCTCGCGGTTGGCGCGCAGGACTTCGAGTTGGCGCTGGTATTCACCCTTCATCCCGGCCTGCGCGGAATCCATCTTGGCTTCCCACTTCGCCAATTCCGCGTTCCACTGGTCGAGTTGCGACTTGAGCTTCGCAATGTATTCGTCTCGGTTCATGTGAGCCTCCTTGGTGTGACTCCAGAGTACCATGTCGCCGCGCGCTGGCGCACCGCCCGGTGCTGCGCATCCACGATTCGCCCTCGATGATCGATCCGGTGACGCTGTTCTTCGCGCTCGGCGTGATCGCCGGACTGCTGCGCTCGGACCTGAAAATGTCGAGCGGCCTGTACGAGACGCTGAGCGTGTTCCTGCTGGTCGCCATCGGCCTGAAAGGCGGCGTCGAACTTGCGCGCGCCGAGGTCGCGCAACTGCTCTGGCCGATCGTGATCGTGGCGCTGATGGGCTGCGGCACGCCGCTCGTCGCCTACCCCGTGCTGCGTCGCCTGGGCCGGTTGAGCCAGCCCGATGCGGCCTCGATCGCGGCGCATTACGGCTCGGTATCGGTCGTCACCTTCGCGGTCTGCGTTTCGTACCTCGCGCGGCTCGCGGTCCCCTTCGAGGGACACATGGCAGTGTTTCTCGTCATCCTCGAAGTGCCTGCGCTCGCGATTGGCGTGCTGCTCGCGAAAGGCATCGGGCGCGAGACGCGTTGGGCGGTGCTCGCGCGCGAAGTGCTGTGCGGCAAGGCGGTGGTGCTGCTCACGGGATCGCTACTCATCGGCTGGATTTCCGGCGCCGACGGGCTGCAGGGGCTCGAGCGTTTCTACATGGATCTGTTCAAGGGCATGCTGTCGCTGTTCCTGCTCGGCATGGGACTGATCACCGCAGCACGCCTCGAGGACGTGCGCCGCAGCGGCGCGTTCCTCGTCGGATTCGGCATCCTGATGCCACTCGTTTCGGCGGTCGGCGGTGTGGTGGTCGGGCAGGCGCTCGGGCTTTCGGTCGGCGGCACCACGCTGCTCGCGACGCTCTACGCGAGCGCCTCCTACATCGCCGCACCCGCGGCGATGCGCATCGCGATTCCCGAAGCCAACCCGGCGCTGTCGATTGGCGCCGCGCTCGGCGTCACCTTTCCGTTCAACGTCTTCGTCGGCGTGCCCCTGTATCATTGGATGGCCACGCTCGCGCACCGCACCGGAGGCTGAAGTGCCCGGCCACCCCAGGAAACTGCTCACCTTGATCTGCGAAGCCAGCCTCGAGGCCACGCTGACCCGGGAACTCGTTCGCGCCGGCGCCCGCGGCTACACGGCGAGCGACGCGCGCGGCAGCGGAAGCCGTGGCACGCGCGACGCGCTCTGGGGCGCAACCTCCAACGTGCGGATTGAAATCCTCTGCGACGAGGCTGTGGCGGCCCGCATCATGGAAATGGTCGAAGCGAAATACTCGGCCGATTACGGCATCGTCATGTACCTCGCCGACGTCGAAGTGCGCCGCGCAAGCAAGTTCTGAAGCGAGCCGCCGGTTGAGCGCCTACCTGATCGCGAAGATCCTGCACGTCGCCTGCGCGGCGATCAGCATTGCGGGGTTCGCCGCGCGCGGCATGCTCATGCTGCGCGGCTCGGCGCTGCTGCAGGTCCGGTTCGTTCGCGTCGCGCCGCATGTCGTCGACACCGTGCTGCTCGCGAGTGCGCTGTGGCTGCTCTGGCTGCTCGCGCTGTCGCCCTTCGCGAATGGCTGGGTCGCGGCGAAGATCGTGGCGCTGCTGCTGTACATCGTGTTCGGTTCGGTGGCGCTGAGACGCGGGCGCAGCCTTCGGGTGCGCGCTGCCGCGTTCGCGCTGGCGCTCGCGAGCGCCGCCTACATCGTCGCGGTCGCGTTCACGCGCGATCCGTTTGGTTTGCTCGCGCTGCTGTAGGCGCGCGGCTCAAAGACTGTCGAAGTCGCCGTGCCTTCCCTTGCCGTCGGCGAAGCGTTTCGCTCCCGCCGCGCCTTCGGCGAAGAACGCCGGCAGGCCGTTGGTCCACTCCGTTCGCATCGCTGCCCGTAGCGGCAGCCCCTGCTGCATTCCCACCGAGCGCCGATCGGCGCGCATGCAGGCCTGCGGAAAGCGCGCGATTTCGTGCGCCATCGCCTCCGCCGCTTCGCGCGCGCGCCCCTCCGGCACCACCTGCTCGCAGCAGCCGATGCGGAGCGCCTCTTCGGCGGTCACTTTCCGTCCAGTGAGGATGATTTCGAGCGCGCGCCCGGTGCCCACGAGGCGCGGCAGGCGGACCGTGCCGCCGTCGAGGAGCGGAACGCCCCAGCGCCGGCAGTACACGCCGAAATAGGCCGATTCCTCCATCACGCGCACATCGCACCACAGCGCAAGTTCGAACCCGCCCGCGACGGCAGGTCCGGCGACCGCGGCGATCACCGGCTTGTCGAGTTCCATCCGGGTCGGACCCATCGGGCCTCTGGGCAGCGGGCTGCCGGCATCGGCACGCTCATCCGGAGGATACGCAATCGACTCGAGCGCCGGCCCGCTCCCTGCGAGCGTCGCCGCGTACTTGAGGTCGAACCCGGCACAGAACGCGCCGCCCTCGCCCCAGAGCACGGCCACCGCCGCGTGCGGGTCGCGATCGAACGCGACGAATGCGTCGACCAGCGCTTCGGCGCTCTGCGGATCCATCGCGTTGCGCGCCTCGGCCCGGCTGTGGATCACCGTCCAGACGCGCCCGTTTTTCTCGGTTCGCACGGTCATGCGCGCTCGCCTCCCTCCGGAATCGCCTTGCCGCCGTCGCGCCATTTCACCGCCTCGTGAAAGCCGTGCGTCTCGGCATAGCGCTTGAACCACAGCCCCTCGGGCGAATGCCGCGTGATTCCATCGAACAGCGTCGCGATCATCTGCGTGTTGGCAAGCCCCATGTTGTCGTAGGCCTGGTTGATCATGAGTTTCTGCATCATGAGCTGGTTCTTCGGTACGCCCGCCATGCGCCTGGCGAGCGCGTCCACCGCGGCGTCGAGCTGTTTTGCCGGCACCGCGTCGTACACCAGGCCCCAGGCCTTCGCGGTCACGCCGTCGATCGTATCGCCGGTGAGCAGCATGCGTTTCGCCTTCTCCGCGCCGAGCCGATAGACCCACATCGCGGTGGTCGGGCAGCCCCAGACGCGCGCCGGCATGTAGCCGATGCGCGCATCCTCGGCCATGACGACCAGGTCCGCGCACAGCGCGATGTCCGAGCCGCCCGCGACCGCATAGCCATGGACTTTGCAGATCACCGGCTTGTAGCTGCGCCAGATCGAAAAGAAATCCTCGGTCCAGCGTTTCATCACTTTGTAGTCGCGCATTGGATCCCAGGGCATCGCCTGGATCACCGCGTTGCGGCGCCCTTTTCCTTCCGCGAACGCCTTCAGGTCATAGCCGGCGCAGAACGCGCGCCCCGCCCCCGAGAGCACGATCACGTGCACGCGATCGTCGGCGTTCGCGGCCTCGACCGCGCGCCGGATTTCGCCCGGCATGCGCTCGTTGATGGCGTTGAGCCGCTTCCGCCGGTCGAGCGTGATGCGCCCGATGCGGCCTGCGACCGAAAACTTGAGCGTCGAGAATTTCATGCGCCGTTCCTCCCGGTTGGAGATAGCATGGTAATGATGCCGCCCGCGGTCTGGTACTTCGATTTCATCTCACCGTTCTCGTATATCGCGCTGCACCGGCTGCGCGAGCTGCCGCAGGGACTCGTGCTGGAATACCGGCCGGTCCTGTTCGCCGGACTGCTCGCCCGGTTCGGCCAGAAAGGACCTGCGGAGATCGAGCCAAAGCGCCGATACACCTATCGCTGGTGCCACTGGTGGGCGAAGAGCCTCGGCATCCGGTTCCGCTTTCCCGCCGCGCATCCGTTCAACCCGCTGCACCACCTGCGCCTCGCGATCGCCTGCGGCTCGACCCCGCAGGCGGTGGAGCGCATTTTCGAGGCGATCTGGACGACGGGCGCCGACGCTTCCGACGCAGCGGCATTCAATCGGCTCGCGCGCTCGCTCGGGGTCGATGCCGCGCGTCTCGGGGCCGCCGAAGTGAAGGACGCCCTGAAGCGAAACACGGAGGAAGCCGCGGCGCGCGGCATCTTCGGTGTGCCGACGCTCGAACTGAACGGCGAATTCTTCTGGGGGGCCGATGCGATCGAGTTTGCGCGTGCCTTCCTCGCCGATCCGGCAGTCCTGCGAAACGCGGAGATCCAGCGTCTCGATGCCCTCCCCGTGGGCGCGGCGCGAAGAACATGAGATCGCCCCGGTTTATTCCGCCGCTTGCCGGCTGCGGAAGAATTTGAGGGAATGTCGCTGCGCGCTGCGATCGAACCGCGCTTTTTCCGGTAGTCTCCACCCCGGAGTTCAACGGAGAGGAGGCTCCCATGCACTGCATCATGAAATGCGCCGCGTTGTCTGCGGTCGCCGCGTTGACATTGGCTGGTTGCGCCACGGGACCGTCGGGCGAGAAAGGCGATTTCACGTTCTTCGTCACGAGCGTGGGGCCGGGCAAGGGCGGTGACCTCGGCGGGCTCGAAGGCGCGGACCGGCACTGCCAGACGCTTGCCGGCGCTGAGGGCGCCGGCGGCCGAACCTGGCGCGCCTACCTCAGCACTCAGGGATCTGCGCTGAACGATCCCAAGGTCGTGCATGCGCGCGATCGAATCGGCAGCGGCCCCTGGCACAACCCGAAAGGCGTCCGGATCGCGAGGAACGTCGAAGATCTGCATTCCGCGGGCAATAACCTGACCAAGGAAACGGCGCTCGACGAAAAGGGGCAGAGGGTCAACGGCCGCACGGAAACACCGAACAAGCACGACATCCTGACCGGCTCGCGGCCCGACGGAACCGCATTTGCGGGTCAGTTCTTCCCGGACATGACCTGCGGCAACTGGACCAGGAGCGGCGCCGAGGGCTCGGCGATGACGGGTCACCATGACCGCGCCGGCGCGATCGATCACCCTTGGGCGGTGTCGTGGAATTCGTCGCACCCGACGCTCGGTTGCACGCAGGACGGGATTCGCAAGACGGGCGGCGACGGCCTGTTCTACTGCTTCGCGGCGAAATAAGCGCAACGCGTCTGCGCCGAGGGGAGGAATGAACTTCCCTCGGCCGGCTGCGCAGGCGCTGATCGGTTCCTGGAGCAACTCCGCGCGGGGATTCGCCTGGCGTGACTTTTTCGGGTCTCCAAGGTCTCGGTTTTTCGGCATGAATCCCGCCGAAAAACCGAGATCGATGAAGCGTGAAACTGGTTGCGTGCCCGCTAGTCGTACTTCCGCGCGTCCTCGATCACCCTGCCGTCGTTCGGCAGGCTGCCCGGCGCGAGCAGCTCGACTTCGCCCCGCAACTTCGTCACGTCGCGAATCGACGCGACGATCGAATCCGCGAGGCCTTCCGGCCGCCCCTGCACTTCGCACCTGAGCGTCATGCGCTCGCTGCCCGTTTCGCCCTCCACCACGAGGCGCGCCTTCAGGATCCCGGCGTGCCGGCGCACTACGTCGTTCACCTGCTTCGGCGTCACGAACATCGCGCGCACCTTGGTGGTCTGGTCGGCGCGCCCCATCCAGCCCTTGATGCGCACGTTGGTTCTGCCGCAGGGGCTTGCGCCACCCAGCACCGCGGACAGATCGCCGGTGGCGAACCGCACCAGGGGATAGTCGAGGTTGAAGCTCGTGATCACGACCTCGCCCACTTCTCCGGCAGGCACCGGGTCGCCGGTGCCCGGACGCACGATTTCGAGAATCAGGCCTTCATCGAGGATCATGCCCTCGTTCACCGCGCCGTCGGGCATCAGCGACTCGTAGGCGATCAACCCGAGATCGGCGCTCGCATAGCACTGAGAGACCCGGATACCGCGCTCGGCCATCCCCTTTCGCAACGCGGGCGGCAGATATTCGCCGCCCACTTGAGCGAGTTCCAGGCAGGCGATGTCGGCCTTCAATTCGTCGGCCTTCTCGACGATCAGCTTGAGGAAGGAGGGCGTGCCGATGAGCCCTTTGACGCGCAGGTCGCGGATCGTGGAGACCTGCATCTCGGTCTGCCCAACGCCCGTGGGCACCACGGTGCAGCCGAGCGCGCGGGCGCCGCACTCGAGCATCGATCCGGCCGGCGTGAAGTGATAGGCGAAGGTGTTCGCAATCAGGTCGCCGCCGCGGAATCCGCCCGCGTAGAGACCCCGCGCAGTGCGCCACCAGTCGGCGCCCAGTCCCTCGGGCTCGTACACGGGTCCCGGCGAAACAAAGAGTTTCGCGAGCTTCTCGACCGGCGTCGCGTTGAGCCCGCCCAGGGGCGGCATCTGCTTCTGCAATTCGCCGAGATCGGATTTCCGCGTCACGGGAAGTTTCGCCAGCGCGGCGCGCGAATTCACCATCGCCGAATCCACCCCGGCGAGGATGCGCGCGAACCCGGACGCATTCGCCATCACGTAGGCGAGGTGCGCCGGCAGCGCCGCCATGAGCTCCGCTTCGCGCCTCTCAGGCGGCCGCGCCTCCAGCGCGTCGTAAAACGGGGACAGACCACGATTTCCTCGACCCGAATCGCGGGAGCCGCCGTCCCGCGGGCGGAAATTGTGGTCTGTCCCCATTTACAGCCAGCGCTTGCGGCGGCGGTAGGACTTGACGTCGCGAAAGCTCTTGCGGCCGCCCGAGGAGAACCCGAGGTAGAACTCCTTCACGTCCTCGTTGTTGGCGAGGTCGCTGGCGACGCCATCCATCACCACGCGGCCGTTTTCGAGGATGTAGCCGTAGTTGGCGTACTTGAGCGCCATGTTGGTGTTCTGCTCCGCCAGCAGGAAGCTCACCTGCTCCTTCTGGTTGAGGTTCTTGACGATCTCGAAGATCTCCTCCACGAGCTGCGGCGCGAGGCCCATCGACGGCTCGTCCAGCAGGATCATCTTCGGCCGTGCCATCAGCGCCCGCCCGATCGCGGTCATCTGCTGCTCGCCGCCGGAGGTGTAGCCGGACTGCGAACTGCGGCGGGCCTTCAGGCGCGGGAAATACGCGTACACCTTTTCGAGTTCCGCCGCGACGTCCACGCCGCTGCGCGTATAGGCCCCGGTGAGCAGGTTTTCCTCGACCGTCAGATGGGCGAAGCAGCGCCGCCCTTCCATCACCTGCACCACGCCGCGCTTGACCAGCTCCGCTGGCGTCAGGTTCTCGATGCGCGCGCCTGCGTACTCGATATAGCCCTTGGTGACCTCGCCGCGCTCGCCCTTCAGCAGGTTCGAAACTGCGCGCAAGGTGGTCGTCTTGCCCGCCCCGTTGCCGCCGAGCAGCGCCACGATGCTGCCCTCGGGCACGGTGAGGGACACCCCCTTCAGCACGAGGATGACGTGGTTGTAGATGACCTCGATGCCGTTGACGGTGAGTAGCGTTGCGCTCATGACCTTCCCGCTGGTGCCCGAATCCGCTCGACCGGCCCCGCCCCCGGGATCACGCCCCGGGAGCGGCCCTGCCCGTCGCCGCTTATTGCTCCTTCGCGCAGTCGCGCTTGGCGATCTTCTTCTCGGCTGCGTATTTCTCGGCGGAGGCCTTGATCATCGGCTTGATGATGGCCATGTCGGGCGTGTACGTCCCGGGCTGCACGTTCCACTTCTTGCCGTCCCAGACATGGATCATCGCCGAACTGCCGCCCTCGTGATCCGCGCAGGTCGTGGCGACCGGTACCATGAACCCGTCGAACCCCAGCTTCTTGATGGCGCCCGCGTCGATCGCGAGGTTTTCCAGGCCCCAGCGCACTTCCTCGCCTTTGAGCGGTTTCTTGCCGTACTTCACATGGGCCCGGCGCACGCCTTCGGTGCTCAACAGCGCCGCGGTCATGCCGCGGTTGTAGAGCACTTCGCCGATCTCTTCCTTCTTGCCGGTGCCTTGGCCCTTGTCGTAAACGTACTTGACGATGTCCTTGTGCACCGCGCCCTGACCCGCCGGCGCGAGGAACACGAGCGAGCGGTATCCCTTCGCGCCATCGCCAGCCGGCGTGACATCGGGTTCCGCGCCAGACCACCAGACGCCGTACATCTTGTCCCGCGGATAACCAGTCGCAACAGCCTCCTTGATCGAGGTCGAGTTCATCACGCCCCAGCCCCAGAGGAAGACGTAATCGGGCCGGTTCTGGCGGATCTGCAGCCAGGTGGCCTTCTGCTCCACACCGGGATGCGTCACGGGCAGCAGTTGGAGCTGATAGCCGTGCATCTTCGCGCGCTCCTCGAGCAGCGCGATCGGCTCCTTGCCGTAGGGCGAGTCGTGATAGACGAGCGCGATCTTCTTGCCTTTCAGCTTGTCGAGGCCGCCTTCGAGCTTGCCGACGTGCTGGATGAGCATGTCGGCGGCGCCCCAGTACGTGCCGCCAAGCGGAAAGTTGTAGCCGAACACCGTGCCGTCGACCGAGTCGGCACGCCCGTAGCCGGCGGTGATAATCGGGATCTTGTCCGCGAACGTCACGTCCGTGACGGCAAAGGTGATGCCCGTGGACAGGGTATGAAACACGGCGGCGCCGGTCGGCCCCTTGCCCTTGAGGCGCTGGTAGCACTCGACGCCCTTCGCGGTGTTGTACTCCGTCTCGCACTCTTCGAAGGTGATCTTGACGCCGTTGATGCCACCGTCTCTCGCGTTCAGCAACTTCAGGTAATCGACGTAGCCGTTGGCGAACGGGGTTCCATTCGGTGCGTATGCGCCGACGCGGTACGAAAGCACCGGGAAGAACTGCTCCTTCGCCTGTGCCTGTACCTGCACGGCGCTCAACGCCGCCAGCGCCGCGGATACGGCAACGATCGTGGTCCGCAATCCAAGTCTGCTGCTCGATTTCATTTGTTTCCTCCTTTGAGTTGCCGCGGACCCGCCGCGGTTGCGAAACATGATAAACCCGTCCTCGCTCAGTGCGGGAATGGCCAGAGCCTGAGCTTTTCCTTGCCGATCGCCCACAGCCGCGCCAGGCCGTGCGGCTCGACGATCAGGAAGAACACGATCAGGGCGCCGAAAATCATGAAGGCCAGGTGCGAAGTCGTCGCAGTCGACATCGCGATGCCGAACATCTGCGGAACCTGGTCGAGCACGATCGGCAGGATGACGATGAACGCCGCGCCGAAATAGCTGCCGAGCAGCGAACCCATGCCGCCGATGATGATCATGAACAGCAGGTTGAGCGACAGGGTCAGGTTGAAGGCGAGTGGCTCCCAGGACCCGAGGTAGATGAACCCGTAGAGCGCACCTGCGACGCCGCAGTAGAAGGAACTGACCGCGAAGGCCGTGAGCTTGGCATACACCGGGCGGATGCCGATCACTTCCGCGGCGACGTCCATGTCGCGCATCGCCATCCACTCGCGTCCGAGGTGGCCGCGCACCAGGTTTTTCGCGATCACGGTGAACACGACGAGCACCCCGAGCAGGAACAGATATTTCTCCGGCGGGGAGTCGAGCCTCCAGCCGAACAGCTCCACCGGCGCCGTGGAAACCGAACCCGAATGCGAGTAGTTGGTGAACCACTTGACGCGCGCGAACACCCAGTCCATGAAGAACTGCGCGGCCAGTGTCGCGACGGCCAGGTACAGGCCTTTGATGCGCAGGCTCGGGATGCCGAACAGCATGCCGACCAGCGCCGCGACGAGTCCGGCGAGCACCAGCACGACGAGAAAATTGAGTTGCGGCACGCGCAGCGCGAGGTTGTAGGCGGCGTAGGCGCCCACCGACATGAAGGCGGCGTGCCCGATCGAGATCTGCCCGCAGTAGCCGACGAGCAGGTTCAGGCCGATCGCCGCCAGCGTCAGGATGAGGAACGGGATCAGGATGGACAGGAACAGGTAATCGGACGCGAGGAACGGCACGCCGAAGAACGCGAATGCGAGCAGGCCGAACATCACCCGGCGGTCCTGCAGGATCGGCAGCATCTGCTGATCCTCGCCGTAGCTGGATTTGAACTGGCCGTTTTCCCTGTAGAGCATGGTGCGCTAGACCCGATCGATGTGGCGCTCGCCGAACAACCCCTCCGGCCGCACGAGGAGGAACAGCAGCGCGAGCACGTACGCGAACCAGTTCTCGATGCCGCCGCCGGCCAGGTCGAACGCCCGCACCAGCACCGGACCGAGGAACACCTCGGCCATCTTCTCGCCGACGCCGATGATGAGGCCGCCGACGATCGCGCCCGGCACCGAGGTAAAGCCGCCGAGGATCACCACCGGCAACGCCTTGAGGGCGACGAGCGATACCGAGAACTGGACGCCGAGCTTCGCACCCCAGATCACGCCCGCCACCAGCGCGACGAGGCCGGCGACCGACCAGACGATCACCCAGATGCGGTTGAGCGGGATGCCGATCGACTGCGCCGCCTGATGGTCGTCGGCGACGGCGCGCAAGGCGCGGCCCGTCGCCGTCTTCTGGAAGAAGACCGCCAGCCCGGCGACCAGCGCCGCCGCGACCAGCGCGGCGACGAAGTCATCCTTGTTCACCAGGATGCCGCCCTGGAACAAGCCCTCCAGGATCATCACCGGTTCCTTGGCGATCCCGAGTTCGATCGAGTAGATGTCGCTCCCCCACACGGTCTGGCCGAAACCGTCGAGAAAGTAGGTCACCCCGAGCGTCGCCATGAACAGCGTGATCGCCTCCTGGTTGACCAGCGGCCGCAATACCAGGCGCTCGATCAGCCATGCGAGGACCACCATGATCGCCAGCGCGAGGATCATGGCGAGCCACAGCGGCATCTGCTCGGCCATGCGCGCCACCGCCAGCGCCGCGAACAGCACCATCGCTCCTTGCGCGAAATTGAACACGCCGGAGGCCTTGAAAATGAGCGCGAAGCCGAGCGCGACCAGCGAATACAGCACGCCCGTCATGAGCCCGCCCAGCAGCACCTCGACGTAGAACCCGGGCGGCGAGGCGCCGGTCGCGAGCGGCAGCACTAGCCCGACCAGCAGCACGCTGATGAGCGAGATGACGGGCCAGTGCTTCGTCATGGCCTCAGTGGCTCACCCCGAGGTAGGCGTCGATCACCGCCTGGTTGGCGCGCACCTCGTCGGGGGTGCCGTCGCCGATCTTGCGCCCGTAGTCGAGCACCACCACGCGGTCGGAGATGTCCATCACCACGCCCATGTCGTGCTCGATCAGCACGATGGTGGTGCCGAACTGGTCGTTCACGTCGAGGATGAAGCGGCACATGTCCTGCTTCTCTTCCATGTTCATGCCGGCCATCGGCTCGTCGAGCAGCAGCACGCTGGGCTCCATCGCCAGTGCACGCCCGAGGTCGACGCGTTTCTGCAGGCCATACGGCAGGCGCCCGACCTGCGTTTTGCGGTGCGCCTGGATCTCGAGGAAATCGATGATCCGCTCGACCGCCTCGCGGTGCACGATCTCCTCGGCGAGCGCCGGGCCCAGGCGCAGCGCCTGCAGCAGGAGGTTCGAGCGCATCTTGAGGTTGCGCCCGGTCATGATGTTGTCGAGCACGCTCATGCCCTTGAAGAGTGCGAGGCTCTGGAAGGTGCGCGCGATGCCGCGCCGGGCGGCTTCATGGGGATCCATGTCGTGGAACTCGACGCCCTGGAGGCGGATCGTGCCCTGCTGCGGGTGGTACACGCCGTTGATCACGTTCAGCATCGAGCTCTTGCCGGCGCCGTTCGGCCCGATGATGGCGCGCACCTCGTGCTCGCGCACGTCGAACGACACTTCGGTCAGCGCCCGGACGCCGCCGAAGGCGAGCGACACGTTGTCCACCGACAGCACCACCTCGCCGATGCGGTGTGCGCGTGCCTGCGGGTGAAGCGCGACTTCGCTCATGCCGCCCGCTTTGCCGCCGCGGGGGCGAAGGTCTTCGCGTCGCGGATCTTCAGGTCCGCGGTGATCGTGCCGGTGCGCCCGTCCTCGTACTTCACCTGCGCCTCGACGTGCACCGTCTGCCGGCCGTCGTAGAGCGCATCGATCAGCCCCTGGTAGCGCTCCGCGATGAAGCCGCGCCGCACCTTGCGCGTGCGCGTCAGCTCGCCGTCGTCCGCATCCAGTTCCTTGTGCAGCATCAGGAAGCGGTGGATCTGCGAATTGGCGATTTCCGGCTCCTCGGCCAGGTCGGCGTTCACCTTCTCGATGCACTCGCGGATCAGCTCGTAGACCTCGTCGCGCAACGACAGGTCGGTGTAGCCCGAATACGGCAGGTTCCTTTTCTCCGCCCAGTTGCCCACCGCCTCCATGTCGATGTTGATGAACGCGCAGACCTTGTCGCGCCGGTCGCCGAAGGTGACCGCTTCCTTGATGTAGGGAAAGAACTTGAGCTTGTTCTCGAGGTACTTGGGGGCGAACAGCGTGCCGTCGGCGAGGCTGCCGACATCCTTCACGCGGTCGATGATCTTGAGATGGCCGTCGGGGTCGAAATAGCCGGCGTCGCCGGTGTGAAACCACCCTTCGGCGTCCTTCGCCTCCGAGGTGGCCTGCGGGTTCTTGTAGTACTCCTTGAACAGGCCCGGGGAGCGGATGAGCAGTTCGCGCGCCGGAGTGAATTTCAGCTCGACGCCTTTGACTGCCGGGCCCACGGTATCGGCCTTGACCTGGCCGTTCGGTTGGATGCAGACGAAGACGCTGGTCTCGGTCGAGCCGTAGAGTTGTTTCAGGTTGATGCCGATCGAGCGGTAGAACCTGAACAGATCCGGTCCGATCGCCTCGCCCGCGGTGTAGGCGACACGCACCCGGCTCATGCCGAGCACGTTGCGCAAAGGACCGTACAGGAACACGTCACCCAGGGTATAGAGCAGCCGGTCGGCAAGACCCACGGGCTTGCCGTCGAGGATGCGGCCGCCGACCCGATTGGCCAACTCGGTGAAGAACGCGTAGGCCTTGCGGCCGCCCCACCACAGGTCCTGGATGCGGATGGAAACCTGCGTCAGCAGCGCTTCCAGCACACGGGGCGGAGCGAAGTAGTAGGTCGGGCCGATCTCGCGCATGTCGGTCATCACCGTTTCGGCCGACTCCGGGCAGCAGATGCAGTAGCCGGTGACGAACGGCTGCGCGTAAGAGAAGATGTTCTGCCCGATCCAGGCCGGGGGCAGGTAGGCGAGCACCACGTCCTGGTCGTTCAAGCCCTCCATTTCGGCGGCCGCCAGCGCGCGGTCGATGAGTGCATGATGGGTCAGCACCACGCCTTTCGGCACTCCGGTGGTGCCCGAAGTGAAGAACATCGCCGCGGGGTCGGCGCCCGCGCCCTTGGCGATCTCGGTTTCGAGAAACGCGGGGTCGCGCCGGTACGAGTCGCGCCCGATTTCCAGCAGTTTCGCGTAGTCCGTCAGCTCGGGCTGCGAGTAGTACCGCATCCCGCGCGGATCGTCGTAATAGATGTGCTTGAGCGACGGGCACTTGGGCAGGATCTCAAAGAGCTTGTCGACCTGCTCCTGGTCCTCGGCCACTGCGTGCGTAATGCCGGCGTTTTGAATGGGAAACGCCATTTCCGCGGCGACTGCATCCTGATACATGGGCACGGGTACCCCGCCGAGCGCCTGCGAAGCGCACATCGCCGCGTACAGCCGCGGCCGGTTGTCGCCTACGATGGCCAGGTGGTCGCCGCGCTTGAAGCCCTCGGCCGCAAGGCCGCAGGCGAGCGCCCTGACCTCGTCGGCAAATTGCCGCCAGGTCCAGGTCTGCCAGATGCCCAGGTCCTTCTCACGGATCGCCGGCAGCTCGCCCCGCACCCGCGCGTGGTGCATCAGCAGCTTCGGAAACGTATCGAGGCCGGAAAGCCCTTCCGTCATCCTCCCCCTCCAAGGGTTCGACGTCCCGCGCGATTGCCTGGGCCCTGGTACGCCGGGCCAGGTCCGGGAGCGTCTTCGAAGCTATTGTTGCATACGCTTGACGCGCCCGGAACTCTAACCGATTCTCCGCGTGACACTGTCATCGCGGCGACATTCGCTTGGGCGATACCGAAGACCTTATCGAAGGTTCAATCTGGGCGCGCGACCTGTCCGCGGAACAGCGCCGGCGTGTGCGTTCGGAGACCGCGCTGCGATCGGTTCCGGAAGGCACGTTCGTCTGCCGCCGGGGCGCGCCGGTGGAGTGCTGGATCGGCGTCGTCGAAGGCCTCGTCAAGATTTCCAGCGTCTCTGCCGAGGGCAAGGCGGTCACCTTCACCGGCGTGCCGGCGGGAGGCTGGTTCGGCGAAGGGTCGCTGCTCAAATCCGACCCCTGGAAATACGATGCCGTGGCGCTGCGGCCCAGCCTGATCGCCTGCGTGCCGCGCGCCACTTTTCTCTGGCTGCTCGATTCGAGCATCGCGTTCAACCGGTTCCTGCTGATGCAGTTGAACGAGCGCCTCGGCCAGTTCATCGGCATGCTCGAGACCGACCGCCTGCTCGCTCCGGAGGCGCGCACCGCGCGCTGCCTCGCGATGCTGTTCAATCCGCACCTGTACCCCGGCGTCGAGCGGCGCCTGCAACTCTCGCAGGAGGAGATCGGCTACTTTTCCGGGATCTCGCGCCAGCGCACCAACCAGGCGCTGCGCGCGCTCGAAGCCGCCGGACTGCTGAAGCTCGAGTACGGCGGCGTCACCGTGCTCAACGTCGACGGACTCAGGGGTTACGGCGGCTGAGGCGGTTCAGCCCGCGGCGGCCTTCGCCTGCTTCGCCTTGAGCCGCTGCGCCGTCTTCTCGATGCCCACGATGAAGCGGTTGTGCCGCCCCTTGGCGACCGGCTCGATCGCATCGCGCGCGCTGAACTCGAACGCGAGGGCCGGGCCGTTCAATTCGGCGACCGTCACGGTGATCTCCACCCACATGCCCATCAGCGTCGCGCCCAGGTGGTCGAGCTCGACGCGCGTGCCGACCGTGTCCTTGCCGGGCTCGAGATGCGGCAGCACCAGGTTGCGGCAGCACATCTCGATGTCGTAGAGGAGCTTGGGCGTGGCATAGACGCGGCAGTCATCGCCCATGAAGCTGATGGTGCGATCGGCGTCGATGTCGAAACGGGTGGTGGCGGTCAAACCGGGTTTCAGGGCGTCGCTCATGGTTCCTCGGCAGTGGTTCGTCCATCGGGAGTGAATCGCGTCTTCAGCGCCTGCGCGGCGAGCCGCGCTTCGGTGTAGCGGACCAGCGCGCGGGTCGCGCGCGAGACATTGCGGAACACGCACACGCCCCGGTCCATCAGGCGCGCTGCCATCGCGTCGTAAAGGCGGCCGCCGTCCACGACGCCGATGAACGGTTTTGCGTGCCGCGCGACGATCGGCGGCATCAGCTGAACCGTGCTCTTCGGGTCGTCGAGGTCGTGTCCGGGCCGCAGCTTGCTCGACTCGAGCGAGCGCACCGCGGGCGCGGTCGGGTCGAGCCCCACGACCACCGCGTCGATGTTCGGGTCCTCGAGAAACGCCTCCGCAATGCCCAGGTGCGCGTCGTCGTCGGCGCCGGGATTGATGTCGAGGGGATTTCGCACCTCGACCAGTGCATCGAGCTTTTTCGCCGCCAGGATCGCCTCGATGCGCGCCACGGTGCCGGGTTCGGGGGCGCCCATGGTCATCGAAAACGTGTCGCCGCGGATCGTATCGGCCATGCCGACCGCCTCGAACCCCGCGCCGCTCAGCGCGCCGAGCCTCGGGCCGACCGTTTTCGCGTGCAGCGCGCCGGCAATGTAGAACAGCGCGTCGAAATCATCGAGATCCTCGGCGACCATCGCGCCCGCCTGCCGCATCACGGACTCGAAGAGTTTCGGGTCGCCGGCGATCGACGCCGTGTGGCCGAGCACGCCGCCCTGGCCAGGTTCGGTCTGTCCCGATTTGTAGATGACGATCTGCTTGCCCGCGAGCACCGCCTTGCGCGTCGCGCGCGCGAACTCCAGGCCGTCGAGATCGCGAAATCCCTCGATGTACAGGCCGATGGTCTCGATTTCCGGAAGGTCCGCGAAATACGTCAGCAAATCGCCGTGCGTCAGATCGGTCTGGTTGCCCACTGCGACCATGTAGCGCGGGTCGAGCCAGGGGTTCTGCGACAGGCGCGTGATCATGAAGGCGCCGCTCTGGCTCAGCATCACCGAAGTGCGCTCCGGTTTTTTCTGCGGCTTGGGCAGGCGTTCGAGCGGAATGAACCAGGAATCGTAGTTCCCGGGGTGCGAGACCACGCCCAGGCAGTTGGCGCCGAGAAATACCGGCCCGCCGCCGGGTCTGGCGTGCGCCGCGTTGATCCGCTCGGCGAGCGCCGCCGCGGGTTCGCGGCTCTTCTTCGTTTCGCCAAGGCTGCCCGGGATCAGCATCACCGCGTTCACCGAGTCGGTGGCGATGATCTCGTCGACCAGTTCGTACACCGCGCTCGCCGCCACCGCCACGATCAGGAGGTCGAGCTTGCCCTCGAACGCCTTCAGCCCTTCGACGCAGCGCACGCCGTCGATTTCCTTTTCGCCCGGGCGCAGGATCAGCAGCCGTTCCCTGGGATAGCCGCTGTCGACGATGTTGCGCAGGATGATGCGCCCGAAGTTCATGCTCGCCGCCGACACGCCGATGAGGCCGATCGTCTCCGGGTGCAGCAGCTTGTCGATCTTGTGCACCGGGCGCGGCAGGCGGACCGGGGCGGGTGGACCGAACTCGCAGCGCGCGGCGCCTGCCGAGAGCGGTGCGCCCAACGCGACGGGGTCGAATTCGAGACTTCGGATGACGAGCGCGTCGCTCGCGGAAAACGCCCTGGCGAGCGCGAGCAATTGCTCGAAACAGGCCTTGAGCGGTGCTTCCTGCACGGGCTTGCCGTCCTTTTTCGCGCGCGCGGCGAGCCTTTGCCAGGCAAGCGTGCGCCGAAAACGATCCAGAAAATCCTCGGCGTCGGTCAATTCGACCGAGGCGCAGACCGTGGCGCGATCCCTGCCGAAGTTGGCCGCGTCGAGTTCCGCATCCGCGCCCCCGACCCCGGCGAACAGAACCAAGCCGAATTCCCGCGTGTCGAGCAGACTGATGCGAAGGCCATTGGCCGGCCCCTCGCCCGCAGCGAGCTTGAAACCGAGCCCGCCCAGCAGTTGGTCGAGTTCCGCTGCATCGAGCGCATCGCGCCCTGCCGCGGCGGCCTGGCGCAGAAGCGTGGTGACGAGGGAATGCGTGGCAGACATGGTCGGCGCGTGGCGGCGATGGCGGAATCGGGTCCGACCATAGCAGAAAACGCAACGCGGAAAATTGATCTGGCCCGCCCTGAAAACCGATTGCCCGGGGCAATAACCACGCCGGAGCTACAGTCTTCGATTGCTATACTGGGTTCATGGCACGCATGGTCCAATGCATCAAGCTCGGGCGCGAAGCGGAGGCGCTCGAGTTCCCGCCCTATCCGGGCGAACTCGGCAAGCGCATCTTCGAGCAGGTCTCGAAGGAAGCGTGGCGCCAATGGCTCGAGCACCAGAAGATGCTGGGGAACGAGAACCGCCTCAACCTCGCCGACAAGAAAGCCCGCGACTACCTCGCGCAGCAGATGGAGAGTCATTTCTTCGGCGGTGGCGCCGACGTCGCATCGGGCTTCGTCGCGCCGTCGCAGAAGTAAGCGCCGCTCGACCCGCGATGGCCGGCCCGTTCAAGGTCGTCCTGGTCAATCCATACGAATTGGGGCGTCAGCCGTTCGCGCTGGCCGAACCCGCCGCGTGGCTCAAGCGCGCGGGGTTCGACGTGCGCTGCCTCGACCTTTCGCTCGAGACGCTCGATGCGAAGACTCTCGCCGAGGCGGGCCTGGTCGCGGTTTACGTCGGCATGCACACCGCCACGCGAATCGCGATCGAGGCGCTGCCCAGGATCAGGCGGCTCGCACCGAACGCGCATCTCTGCGTCTACGGACTCTACGCGCCCATGAACGAGGATCTGCTTCGCGGACTGGGCGTGGGCACCGTTCTGGGAGGCGAGGTCGAGCCTGCGCTGCTTTCGCTTTGCGAGGAACTTCGGTCCGGCGCAACGCCGCCGACCCGGAACGAACCCGTCGTCTGCCTCGAGCGCGTGGCGTTCGTCGTGCCCGACCGCAGCGGACTGCCGCATCTGTCGCGCTACGCCCACCTCGTGCTGCCCGACGGGTCGACGCGTCATGCCGGATTCGCGGAAGCGAGCCGCGGCTGCAAGCACCTCTGCCGGCACTGCCCCATCGTGCCGGTGTACCAGGGCAAGTTCCACATCGTCCCGCTCGACGTGGTGATCGAGGACGTCCGCCAGCAGGTCGGCGAGGGCGCCACCCACATCTCCTTCGGCGATCCGGATTTCTTCAATGGTCCGACCCATGGCCTGAGGCTCGCTCGTGCGCTGCACGCGGAGTTCCCGGAGGTCACGTTCGACGCCACGATCAAGGTCCAGCATCTCATCGATCAAGCCGGGCTGCTGCCGGAGTTGCGCGCCTGCGGGTGCCTGTTCATCACCACGGCGGTGGAAGCCGTAGACGACGACATCCTGCGGCGGCTCGACAAGAACCACACCTGCCGCGACTTCGACCGGGCGGTCGAACTGACCCGCGCTGCCGGAATCGCGCTCGCGCCGACGTTCGTCGCGTTCACGCCGTGGACGACGCTCGCGGGCTACATCGCGCTGCTCGAGCGGCTCGTGGCGCTGCGATTGGTCGAGGCCGTGCCCCCGGTGCAACTCATCATTCGCTTGCTCGTCCCCGAAGGCTCCTGGCTGCTGAAACTTCCCGGATTCCGCGAAACCCTGCAGCCCTTCGATCCCGCGCTGCTCGGCTATCCCTGGCGGCATCCCGACCCGCGCGTCGACCGATTGCAGCAGGAACTTCAGGGGCTCGTGGCGGAATGCGAGGGGGAAAGGCTTCCGCGCGGCGACCTCTTCGCCGCAGTCTGGCGCAAGGCGCACGAAGCGGCGGGACTCACTGTGCCCGAGCTTCCTGCCGATCTCGGCTCGCCGATTGCGCGCCTGTCCGAGCCCTGGTATTGCTGCGCCGAGCCCACCGAGCAGCAGCTGCAGGCCTTCTGAGCCGGTCGATCGATGAAGCGCATCCTGCTGCTCCTGCCCTCGACGGGCTACCGCAACGACGATTTCCTCGCCGCCGCGGGAAACCTCGGCGTGCACATCGCCCCGGCGGCCAATTACTGCCATCGCGTGGCCCCTTCCCGGGGCTTCGCGCGAATCATGACGCTGCATTTCGACCAACCGGAGGCGGCGGCCCAGACCGTGCTGCAGGAGATCGGCGCGAAGCCCGATGCCGTGCTGGCAGTGGACGATTCGGGCGTAGAGCTTGCGGCGCTGCTCGCCGAGCGTTTCGGCCTGCCGGGAAATTCCGCGGCTGCGGTCCGCCGCGTGCGCGACAAGCTCGCATTTCGCCGGTTGCTCTCAGAACACGAGTTCCCGTGTCCCGAATTCCATCACTTGCCGAGCGAGGCCGACCCGCGGAGCCTGATCCCTGCGCTCGAGTTTCCGGTCGTGGTGAAGGCGCGACGTCTTTCGGCCAGCCGCGGCGTGATCCGCACCGACGACGCAGAATCGCTTGAGCGCGCGGTACACCGCGTGCGGGCGATCCAGCTTCGCGCCGATCGCGACGCCGAGGCGCTCGGCCTCGTCGTCGAGCGGTTCATCCCGGGACGCGAGTACGCGCTCGAGGGCGTCCTCGAACGCGGCGTGCTCACCGCGCTCGCGCTCTTCGACAAGCCCGATCCGCTCGACGGGCCGTACTTCGAGGAAACGATCTACGTCACGCCTTCGCGGCTTCCGGATTCCGTCCAGCGCGCAATCCAGGAGGAAGTCGCCCGCGCCTGCCGCTGCGCCGGGCTCACGCACGGGCCGATTCACGCCGAGATGCGGGTCAACGATCGAGGCATCTGGCTGCTCGAAGTCGCCGCGCGTTCGATCGGGGGCCTGTGCGGCCGCGTGCTGACCGGCTTTCTGGGAATGAGCGTGGAGGAACTGATCCTGCGCCAGGCGGTCGGCGAACCGCTGACGCTTGCGAGCGCGGGGGGTGCGGCCGGCGCGATGATGATCCCGATTCCGCTGCGCGGGATCTACCAGGGGGCCGAGGGATTGGCCGCGGCGCGATCGGTTCCCGGCGTCACCGCCATCAGCCTCACGGCCGAGCCCGGCCAGATCATCGCGCCGCCGCCCGACGGGGCGAGCTACCTGGGATTCATCTTCAGCCGCACGGCGCACGCCGCCGAGGCCGAGGACGCGCTGCGGCGCGCCCACCGGTTGCTGCGTTTCGACATTCGCGCGGAATATCCGGCGAGCACGGCGCCCGCCACGGCAATCACGTGAAACCCGATCCGCAGCCGCTGGCAGAAATCGCAAGCCGCACGCTCGAGCATTACGACCAGAACGCCGAAGCCTTCTGGGAAGGCACGCGCGATCACGACGTCCGCCAGAACATCGATGCGCTGCTGCAGGCGATCGAAGGCGCACCGCCGTTCGCGATCCTCGATTTCGGTTGCGGGCCGGGGCGCGACCTCATGGCCTTCACGGCGCTCGGCCACCGGGCCGTGGGCCTGGAAGGCGCCGCGCGCCTCGCCGGGATGGCGCGCGCCAATAGCGGCTGCGAAGTCTGGCAACAGGATTTCCTCGCGCTCGATTTGCCGGAGAAGCGTTTCGATGGCGTGTTCGCCAACGCCGCGCTGTTTCATGTTCCAGGCCGCGAGCTGCCGCGCGTCCTGGGGGATTTGCACGCGACGCTCAAACCGCGCGGCGTGCTGTTCGCCTCGAATCCGCACGGCCGCAACGAGGAGGGCTGGAACCGCGGCCGCTACGGCGCCTACCACGATCTCGACACCTGGCGCCGCTACGTGACGGATGCGGGCTTCACCGAGCTCACGCATTACTATCGTCCCGCCGGCCTGCCGCGCGAACGCCAGCCCTGGCTCGCGAGCGTCTGGCGCAAATTCGATTAGGGTCGCCTCACGACAGGTTGCCGGGCGCGATGCCAAAGTTGAATCCGAATCGCACGGCGCGTTACGCGATAGTTGATCACGTGGCCGGTGTTCGGAATCGGATAGCGGCGTTCGCCGCGCCGCGTCGCGAGCGTTCCGACAGACGGATACGACTGGATCGTCGCCAGGGACTGCGATACCCGTTCGGCAATCTGGCGAGCCGCGCCAAGATCTTCGTCGGCGACCCTTGCGAGGGTCGCCAGATAAGCATCAAGCGCTCGGGGCGCCCATTCAAGCCGCTTTGCGGGTGCTCCGGCGGCCATGAGCGGCGTCGATCACCTGCCGGGCACGGCGCTTTGCCTCGTCGTCCGGTACAGCGCCCCGCCTACGGGTGTCCTCGTCCGCCGCGCGGCTCTCGCGCGCTTCCCACTCACAGAATTCGAAGCCGTCACGCAGCACGAAGCGGAACGCATCCGCGGCCGAGCGCCCGGCGTCGTGGGCGAGCCTCTCAAGTCGTCGCTGCTGCGACAGGTTGAGCGCGAACAATTTCATTGCGTGGCTTGGCATAGGGCAGGGTTAGTCTAGCACCCCGGGCGGCAGATCTTTTTCGCAAAACGCCGCCCTGCGCAATGCGTCGACAGCGCCAGGAAAACGGGGATTTCAATACTTGACCGAGCAGCCGTAAGGCGTCGTGCTCGCCTGGCTCACCGGCTTGCCCGCGAGCAGTTCGTCCATCGCAGCGCGTACGTAATTCCTCGAGGTCTTGATGTCTTCCGGGTCGGTCGAGCGCTTGTCGTCGATCCCGCCGGCGTAAACGAGGACGCCCTTCGGATCGATGATGTACATGTGCGGGGTCGTGCGCGCGCCGTAAGCGCGGCCCACATCGCCCTTCGGATCGAGCAGCGTCGCCGTGGGCGCGGCGTTCATCTGCTTCATCCACCCGGTCATCTCGGCGGGCGCCTTGTACTCGGCGTGCCCGGCGCGGGTCGAATTGATCGAGAGCCACACGACGTCGCGCGCGGTGTAGTCCTTCTGCAGCCGCTGCATGTTGGCGCCGCCGTAGTGCTTGCGCACGTACGGGCACTCGGGATTGACCCACTCGAGCACCACGTACTTGCCGCGGTACTGCGCGAGCTTCACGTTGCCGCCGGCGATGTTCTCCAGCGCGAACTCGGGTGCCGCGGCGCCTACCATGGCGGCCTGCGCGGGCAACGCGGCGAAGAAGATCAATGCGAGCAGATGTTTCATGACGCCTCCTTCATTTCCGGGCGGCCATTATGGGCACGTCGATCTCGTACGCGCGAGTGCCCTCTGCGAATAAAACACCCGCGACGCGCAGGAATTCCCCCACCGGCTGCTGCGAAACGGGAATCGCGAGGCGCACGCCGGTGCCGACGCGCTCGATCGGCTGGGGCGCGGCATGCTGCACCTTGCCTTCCTCGTAGGGAAGGAAGAGCAGCGCTCGCTCCCCGGCCCCGGCGATCTCGAGCATCACCCGGCCGCCCTCGCGCCAGGCGGTCAGCGTCCATTGCGGAGGCGCAGCCTGTGGCACGCGAATAGCGTCGAACGCCACGCCCCACTTGCCCGGACCGCCGCTTCCCGTCGGCAGCTCGAGCGCCAGTTCGCCCGACTCGGGGATGCAGTGATCGGGGTCGCACACGAGCCACTTGGCGCGCGCCTCGAGCCGGACTTTCCCTTTCGCGTCGGCGGGCACGCGAATCTCGCTCGAGAGCAGCACCTCGCCCTCGTAGCCGTAGTTCGCGAGCGGTCCGATCGGCAGCCACTGCGGCACCGGCCAGCGGATCGCGCCGGCGGCGAACCCCGGTGGGAGTTTCCATTCGATCGAGGTCGGCTGCCCCGAGTCGCCCGGGTTGCGCCAGTAGGTGTGCCAGCCGGGCTTCGCCTTCAGGCGCAGCGCGACGAGGAGCGTCTGCCCGGGTTCGGCCGCGTCGCGCGCCGCTACGAGTTCGGCTTGCGCGCGCTCGGTGACCACGACGTGCGCCGCACGCGAGAAAACCAGCCACCACGCGGCGCCTGCGGCGGCGATCGCGACGAGGAGCAGCGCCGGGACGATTGCGTATCGCGTCTTCACGCAATGATCATACGGCGAGTTGGCGCCTTGTTCAGCAATCACATCGGACGATACTCGGCGTGTCGCCCACGCTATAAGGCCGCAAATTGCGGCCTGACCGCATTGACCCCGGCCAAATCTACGCGGCGGCCAGCTCCGCGGTCCTGCCCGCGAGGTAATCCTCGTAGCTGCCGCGGAAGTCGGTCACGCTTGCCGCAGCGCCCGGTTTTTCGGCGGGCCGCAATTCGATCACGCGCGTGGCAAGCGAGGACACGAACTCGCGGTCGTGCGACACGAAGACGAGCGTCCCCGGGTACCTGTCGAGCGCGGTGTTGAGCGACTCGATCGATTCCATGTCGAGGTGGTTGGTCGGCTCATCGAGCAGCATCACGTTCGGCATGCCGAGGACGAGCTTTGCAATCAGCATGCGCTGGCCTTCGCCGCCGGAGATCACGCGGAGCGATTTCTTCTGGTCGTCGCCCGAGAAAAGGAGCTGGCCGAGCGTCGCGCGAACGATCTGCTCGTCCTGCTCTTTTTCTTTCCGGCGCCAGCGCGAGAGCCACTCGGCCAGACTCTCATCCCCTCTTTTGTCGCCGGTCCTGAATTCGTCCGCCGGATCCTGCGGCCAGTAACCCAGGCGCGCCTTCTCCGCCCACTTCACAGTCCCTGTGTCCACCTTCAGATTCCCCGCCAGGCAGCGCAGGAGCGTGGTCTTGCCGACTCCGTTCGGGCCGATGATCGCCACCTTCTCGCCCGCCTCGATCGAAAGGTCGAGCCTGCCGAAGAGCGGCTTGCCGGGCTCGTAGCCTTTCGCCAAACCCTTCGCCTCCAGGGCGAGGCGGTGGAGTTTTTCGTTCGGGTCGACGAGAAAGCGGATGAACGGGTACTGCCGGCTGGAGGGCTTCACATCCTCGACCTTGAGCTTTTCGATCATCTTCCGGCGCGAAGTCGCCTGGCGCGCTTTTGCCTTGTGGGCGCGGAAACGCCGCACGAAGTCTTCCAGCTCGGCGATGCGGTCCTTCGCCTTGGCGTTGTCCTTCTCCAGCTGCTGCTTCGCCAGGGCGGAAGCTTCCATGTAGTCGTCGTAGCTGCCCGGGTAGACGCGGATGCCGCCGAAGTCCACGTCCGCCATGTGCGTGCAGACCGCGGAAAGGAAGTGCCGGTCGTGCGAGATGATGACCATGGTGCTCGTGCGCTGGTTGAGCACCTCCTCCAGCCAGCGGATGCTGTTGATGTCGAGATTGTTGGTCGGCTCATCGAGCAGCAGGATGTCCGGGTCGCCGAAAAGCGCCTGCGCGAGCAGTACGCGCAGCTTCCAGCCCGGCGCCACCGCGCTCATCGGCCCGTCGTGCTGCCCGGTAGGCACGCCCAGGCCCAGCAGCAGCTCGCCCGCCCGCGCCTCGGAGGTGTAGCCGCCGTACTCCGCGTACTTCGCTTCCAGCTCCGCCGCATGCAGGAACTCCTTTTCTCCCGCTTCCGGATCGGAGTAGATCGCGTCGCGCTCGCGCATCGCGGCCCACATCTCGGCGTGGCCCTGCAGCACCACGTCCAGCACGCGCTCGCCTTCGTAGGCGAACTGGTCCTGGCGCAGCCTCCCCACCCGCTCGTTGGAATCGATCGCCACCGACCCCGCGCTCGGCTCGAGCTCGCCGCCGAGGATCTTCATGAAGGTCGATTTGCCGCAGCCGTTCGCGCCGATCAGGCCATAGCGGTTGCCGCCGCCGAACTTCACGGAGACATCCGAAAACAGGGGCTTGGCCCCGAACTGCATGGCGATGCCGGAGGCGATGATCACTTTGGGGTCCTGGAAACAAAAAAGCCGGCCGCGGCCAGCTTTGGATGGGTCCAACTGCGTGGGTGGATTATAGCAGCGTCGCAGGCGATTCCTACTCGCCGTACATCTCGGTGATCAGGAGACGCAGCAGCATGGCGGTCGCGGGCTCCAGCTCATCCAGCCGCCGACCGAGCCTGTGCTTGCTCACCGTGCGGATCTGGTCCACCGCGATCTCGGCCTTGCGGCCCGCGCATGCCGTCTGCAGCCGGCTGCGCCAGCGCGGATGAAGCTTCGTCGTCAGCGGGCACACCACCACGGTATCGAGAAACCGGTTCATATCGTCCCGGCTCACGACCACCACCGGCCGGGTCTTGGCGATCTCGCGCCCGCGCGTGGGCTCGAGGTCGGCAAGGTATACGCCGTAGCGCTCGACCGGGCGCGTCACGCGCTCACCATTTTTCGCCGGGCGCGATCCCGTCCGACAGCGTCGCGTCGAGATCGCTCCAGTCCTCCTTCTCGCGCGCCGCCGCCCGGTACGTTTCCTCCCAAGTGAGGCGCTTGTCCTTTTTCCCGCGCAGCAGAAGCCCTTCCTCGCGGGCCTCCAGCACCAGAGCATCACCGATCTCGTAGCGCTCCAAAACAGCTTTGGGCAGACGCACCCCGCGCGAGTTGCCGATCCGGACCACCTTCAGCTCGACTTTCGCCGGGCTCTTCGGGGTCGTGGGAAGGGGGTCGCGTTTCATGTAATTACTGTACCTACATCGATCTCCGTCGTCAAACCAATGCCGGATGCGACGATCACCGCGCCGCCCCCAGCTGCTCGCGCAGGCGCTTCACGGTCTCGGGCTCGCCGCGCACGCGCAGGAACACGCCCTCGCCGTCGGCGCGCTCCTCCAGCACCGTGCAGCTGGAGAAAATCTCCCCGCGCAGCTTCTGCGCGGCCCAGGGAAGGAAGAGCTCGACCTCGGCGAGGCGCTGCTGGAAAAAAGCGAGGATCGCCTCGCGCAGCTTCGCGATATCGCCCTCCCTTTTCGCGCTCATCACGATGCAGCCGGGGTGCTCGGCGCACAGCGCCGCTTCGCGTTCGGATTGGAGCGCGGCATCGCCCGCGCGGTCGATCTTGTTGAAGACGAGAAGGCGCGGCAGCCCATGCGCGCCGATCTCGTCGAGCACGTCTTGGGTCACCTTGAGCTGGCGCTCGAAGCCCGCATCGCTCGCGTCCACCACGTGCACGAGCAGCGACGCCTCGAGCGCCTCGTCGAGCGTGGACTTGAACGAGGCCACCAGCCCGTGCGGCAGGTTCTTGATGAAGCCGACCGTGTCGCTCACCAGCACGCGCGGCACGCTCTCGGGGTGGAGCGAGCGCACCGTGGTGTCGAGCGTCGCGAAGAGCTTGTCCGCGACCAGCGCCGCGCTCGCCGTGAGAGCGCGCATCAGCGTCGACTTGCCCGCGTTGGTGTAGCCGACGAGCGCCACGCGGGCGAGGCCCTCGCGCTCCTGGCGCCGGGCGCGCTGCGTCTTCTTCTCCAGCCCCATGCCGTCGAGCTCCTCCTGCAGCTCGGCGATGCGGTCGCGGATCTTGCGCCGGTCGAGCTCGCTGTGGGCTTCGCCCGCGCCACGGCCGCCGACGCCGCTGCGCTGGCGGCCCTGCGGCCCGGCGTGCTTCGCTTCTTCGCGCAGGCGCGGCGCCATGTAGCCGAGGCGCGCGATCTCCACCTGCGCGCGCGCGAAGCGCGAGCTCGCGTGGCGGTGGAAGATCTCGAGGATCACCATCGTGCGGTCCATCACCTCGCAGCCGACCTCCTTTTCCAGGTTGAAGGCCTGCGAGGGGGAGATTTCGTGGTCTACGAGGAGCACGTCGGCGCCCGCCTCCTCGCGCAGCAGGCGCAGCTCCTCACGCTTGCCGCGCCCGAAGTACGCCGACGAGTCGAACTTCGCGCGCTTCTGCGTGAACGCGCCTGCGATTTCGAACCCCAGCGTCTTCGCGAGCTGGCGCAGCTCGGCGAGCGACGCCTCGAACTCGGGGTCGCTCACGCTCGCGAGCTGCACCGCCGCGACGATCGCGCGGGCGGGTTTTTGTGCGAGCGTTGTCGAGCTCATCGCTGCAGCTCGGGATGCGTCGCGGCAAGCCATCTGCCGACTTCGCCGAGCAACCTCTGCGCTTCCTCGATGCAGATGGCGAGCGAAGCTGCGTCGATGGAAGCGCCGCTGTAGTCGGCAAGATTGCGCTTGTGGCGCAGCGCGTCCAGCACTGCCACGCGTTCCCCGGGCAGTCCAAGTGTCTTCGGCAGGGACTGAACCACGGTTTGATGGTGCCCGGGAACCTTCGTATCGGGCCGGAAACCGCTCGCCATGAGTGCGGCCAGCGCCGATGGCATGACGCACTTGTAGGCGGCGTCGAAACGGTTCTCGGTGCTGATGTTCTCCGCCCGGGCGTCGGCGAGGTTCCGGCGCGCGGCCGCAAGCAGCCTGCCGATCTCCTTCCCGTCCGTCGCATGCCGCTTGAGCCGGCCGGTCTTGAGCAGGTTATCCAAGGTCATCGGCCGCTCCGATCACGAACAATTTGGTTTCGCCCAGCACCGTCTTCAGGAACCGGTCCTTTCGCTTGCGCTGCGCGGCGAAGTCCGCCTCGCTCATCACGACCGGATTGATCTCGCGCCCGAGACGCTGGCGCAACGGCAGGAGCGCCCCGACGACATCGGCGAATTTCACCTTGCCGATGACGAACAGATCCACGTCGCTCGTCGCCGTTTGCGTTCCCTGGGCCATCGACCCGAAGACGAAAGCCGCCTTGATCCGGTGCGGGAGCGGCGACAGTGCGTCGCGCAGGAGATCCACCAATCCTGCCGTCTTGCGGAACAGCTCGGCCAGTTCCGGGTAGATCGGGCTTGCCCGGTTGGCCCGATAGCGAACCTGGTTGCCAGCCGGCTCTCGCAGAAGGAGCCCCGCGCCGGTCAGCGCGCGCAGCTCGCGGTGCAGCGACCCCGCGGGGACGCCGGTGAGCCGCGAAATCTCGCGCACATGCAGGCTGTCCTCCGGCCGCAGGAGCAGCAGGCCGAGCACTTGGCGGCGGTACGTGCCGAACAGCAGATCGACCGGGTTGGTGGGCATGTGCGGCGATGTGTTCTCAGATTTGCTCCGATTGTAGCTGAAATGAGAACGATCGTCGCGCCCCTGCGCGCGAGCGACGCCTCGAATTCGAGGGCGCTCACGCTGGCGAGCTGCACCGCCGCGATGATGGCGCGGGCGGGTTTCCGGGAGGGTTCTTTCAATCGGGGCCTGCCATCATTGCATCCTGTTGAAAAAACCGCCCATCGAGACCAATCCCTACCTCAGGGATTCTGCACGGTATCGCCGGGATCTGGGCACGAGCGTTTCCGGTTCGACCGCGATCGAGACGGGCGGCCGGGAATCATGCAAATGCCCTGCCGTGCGCTTCACTTCGGTTCGCGCAGCAGCACTTCGACTTCCGCCAGCAGTACGGGAACCTCCTCGTCGATGGTGCTCCAGACGATGCGGTGGTCGATGAGGTCGTATCCGTGCGCCAGCACGTTCCGGAAGTCGACGATTCGCCGCTGCTCGGTGATGCGGCCCGCGGTCCCGGGATCATGCAGAGCGAGCCGGTTCATGGCCTCGCCGATGATTTCGAAATTGCGCTCGATCGCCTGCCTCAGCAGCCGTTCGCGCCGGTAGTGCTCCAGCGTCTAGCCGGCCGTGACCTCGCGAATGAAGGCCGCGGCGTCCCGGACGTCCTCAAGCAGCTTGGGGGTCTTCGGCTGCATAGACGACCCGCCGCGTCTCGTTGACCGCCTCGATGAAGTAGGGATTTTGCAGCGAGCCGGCCGCCACCAGGTCGACCGGCCGGCCGTACAGCGCCTCGAGCGACTCCTTCAGACCGAAGAAACGATCGAACAGCCGCGACGAATCGGCGTCGAATTCCACCAGGAAGTCGAGGTCGCTGCGCTGCGGATCGAACGCATCGCCCGCCGCGGAGCCGAACAGCTCCAGCCGCGCCACCCCATATCGGCGGCACAGCTCCGGAATCTCGGCGAGATGAGAATCGAGCACGCTGGCCATGATGAGCGGTGATTATGCCCTCCGCGCTAGGTGCTCCGCACGGCTCGAAGCACCGCATCGGGGTCCCTGGCGATAACGTTCAGCAGCACGAGCGTCGCGCCGCGCGGCTTTCGGTCCCCGCGCTCCCAATGGCGCAGCGCCCCGAGCCCGATCGCAAAGGTTGCGGCGAACTGCTCCTGCGTCAGCCCGGTGCGCTCGCGTACGGCCTTCACATCCACCGGGGGCGGCACGTGCAGCCGCAGCCGCGCGACCCGCTTGCCCTTGCGGTGGCGCACCGCCTGTTCCAGCCCTCGCTTGATGCTCGAAAACAGTCTGCTCATCTTCAATTCCCCGCAGTTGACTTCAGTATCGCCACCAGTTTCGCCAGCTCGTTGCGCTCGGCCTTGCTCAAATTGTCCTTTTCGTTCTTGCCGAACACCGTCAACAGGTAGAGCGGCATCGCGTCGCCGTGAAAATAGTAGACCACCCGCACCCCGGCGCTCTTGCCGCGCCCGCCGCGCGCCCAGCGCAGTTTGCGCACGCCGCCGGTACCCTGCATCAGGTCGCCGGCTTTCGGCTTCTCGGCAAGGTACTCCACCACCTCCATGCGGTGCGCCGCCGGCAGAAGCCCTTCAGCACTGCGGATGTACTCCGGCGTCTCCGCAACGGTGATCAGCACAGGCATACTAATCCAATGGCTTAGTCTCGTCCAGCCGCTGGAAAATCGCTCATCCCCTTTCCAGCGCGGGCCTGGCCGGCCGGTTGACATAGCTGCGCCGGGGAGGAGCGTGGTAGTGACGGTGATGCGCTAGCCCGCCTCCTCGCCCGCAAAGCTGCGAAGCTCAGGCAACGAGCCGCTGCGGCCCGCGCTCTGCGGCGCAACGAGCGGGATGGCGTCCTCTTCCGCCTCCTTGGCCGAGAGCAGGTCGCGCGCGAATTCGCAGGCCACCGCCATGATCTGGGCCGTATTGCGGTAGTTCATCCGCAGGATCGTCGTGCGGCCGCGCGCCTGGATGCCCACCTCGGCGAAGCTGAACCCGAGCCGCGCCTTGCGCCGATTGATGCTCTGCGCATCGTCGTAGAGCACGAGCAGCGAGTTCGTTTCGGGGTGCACCATCTGCGCCACCAGCTTCAGCCACTCCGGCTCGAAATCGTGGCCCTCGTCCACCAGCACCGCGCCGTACTGCGCGCGCGGCACCTGGCCGCTGTCCACGCCCTGGATGACCGTCTGCACCAGCTTCTCGATGAACTCGTCTCCCGTACCTTCGGGCCGCCGCAGGTGATACAGCCGGAGCTGGTCGTTGCACCAGCCGTGAAAGCTCCGCGCGCTCACCGTGGCCGAGAGCTCGCGCTCCTCGACCATCTGCTGAAGCCGTGCCGCGAGCGCGCGGTTGAAGCAAAGAATCAGAATGGGCTTGCTGGCGAGCGCCTGCGCGAGGACCTGCGCGCGGTAACCCAGGATCATCGTCTTGCCCGAGCCGGCCACGCCGTGAATCACCCGGTGGCCCTCCCCCATGCTCCTGGCGAGCTGCTCCTGCTGGAGATCCATCACCCGGACGATATCCGGCACCGTCTCGACCGAACAGCCCCCAGAGCCGCTGCTGAAACGCCTCCGCGTCCACCGACTCCACCATCTCGTCCTGGCAAATCACGCGCTCGGGCGGAATGACCTGCCCCAAATCGGTCAGCGTGAAAGCGTTGCGCGAGATGTTTGCAAGAACTACGCCATAGCCCCATGGGCAAATCAGCTTGCCTTGATAGCTTGAGCCAGGTTCGGCGATCAGCGCCCGGTCTGATTGCAGAAGCTGCGTTACGCGATGCGCGTACTGCCTGGCCTGCTCAAATGGATTCGCCGTCCGAATCTCTTTACCCTCGACGTAAAGCGTCGCACTGACTTTGTCGATCGCGCGAAGATTCCCGAGCTTCCAGTCCTTGACCTCGATGACCAGCAGGCCACGACGAGGATGAAGAACCAGGAAGTCCGGGTGCTGATGCGAGGCGCCTACAGGAACGTCGTACCAGCAGATGTAGTCGTCTTCCAGGTGCGACTCGAGCCGCCGCGCGAAACGGCGCTCGCCGGAGGTCATCCGGCCTACTACACTCGAAAGGGCGGGGACGAAGTGCGCTATGGAACGTTGAGCCATAGTCGAAGTGCGGGAGCTTGGCGGGGAAGCGGTTGTAGTCGACGAGGACGGGGGCGATGGAGGATCTCCAGAACTGGGAGATAAATTTCATGAAGGGATTACAGGAAGTGATCGCGGTGCCGCCACACAGCCATATCGAGCCTCGAACAACCTCTCCCGCCCCGGCACCGATGGTCGCGTGCGGCTCGGCACCTAGGGGGTGTACCTTTGCGAAAACCGCCATGCACCGCAAGCCCGTAGCATCGTTGTTACAGTTGTGGGTGACAATTAGTGGACACTTAGAATTTACGGGGGAATGGGCGCCAAAGTGATCGCAACGTGGTCGGTCGGCTCCAAACGGACAAAGCGATAGGTCTTCGGCACACAAAACAAGAATGAAAGAGCGTTCCCTTAAAGATCTCTTTCATCTCGTTCGGCAAGTATTGCCCGAAGAGCAACAACTTGTCACCGTAAAGACAGGCACTACGGTACAAGAAGCACTCAACACCATGAAGAGGGGTGGCTTTAGCCAGTTGCCCGTAGTTGAAGGATCGGAAGTGCTGGGTGTATTTTCGTACCGTTCGCTCTCTCAGGGACTCAGCAGGCTTCCTTCAAGAATTCAAGATAGCAAGGCCGCGAACATTCTTGTTCTCCCGGTCGAAGATTTCATTGAAAAACTTCGCTTCGCGCACGTACACGATGAGCTTGCTGCGCTTCTTGACGAATTTGATGTCAACGATGCAATCCTAGTGGGCACGCAAGAACACCTACTTGGGATGATTAGCACAATTGACGCGCTCAAGTATTTTTACTCTGTCGCAAGCCCATACGTACTTCTGAGGGAGATTGAGCTAGCGATTCGGGAACTAATACGTGCGTCTGTTGATGAACCGATCCTGCGGATGTGCTGCGATATATCTCTTAGAGCGCACTACGAAGGCCAGAATCGCCAACCACCGGCTCAGCTATTGGATATGTCCTTTAACGACTACGTGATCCTGCTCAGGTATAGGGAAACATGGATTCGGTTTTCGGAAGTTTTTGGCCAAAATCAAGACATGGCGGCAGCAAAGCTAGCGCCACTGCCTTCTCTACGCAACGACGTTTTTCATTTCAGGCGCGAGTTGACCGTCGCGGAGTACGACACACTTCGGGACTCGAGGGATTGGCTTCTGCGGCGGATCCGAATGGTGGAAGCAAAGAGGGCCGGGAGCTCAGGTGCCTAATAGAGGATCTGCAATATTGCACGGACGCGGGTTGCTGCCCTTTCAAGCGCAATTTGTTGAGGACTTCCTAAAGGCCGACAGCCCCGCGGTTTGGGAACTCGCACTTCCTCCCGGTACTGGTAAGACGTCATTAAGCGTTGAAATTGCCCGCAGTATTGCGAAATCGAATGTCAATGCCCGCCTACTGATCTTGGTTGGGAATCGAGTACTAGGAGACCAGTGGCTTGAGCGCGTGCGACCGGAATTTCCCTATGCGTCATTCATTGATCGCCGGACATTGCTCGAGCTTGAAGGAACCGCCTCATTTCAGACGACACCTTGGCCATCGCCAGCCCTTGTAGTGATGACTATTGACTTGGCAAAGCGAGAGGATGTCCTTCGCCTTCTCAAGACTGTCAAATGGGATCTTGTTATTGCCGACGAAAGTCCACTGTTCGCAGGAAAGCGCGCCGACGCATTCTTAGATTTGATCTCGTCGGACAATGCTGGGCGCGGTTTGATTCTGAACAGTGTTCCCCAAGCTCGAAGATATCCGAAGGGCGTCTCACTCGAACGCCGGGCTTATTCGATGCAGGAAATTGTTGATTGGGATGGCAAGCCAATTTTTGAAAGTAGCCCGCTCTCAATACGCGTGCTTGAGTATCGCAGGAGTAGCGCAGAGGTGGCTCTAATGAAGGCCATCGACGAACTTGCGACCAATCTCCAGAATCTATCGGGCAACCAGACAATTCAAGCCCAAGGCTTAGTTCGCGCCGCCGCTTCCAGCCTTTTTGCGGCCGATGTGGCCGCGCGGCGACTAAGAGACAGTCTAACGCACACCAGGAACCTTATTGCCCACGGCCGATCGAGCGACTTACTTGATGGGGAATCGTTAATCAATCGAATGGCACCAGAAATATCTGAAGATGCCGTTGCGACGACGTCAGCAGTGCCGAACTTGGCTGACATCTCAATGGCAATATCAGCGTTGGAGAAAATCCTGGGCATGCTCGAGGAGATTCCTGTCGATAGCAAGCTCATCGCCCTAGTCGATCATGCAGTGGAAGCAACGAAGTCTCACCCCTATTGGATGTGCATCTGGGCTTCCTATGTTGTAACTGCCTCATATCTGTCCAGCAGTCTCGATCATCGAGTGTCTGCGCCACTTTACAGATTATCGGGATCGTCTACCTTTTCCGAACGCCAATTGACGATGGACAATTTCCGCACAAATGGCGGCATCCTTATTACGAGTGGTCCGCCGCTCGAAGGTGTAAGTTTGACTTTCGTAGACGAGTGTATCCACTATGACTTACCTGCAGATCCACGGCTGATCGATCAGCGGCTCGGTCGTTTTTTGAGAGTTGGCCGCAGTAAGGCCTTTCAAAGTGTAGTGCTGAAAGATCTCGAGAATAGTCTGAACTGGGACACAGCTACATTTACTGGCTTCGCCCTCTCGTCCAAATCTTTTGGCAAGTAGCCACAGACGAGCCGTGAGGATCGCGGTCTTTCCCATTACTTACCCCCATGCTCTATGACCGCTACGGTTGGCAATCGGATTTCGATACCTTCTCGAAATCCGTCCCTCGAGTCGTGCGCGTCCAGCTGAATGAATTCGTTCCCGACGCTTCGCCCGAACAGATACGCGCTTGGGACCTGTCTATTCCGTGGTTGCAGAGGAAATGCCGCGAACTGACCGCTCGCGATTCAGCTGCAGGCGAATACACCGCGATCCTTGAGTACGAACTGCCGCGAGACTTTCGGCGGCCGGACGTGATCATTCTGGAGCGCGGCTGCATTGCAGTGCTGGAACTCAAAGGGCGGCCGTACGCCACGCAGGGCGCGATCGACCAGGCCCTCGGCTACGCGCGGGATCTTGCGGCATACCACGCCGCGTGTGCTGGCCGCACCGTGACGCCGGTGTTGGTGATTCGCGGCAGCAATCCGGAACCCGTCATCCGAGACGGCGTTCACGTCGTATCGCCGGAGGGGCTCGACCTCTTGCTGCAGGAGTTCTCCAGGGAGAACGAACCTCTCATTTCAGTAGACGCGTTTCTCGCACAAGATGCGTACGCCCCCCTTCCTTCGATCGTGCAGGCCGCGCGTGAATTATTCAACAAACGGCCGCTGCCGATGATCAAACGAGCGCGCGCAGCGACTGAGCCTGCACTGCAGCACATAACGGCGATCGCGCACGAAGCGGCAATAACAAAGACCCGTCATCTTGTTCTCCTGAGTGGTGTTCCCGGTTCTGGCAAGACACTGGTCGGATTGCAGCTAGTCCACGCCGGGTGGCTCGATGATCTCGCCGTAGATCGCGGAGCCGGGAAGCCGTCCGGCGCCGCAGTTTATCTTTCCGGAAACGGACCGCTAGTACAGGTATTGCAGCATGCCCTAAGGGAAGGCGGAGGAGGAGGCGGAACCTTCGTTCAGGACATTAAGAAGTACGTTGCGTACTATAGCCGCCCGCGTGCGCCTGCGCCGCCCGAGCACTTGATCGTTTTCGATGAAGCGCAGCGCGCGCACGATGCCGAGCGCGTCGCCAAAGTTCATAAGCGCAAAGTCGGAAAATCGGAACCGCAACATCTCCTCGAATTTTGTGGCCGCATTCCGGAATGGTGCGTTCTGGTTGCACTGATCGGTGATGGTCAGGCAATCCATAGCGGCGAGGAAGGTGGTGCCCCACTTTGGGCGGATGCCATCCGGCAACTACCGGGTGGCAAACAATGGTCCGTTCATGGCGCATCCCGTTTTGCGCCGATTTTCGCGGTGGCAGGAGCGCAGGGGCACTGGGACGAAGTCTTAAGTCTCGACACCGAGATACGATTTCACTTGACGCCCAAGGTTCACCAATTCGTCGGCGGGCTACTGGACGGCCAGCCCGTCGACCAACTCGCGAAGATATCGTCGGAGCTCTATACGAATTCGCATCGTTTTCTGGTCACCCGTAATGTGGAGGCCGCGTGCGCTTACTTGCGCGAGCGCTATGCCGACGCCAAAGAGGCGCGGTTCGGCCTGCTGGCGTCTTCCAAAGACAAATGGCTCGCCGAATTCGGCATCGATAATTCTTGGTTGACCACCAGACGACTTCGAGTGGGGCCCTGGTATAACGCGGCCCCGACAGACCCCTCCTCGTGCTGTCAGCTTGACACTGTGGCGACCGAGTTCTCCTCGCAGGGTCTCGAGCTCGACTGCGCGCTGCTCGCCTGGGGCTCGGACTTGCTATGGACAGAGGGTCAGTGGTCCATCAACCATTCGCGCGGTGCGCGCGGTATGCTCAAGGATCCGATGGCGATGCGGAAGAATGTTTATCGGGTTCTGCTCACGCGAGGTCGAGACGGAACAATGATATTCGTGCCACCCGACGCCCGTTTCGACGCCACTTACAAGCGGTTGTGTTCTAGCGGCTGTCGCGCGCTAGAGCAGATTCGCGGTATGTAGCTTTCCGCCAGCGCGGCTCATTTGACCATCTTGCGAGCGAACCTCGCGAGAATCTCCGCACTGGGCACATCAGCGAGAGAAACCAAGCGGTTTGCAAGAACTACAGGCAACAAGGCGTTGTCGTACATCGAGCATCTCAGCTCACCCACCACGGTCAGGACCTCCGGAGCGTTGAATAGATCGAACAACTTGGGGGCCGGCAGGTGCCGACGCGTAGGAAGCGTGGCTACGTACACGTCCCCTCGGCTACTCTTGAAGAGTAACTTGGCACCGTAGTAGGTGTTAAAGCCAAACGCTTGGCCAGTTGGATCCCCCGGCTGGATGTACTTGTAGATGTATTCGTTGTCTAGCATCACATAGTGACTGGGCTTCAACTGCTCCGCAATCAGAGCGGCGTGCTCGACAAAGCTTCCACTCTTCTCCAACCCAACCAAGCAAATCGAGGGCTTACCGTTGTCCTTGTCAGCGAGATAGGCCATGAGCTCTAACATCGGTTTCCGGAGCGGTGCAACAACACCAAAAAAGGCAAGAGGTCCATCTCTAATTAGAAGGACTTCGCGTAGGGCAGCAGGTTTCAGTTTCAGAACCGAGCGAATGATGTGGACAATGACCAGCTGCTCGAGCGTCGTCAGGAGGTAAGCCATTATTCCGCCCGCGCCCTGCTCCTCGTCGACACGTTCATAGAGGCGCAACGAATCCGAGATGTAGATCTCTGCTCCACATGAAGAGCATTGATTGACAATTGGGCCGCCGGACCGAAATTCAGTGCTTTTTCCGGCAGTAGCGCAAGAAGGACACACGGGGATGCTCCACCGTTCCCGGTCCACGTCCGGCAGCCACTCTCGAAATAGCAGCCACTGAAGTGCTTGAACTAGATCCGCGTGCTTGTCCGCCATGAAGGAATGAATGGTCTTGCGAACCCCAGCGACAAAGCTGGGCGAACCCGGCGCACGAACTGCTTTCGCCGGCAGCACCAAGGAATAACGCTGCAGGTTCTTCAGGACAGCCATGTCCTCCGGCCCTATAAAGGTTTGTCGGTCCAGCTCTCCCAAATCCTTGAGGTCGAGCATCAATGGGCCAAAGGTAAGAAACGCGACGGAAGCGCTAGGAAATTCCTTTCGAACCGACGCTTCTGTCATACCGCCATCTACCGCGATGACCGACTGTATCCGCCTTTCACTTGTTGGGAGGGCCTGCTGCAGTTCGGCCAGCAGGGCACCTGGCGGTGCCGAGGGAAGGGTGCAGGCCGAAACGAACTCTTGAACGTCTGGATTGTTCAGGATTTCGGTGTGAGCAATTTTGCTCGCACGCTCAAACGGCTTCCGACCCTGGATCTTTCCGTATCCCATCAGCTGGATTTCTTCGCCGAGAAACGGTCGATCTGCACAGGGACGATGAAGGCATTCGAGTATGTCTTCATTCGGATGAACCCGCGGTCAGGCGCGCGACGCAGGCTCTTCACGAAATCCTCGAAGTCGTAGAACTTCTCAACCTCTCGCAGTTCATCCTGATTGTTTAGGTGTGACACGAACCAGTTCTGCGTGTTCTTCAATACGTTCGCTGAGATTGAGCTCACCTCCTGGGTTGCATAGGCGAGACCCAAGCGAAGCTTTGCGCCTTCCTTGGCTAGGCGGTTGTAGATCTGGCTGAGATCTTTGTCGTCCCTCTTCGGAAATAGATTGTGAGCCTCCTCAAAGTACAGCTGAATATAGTTGGCCGCTTCGTTCGCGATAAAACGCCTCATGGCATCGTCAAAGATCCGTCGGCAGATCCGTTCAGAGTAGGTCTGCTGTAACTTGGGATCACCTTGTGACAGATCGATGATCACAATCTCACCTTTGCGCAATTTCTCGACGATGTCGCCCTCAAAGGACGAGGTGTTTGTGGGGGAGTGGTATTTGCTGAACTGCCGAAGTTTCTGAAAGCCTGACACGGTTGCCGTACCGCCGGGCTTATTTTTCCGCGTTAGTACCTTCATTACTGCCTTCAAATCTTCATCAGCCCACTCCCTTCCTTTTTTCTTCTTGTAGTCTGCGAAAAAGGCGTGGTCATCGTAGGCATCCCAGACAGATGAAAACCAATCCGCTGCTTCCTCATATGTGAGCCCTTTCGATGGTTCTTTCCCTCCCCCAAGATCCGCGTTTAGCTCTCTATTTCCCTCAAAATGAACCTTTTGGCCGTCGCTCCCGAACCCTGCCCGGTGTAGCACTGCCCTGTATGCGGCCTTCAATCGATCGCGGCGAACCTTGACAGATTGATCCATCTCCTCGGGCTCGCTCATGTCAATTGAAAGAAAGCTTTTCACATAGTCCCCAGGTTCCTCCGAAAGGAAGCTCTGGATCAGGCCAAAACCTGCCTCGAGGTCTCGGTAGAAATTCAGCTTCATAACCTCGAATCCCTCCTTTTCGAGGAGGGAATAGCGAGTGGTATCGTTCTTAAACAATTCGAAGATGGCGGTTCCCTCGTCCTGTTGATTCGCGTTGGCGTATTCACCGTTAATGTCGAAGATAATTTGACCGATCGGTTTCAGCGGTTGGCCGTCAATCTCCACCTTCGTCCCAGAAAGCTGCTTGACCGATTCAAGAATCTTCTTAACCGTGTTCGACTTGCCCGTTCGGGTCATGCCGAACAAAGCGGTACGCTTTCCAACGAAGTCCAGAGCCGAGACATAGATAGGAACCTCCACTCCTTGCTCGATGCGGCGAGAAGCGCTATAGCGGACGCAACCCAGGCGTACCTGCTCTGGGCCTCCGGGTATCCCGTCTCCCTCCCGGAAATTCACGATGTACTCGAGGACTTTGCCTGCAGGTTTGTACACCGAATAGTTGTGCGCGCTGTAGAAGTTCTCGACATCCGCGCCGAAGAGCGTCTTCCCGTTCTGTCGGTAGTAGGTGCCGAGCACCCGGCACTCCAAGCCTGAGAACATGAACTCGTACCGCGTGAAGCTGTCGAGCTTTTTGCTGCCCGAGGGTCCGGGTGTCTGCCCTTCCTTATAGTAGTCGACCATCGAAGCAATGACATCGGAATCCGTAGGCAGCGCGGTTGGCCCTATCACCCGGACCAGCACCATTTCCTCAACCTCCGCCTCTCCGTCGTACGCGCACAGCAGGAAGCTGCCCGCCGGAATTCCACCGACGCGATGCTTCCACTTGTCGTTGACGAGGATGTTGACGGTCTCGTAGTCGAAGTAAAACGGACGCCCGATAAACATCGCCTCTTCTCGCCCGTTCTTGAAGATGTCGGTCGATGCGAGCGCCTTGAGCTTCTCCTTAAGATCTTCCATCGACGTGCTCCCCAGTTCGTTCTTTCACCCAGTTGATCCTCGGGGCAGGCGGCAGCTCGAGGGCGTGCTTCCCGCCAAGAACAAGAATGCGATCCACCTTTGTTGCCCGCCCGCGAGTCCGACCCCAAATTCGGCTCACCTTGCTCTCGATCGGCAAATGGTCCGATATCGAACGAAGCAGCCGAAATCCCGTTCCAGGCACACTGTATCGCGCTACTTCACGAGCTAGGTTCAACTGCTCCTCTCCTCGTCGAACGTCGCCAATAACGAGACAAGCGTATCCATCCTTTCTCACTCGCTTACGCAGCGACTTCAGCGCTGAATGCATGAACGAGAGATAACGAGGCAGCGAGGCAGACGTGAACAGATTTGCATCTACGGCGGGCGGCGCTTCCCCAAGCATCCACAGTCGAAGCCAGTTCAGCTTTCCGTACTTCATGACCTGAAGGTAGGGCGGCGAGCTGAAAATAAGCTTTGCTTCATCCATGTCCTCGGGCCATTGAATCGGATCCCTGACGTCCTGAAGCCAAGCACGTCCCGTCGAGCAAGCTTTCCCTGCCTCCCCAAGGGTCTCGATCCGCTGCTCAACCACGTCGAACACGCTAACGTTGGGAGGTACGAGACGATGGGTTTTGACGTACCGGGACACGTAGCCCGGCGCCATGGAGAAAGTATTGGGCATGGCAACCGACAATCCCCTAGGCGTGCCATCGCTTCGGGCGTTCGCATGCAGCACGCCCAGGATCACAGCCATCAGGTAGCGGTCGGTCTTTCGGCTCAGCTGCAGCTCCTGCTGCAGCCAAACCAATTGCTCCAGCGTTCGCCTGGAAAAGAGCAATCGAATGTGATCGTCTACATCAGCAGTTTGCGGCCTTTGATAACTGGCGCGTAGCTCATCAAGCCTTCGCGTCAGGCTCCTTGCGTCCACCGGCTGTGCCTTGGCTGAACTGAGCACCCAGGCCAGCGGACTCGCGTCCGAACCGAGCCCGATCCGTCCAAGCAGGCACGCCTCCAGGACCGTCGTACCGCGACCACTGAACGGGTCGTACACGACATCTCCCAGATCGGTGAGCCAGCGCACGAAGTAATGAGGCAGTGTCGGCGGAAACATTGCCATGTAGGAGCACATGGAATGCAACCGATGCCCCCAACGCCGTGGAGCACGCCGCCAACTCACTTGAGAACCGCTGCTGATGTTGTTCATCGTCTAGCGCAGGGTCGTGACGTATTCCGCGACCACCGTGACATGCTCTGCGTCTTCCGGCTTGAGTTCGATGGGCTCGAAGTTTGGATTCATCGGAGACAGCGTGATGGTCTCATGTCGCCACGACCCCTCCGCAGTCAAGCGCTTCTTGGAGGAATAGCGCTTCACGGTGAACGATCCTCCGGTTTCAGGATCTGCGGTGCCGCGGTATTGAATCAGGACAATCTTTCCTTGGCGGGATCCAGCCGGCTTTGCGCGAAATATCAAGTAGTCGCCATCGTGAATCATCGGCTCCATCGACTTTCCCACAGCCCTACAAACAAACATTTGCTCGTCAAGCCTTCCCAACATCTCCGCGTTTACCCACCCCTCCGGTTCGACTGACTCCCCTTGACCAAAGTAACCGGCCGCCGCTCGCAAGCCATACAAAGGCAAGAGAGTCTTGTAGGCCTCGCGCCCAGGTTCCTCGACTTTGAATAATCCTCGCTGTGGGCCCCGGGAAGGAACAACAATGCTTTCTGCCAATTCAGCCACCGACTTCGCTCCGGCGGCAAGCGCGCTCTCCAACTTGCGCTGCGGCAAAAACAGGTACCGCCACCGACCAAACTTCGTGCCACTCATCTTGTCGCACCAAACGCGTGCCGCTTCGCTCTTAAGAAAGGTATTCGAACGAATCTCTCCTTTGGTCTCTGCGAGCCACATAACCTCGCGCCCTTCAGCGTCCTTGGTTACTACTACAAAATCAGGGTAGTACTGCCTGGGGCGATTGCTCTCGTAGTACGTGACGGAAAACCCAAGCCGCTCGTTCTTGAAGTACCGGATAACGTCCTTCGCGGTGTCCAGAAAATCAGCGAAGCGTTTCTCCAATTCGGTGTGGCACGCAACCTTGTTTGTATGACACCGCTTGCCTTCCGCAATCATCCCAGTCCACTGGAAGCGCCGAAGGTTGGCCGAATCCAGCCACTCCGGAGACCCAAGAATCGGTACTGCCTGGACGTTCGCAGCGCCGGCGCCGCGAATGGCGTTTTCGAGAATATCGAGGACCTGCCGGCGCCAGTAGTAGATTCCGACATCGCGCGGGTCGCTACGCGTACCACCTACATCGATGAGCGCGACTCGCGATTCAAGGTATTGGCGGGAAACGTCAAGGAGTTCCTCAAACGTGGGACCAATACCAAGATCCCCCGCCGAACCGGGGTTTGTCCCCTGATGTAGCTCCTCCGCCACAAGAAAAGCCGTACGAAGAACAGGCCATTCCTTGCGCACTTCCTCTAGCGTCATCACGGCTTCAGGGGCACCGCCTACCACGGGCCGAACGTGGACGTTTGGTGGCGTTGCTTTGGGATTGATCTTGATCTCAGCCAGGCCGTCTACGCGAATGAGATCGGCGAGTGAGGCGGAAACGCCGACCGCCCACGATCGAACATTCGGCACGCGAATCCGAAACTTCTCTTTCTTGACCTCCGGCTCGATCCAAACCGGTTTTTGTCCCCAGGCGCCAGTTTTCGGGCGTTTACGCTTTTCGACCGGGAAGCCGATGAAGGGAATGCCGAAGGCGTCGACCGTTTCCTCGCTGCCTTCGGGCCGCTCAGCGAGCGGTTGGTTTAGGACGTCGTAGTTGGTCCTGCGCAAGCCACGCCCTATCACCTGCTCGGTTAGGAGCGGTGAGCCGAAGGCACGCAGGCCGAGGATGTGCGTCACGCTCTTTACATCCCACCCCTCGGAAAGCATATTCACGCTCACGATGCAACGCACCCGTTCGCCGGGCTTTCCCTTCGACCCGACTGTGTTCACCATTTCGCGCAACACGGCCTCGTTGCCTTTGTCGGCGTCGAACACCTTCGAGTCGATTGGAATAGTGACCCATTTCCGACGGTCGTCGTCGCCTTCGTTTCTCACGAAGTCAAAGCTCTGAAGATGCTTGAACAGCCACTCAGCACGTTGGGCGCTGTCCACCACGCAGAGAAGGACCGGGCTCGGTCCACGCGCAAATTCGAATGTACTCGACCACTCGTCGTAGTCCTTCTTCCAGGCGGAGTAGATTGACCACACCGCTCCTTTGCATGCTTTGAGGTACTCAACTTCGGTCTTGGCCCCTTTGACCTCGTCCCATAGATCCAGATACACACGCCCATGCTCATCCGGATCCGGCAACCGGACCACCTTGACGAGACCTGACTCGAAAGCGTCATAGACCGAAAAGTCCGATATCAACCACTCAAAGAGCGTTCCTTCAGGCTTCGGCGATCCGGATCCGTACCAAGGCGTCGCCGAAAGATCGATCACGGTGCTCACTTGAGCAGCTTTCGAGATCCGTTCGAGAATCTTGCTCCATTTGATGTATTCGGCCTCCTCGCCCTGTCGGCCGCGCTTCTCGCCGTACACATGGTGAGCCTCATCATTGATCACAACGAGATCGCGCCACCCTCCGAGCAGCCGGCGTATCGCCGCGTTGGGATCCTGGCGAGCACGGCGTTGCATCGCACGCAACACGGCTTGGGGAACGAACCGCCCTTCTTCGAGCGGAACCTCACCCTCACCGATCCAGTCCTCGCGTTTTGCTTCTAACGGAATCCCCTGCCAATTCCGCACGACTACGTTCGGATGGAACTCCTCGCGGTACTCTGGAGGCACCGTGTCGAACGCGTCATACAGGTTGTGCTCCCCCGCGGGTTCCAACCCATCCCCGCGAGGTACCCCACTCACCCGATAGCGGACCGTGAGATTGGGTACCAGCACGAGGAAATTCTGTGAAAGCGACGAGCCACTTACCTTGCGCTTGTGCAGCGTTGCCCAGGTGACAAGCATTGCCATCACAACAGTCTTCCCGGTGCCGGTAGCGAGCTTGAGGGCGTAGCGCAAGAGCTCACCGGTCTCGGGCATCCGACGGCAGTTCTGCACCTCGTAGAGATAGATGACGGCCTCTAATGGGACTCGTATAAGTACATGACGGCCTCAGAACGCCAACTCGGCTTGCTGCCAGAACGAGCGGATGAGACTCGGTCGGCGCTGCATCGACTTCAGCCGCCGGCGCGCAAGGTCGCCG
>Ga0080064_1001383_pt1 | contig 49450 bp, 58 predicted proteins | sample Subgrocontami54m_FD_69260 | JGI IMG/M metagenome (GOLD analysis project Ga0080064, IMG submission 69260) | Subsurface groundwater microbial communities from S. Glens Falls, New York, USA - GMW46 contaminated, 5.4 m (SPADES assembly) (version 2) ...
TATGATGAATTAAGATTATGGTTCGCCGATTACCTCTATGACTACAATTACAAGAGACCTCACCTTGGGATTAACTTAAAGACACCCTACGAAGTTGTAACAAATGTCTTGGGAGATTAAGTGTTGGACTTTTATTTCTTTGGTGGTTGTTCCGGGGGTTTTTTGGGTTCGTGGCCGCCGAACTCTTTCCGTAACGCCGCGACTAGTTTGGCTGCAAACGTATCTTGAGTGGTTTTATCATATTGCGAACGATCCCTAAATTGGAGGGACTGCTCAATGACATAAATTGGCACATGCGCTTCTTTTGCTGCATCAACTGTCCATTTTCCTTCACCTGTCGCGTCAATTGCACCATCAAACTTTGAAAGTCCGGGATCCTTTGATAGAGCATCCGCAGCCATTTGTGTCAAAAAGCTTGAGACAATACTTCCTCTTTGCCATGTATTTAAAACATCAACCATATTAACGTTATAGGCGCTTTTTGCGAGAACTCCGAGCCCCTCGCCAAGTGCCTGCATCATCCCATACTCGACACCATTGTGAATCATTTTTACAAAATGTCCTGCTCCTCCTGTCCCAAAATATGTGTGCGCGCCATTCGGCTTTGCCAAACTATCAAGAAGAGGAATTATATAATCATATCCCTCTTTATCTCCGCCAACCATAAGTGAAGCTCCATTTTCCTGAGCGTGGATGCCGCCTGAAACACCGATACCTAAGTATTTAACGCCCTTTCCCTTAAATTCTTCAAACCTTCTATCTGTGTCTTTAAAAAACGCGTTGCCTCCATCAATAACGATATCTCCTGCTTCAACGATATTACCAATTTCTTTGAGAGTCGTTTCAGTCGCCTCACCCGCAGGCAACATAGACCAGATAACGCGGGGCTTACGTAATGTAGTACGAAGTTCTTCAATAGAATGACTGATGACTAATTTTTGATTTAAAATAAACTCTGCTTTGTCGACTCTGAACTGTTCAACTGTCTCTCTTGTCCTGTTCCATACAACGACTTGATGCCCATCTCTCATGAGCTTTTCTGCAATAAGTCTTCCCATTTTCCCCAAACCTAAAATGCCTACTTGCATATGTAGTAAAATTTCTAATTACTCTAATTAATCTAATTGACCTAATCAATGCCCAAAACTTTAATGTCTAATTATTTTATTGTAAACTACTAATACCAATTAGGCAATTTATTTTACTTTTTTATAAATTGTATTAAAGATAAGATTTAATTCTTTTGCTTCTTGCCAGAGAGGCTTTGCTTCTTCTCTTAATTCCGGAATGGTAATTGCAATCATTCGGATGAAGTGTTTTGATTCTCGTGATTCTTTTTTACAAATTCCTATTTTATGCCGAAAGTCTTGCTTACTTTCTGCATCATCTGCTTCGCAGTAATTTGCACCAACGCTTGTTCCTGCTTTCACAAGCTGGATTATTAATGGATCTGTAATTGGTCCTCTTGGTATTTTCTTACAGAACAAAATAACATTTTCACCAAGCCTCGCAGTTCTTTCTTCTAAGTCATACTTGGAAGAAATTTTGTCATTAGTCATTTGTTAGGTAAATTAGGCCTGCCTGCCCTGAACCAGAGCGGTTCGGGGCCTGCCGACAGGCAGGAATTAGGTTAATTAGGTCAATTTCTAAAACCATTTCTTGCCGTCTTTTTCAAGCAATTTTTCAGCTTCTTTTGGTCCCCAAGTACCAGGCGTATAGATAGGGAGATCTGATTCATTGTTATTCTGCTTTGTCCCGTACCGTCCGGTACGGGGCTTTGCAGAAGACCATCCCTCAAGAATCCCCGAAATCAATCTCCAAGAACTTTCAAGTTCATCAGATCGGTTAAAGAGCATCTGATCCCCAGATAAAATATCCAAAAGCAGCTTTTCATATGCTTCAATGCTACGCTCTTCAAAAACTTCACTGTAGGAAAATTTTAAATCAACCGTATCAAGTGATACTTTTTGCCCGGGTCTTTTGGCAATGACGCGTATCCCGATTCCCTCATTCGGTTGAATTCGAATTGTTAAGACATTGCCGACTTCAGGACAACCGTATTCCTTAAAAAGCAAATGACAGGTTTGAATAAACACTATTTTTATATCGACAACATCCCGCGCCATCTTTTTTCCGGCCCTTAGATAAAATGGGACACCTTTAAATCTGTCAGTATCAACAAAAAGCTTCATTGCGACAAATGTCTCGGTAGTCGAATCCTTTGCGACATTTTTTTCTTCAGTAAATCCTCGATATTGTCCACGAACAACATAATCTGAAACTTGAGGTGGAGGTATTTGACGGATTGCTTTTATGGCATTTGCCCTACTGTCTCTGACACTTTCTTTTGAAAAACTAAGTGGTTGCTCCATAGCAACTGTTGCAAGAAGCTGGAGCAGATGATTTTGCGCGACGTCCCGTAGCATTCCGACTCCGTCAAAAAATTTACCTCGATTTCCAACCCCGCTTTTTTCAGCAAATGTTATCTGAACATGATCAATATGCTCTTTATTCCAGACCGGCTCAAAAATGCTATTGGCAAATCGAAAAGCAATCATATTTTGAACCGTTTCTTTTGCGAGATAGTGATCAACACGGTAAATTTGTTTTTCTTCAAACATTTCTGCCAGCTTTTTATCAAGCTGCATTGCATTTTCCAAATCTTTCCCAAAAGGTTTTTCAATCGCAAGCCTCGTCCACTGGCTTTTATCAATTTCCTGCTGGCCCTCCGTCTTGTCCGCCATAGCTTTAGCGGCGGCGGAAGCCTTGGTAAAGGCGGGACCGCAGCCTTCCGAGAGTTTTGTCTCATGAAGATGTGAGAGTATTTTTAAGTAGTTATCGGGCGGAGTTGCGAGGTAAAATATTCGCGTGATACACGCTCCGACCTCTCTGTCAAAGTTGTTAAGTTTATCAATAAGTTCGTTATAGCCTGTCACTTCATCAAACAGTCCTTGTTGATAGTAAATGTTTTTTGCGAATGACTGCCATAACTCCTGATCGTTTGCACCAATCCTCCAATTATCATGAATCATCTGTCTGTATTCTTCATCGGTAAACTGTCGCCTTGCAAAGCCAACAATGTAGAATTTTCCTTTGCCCTCCGAAGCCTTGGCGGAGGATGGGTCGCCGAGATGCCCAGCTTTAAACAAAGACAAAAGAGCGGGGAAAAGTTTGTTTTGAGCCAGATCTCCTGTAGCACCGAAAATGACCATTATAAACGGGGACTTCATATCTACACATTGTACTCTGACAATCATCTATTAAGCAAGAGGAATGATAAACCAATTTATCCTGCACCGAATACATCCTATAGGTTGAGGTTGTTCGTCATATTTGTTATAATCCTTAGCTATGGCAAAAGAGCGAGAAAAACCACAATCTTCCGAGGAAAATGGGGGCGAAAAGTTTGTACTTTGGAGACTACAAAGCGCACTTGTGGATCAACGAGGGAAAAGCCAATCTGAGTTTGTGGTACGTGAAGAAATCCCGGTAACATCGGTTAGTAATATATTTAACCCCAGATGGTCAACCAAAACAGCAAGAGTAGAGCCACTTATACAAATAGTTGCAAAATCGGAGGACGGTAGAACATTTTACGGAAATTGCTTTACCGCTACCAATGTTAGTAAAGCTCATACTAATTGGTATTGTAAAGAAGAAGAGGAGCTTAAAGTAGAAAGGTTAAAAAGGAAAACGTGGATAAGTGATGAATTTAGTATTCTTCATCCGGACAGAAAAGAGGGTGAAGAATACATTTGGATGAAGATTGTTGACTCAAAAGAAGCTCGTGCAAAACCAGGAATTACTTATATGAATCCTGACGGAACCCCAATGCCCCACCCTCAGGAATAATTTTTTGAAAATGCATACCTATCGCGTTGTGAGATAAGCGGCGGGAATAAGACCGAATGCACCTCCCCTCGCTTGCCGAAGATGTATTTTTAGTTTAGACTCTTTGATCGGTAATGAGAAGAGTCTTTTTGGCAATTTCCGGACGTTTATAAAACCGGGCAGGAATTTCTTCTTCAGATCCATCACTGAACATCATTTCAAGCGCGTCTTTTTTGTCTTCTCCGAATACAAGTACCAGTAAGACATCAAGCATCGACAACCCAAGAAATGTCATTGTAACCCGCTGCCTAAAAGGTCCTGTCGGGTCGTCGAATTCCGAAACCAATAAATTTTTTCTGATCCGATCAAATAATGGATTTTTAAAATCTTTCCTGTTGCCTGCAATACCCGCAGTGTGTCCATCTGCGCCAATCCCCAGTATCCCGACACTTCTTGGAAAAACAGTGTTAAGAGAACGAACCAATTTATCATATTCTTCTGCAGTCTGCTTACGACCTTTATCAACGGTAAGAATCGGATAGAATGGAACATCACGAATTTCAAGATATCTTACAAGCCCTGTCTCCCGTATCATTTTCTCATTGCTCGATGGATGATTCTTCTCACCGTACCGTTCATCAACAAATCCAACTGCACCGGGTATCAGAGTTTCCTGTGAGGCTATTTTCTCGTAGAGTCCTTTTGGCGTTTTGCCGCCCGAGAGGTAAAGGGCTGTTTTTCTATCAACAATTTCCTCAAGGAGCGAGGTCATAAGATCAAATCCGTTATTCTGATTTTTTACTGTGCAGACAGTTATGCCTTCGTTTAGATGGGAAAGAACGTTAAGTTCTCTTATGATGTTTTGAATTTTTTGAAACATTATCTCGCAAATGGTGTCGCTGTGGGAAAAACAATGGGAACCGATGATGACGGATCAGCGGAAGAAATGCATCGAAAGTTTTGAGTTTCAAAATAGATACATAACTCGTAATCTCCTTTACCTAAAATTCTATACGGATACTCTTTTCCGGTTTTTGGATCTGTGGGAATTTCGGGTAAATATCCCGGTGTTAACAGCTTAAGCGAAGACGGGTATGAATTCTTATCGCTGTAATATTTATTTATAGCAGCACTAATCTTATTAAAAGCATCTTCTCTTTGCTTATCCCGAGGAGCTGCTCTAAAACCTATTGGATCAAAGGAGTAAAAAAGCACGAGTGCTATGGTAAGTAATAACAGACCGATTCCGGCGAAAAAACCTACAATAGTCTTTGTGGGTAATTGAGAAGTTTTTGCATCAAGCGTTTGGAGCGTTTTTGTTATTGATGAAACAACCGGAATTTCCAGTAATGCCGTACGCTGAATATAGGAAATAGCTTCGTTTATATCTGTTTCCGTCCACCCCAGCGACTGAAGAGACTCCATGATACTCTCCCGTCTTTCTCCCTGTTGGAATCTACTTGCAACTTCTTCAACAAGCTCTTGTGTAATCATAGACAAATACTGTTCTAAGGCTGCAAAACAAAAGAGCAAAATCTTTCATATGTGCCCTAAAAATAGTCAAACAGATAGGAAAAATAAAGTCAAGAAATTGCGGGTGTTGAAGACTATAAAAGAAATTGAAAAATGTCTTTTATGCTGACAACTATGACAAGGACGATGAGAATTGCCATACCGACTGAGTTAATGTAGCCCTCTATTTTAGGATCTATTTTTCTCCCAACAACTCCTTCTATGAGGACAAAAAACAATCTCCCTCCATCAAGTCCCGGAATTGGTAATACATTAAAAAATGCCAGCATTATAGATAAAATCCCTGTGAGATTTAATAATTCCAACATCCGAGCTTGTAAATTAGGAATGCCTACAACTTTTCCAACAGTAGCACCGATTGCAATTGGTCCTCCGACATTTTGAGCTATTGGTTGAAATGTTTTTTCCCTTATTGACTGGCCCACTAAATACTTCAATCCTTCTATATTAAATAGTAAAACATTTGCTGTATGAGAAACGCCGGCAAATATTTTCTGGGTTGGAGTTTTGTAGTCAAGAATAACAACGTTTAAAGGATTATAGTCAAACAGTATACCTACTGCTCCTTGATTTTTTGGCGCAGAAATTCTTGGTGTAACTTTCGCTGAAAATCTTTTTTTGCTATTTAACTCCAACCATTCTATTGTTATTTCACGACCCTTATTTTGATTGATTATTTTAATTAACTCATTAGTGCTCGTAATTTTTTTACCGTTAAGTGAGAGTAATACGGAAGGCGCTTTAAGCCCTGCTTTCTCAGCCGGAGAATTTGGAGAAACTTTTCCAATAGCAATTCCCTTTGGTACGAAAGTTTGAGCCGCCCCAATATATCTCGGTGGATTATCTCCCAGTAATGGAAGCGCTGTAGTAAAACCCGAGGCATTCATGAAAATTGAATAGATAACAACGGCAAGAAGCGTATTCATTACGACTCCTGCGACGACAACAGCTGCACGCTGTCCGACTGATCTTGAATAAAATGCACGTTTCTCGTCTGTTTTGTTCTTTGCGACATGCTGATGCTCGGAAACGCTGACTCGGCCTGCTCCGGCATCATCTTCTCCATATAATTTGACAAATCCACCGATGAGTGCCGGATAAAACGAGTAGATTGTTTCTCCGCGTTTTATTGAAAAAAGACTTCGGGTCAAGGGCAGGCCGAATCCGAATTCCTCAACCTTTATTCCTAATTTTTTCGCAACAAAATAATGCCCTGCTTCATGGATGAGGACGAGAACACTTAAAATAAGGAGAAAAACGACTGCAGTAATAAGCATCGGTAAATACAATTATAACATACCTAGGCGACGCGAGGAGGTTCAGCTCCTTATAAGCAAGTTTATCTTTTCAAGCGCCTGGCGTTTAACTTTGTGTACCATTTTGTCTGAAATGCCAAACATCGCACCGATCTCTTTTAAACTTTTTTTCTCCTCTCCAAACCATCCGTGAAACATTTTTAAAACCTGCTGTGACCTATCAGGAAGTTTTTCCAAAACTTCGGGTGTTATCTCGGGAGTGAGTTCTCTTGTTTGTTGCTTTCTCTCTAATCTTTCTTGCTGTGCATTTCTTGAAAGCGTTTCCTTATCATCTTGTGCAGAAAATACCTCGACTGATACTAACTCTGCAAGGTCGGGGTCATTGCGTAATTTTGCAAATGCTCTTTTTTCTCTTTGTTGTATAGCATTGCTCGATACACCAAGCTCATTTTCTAATTCTCTAAACTCATCTTCGCTATCTGAAAGGCTTATGGTAAAACGATTGGCTATTGCTCGTCTCTGCCTTTCGGGAAGCTTTGATAATGCAGAGGATATAAGAGTATGAGTTCGTTTACCATGAGCGGAATTGGGATCGGTAATATCATGTGTTGGATATTGGATGGTTTCACCAACTGTTATATCACCTTCATCACCTATCGGTTGATCAAGCGAAAGAGTATTCTCTTCGCCCGAAGAAACAATTAATACGGCAGATTTCGCAGCCCAGGGTTTGATTTGATCAGAGCTTTCAATAATTCCACTAATCCATTCATCTCTAGAAGGCTGTTTTCCATGTTTTATTCTAAATTTCTCTATTACTTGCTTTGCTGACCTTAATGCAGATAAGACAGGCTCCGGATAACGAATAGTACGTCCGGTTTCTATTTCTCCTCTTTTAATCTCACGTTCAATACACTCGATGGCATATGATGAAAATTTATTTCCTTCTCTGTAGTCAAAACTATCTACAGCTTTCATTAATCCAACGGTTCCTTCTTGCGCTCTATCTTCGGTGCTTAACTTTATGCCTTTCCATTTATTTGCTACCGAAAACACAAGTCTTATATTGCAATTTGCAATTAATTCCGAAATTGACCGACTTTCAGCAAATGCTGTCTTAAATTTCCCCCTCGTATCATCAGTTACTGTGTCCTTGAACTCTGGATCATTCTTTAACTGATTAAGCTTTATCTTTCTTTCATCACCTGAAAGTTGTCCTTTGCTGTCTTCAGCTTTCTCTTTTTCCAACGCTTGAAATAGTAGTACTTCTTGCTCTTTAGTCAACAATGGATAAGTATTTAGTCTCATCCGAAAATGCTCCAATCCCTCGGATCGAAGTCCTACCCGATCACTTCTCCCATCCTTAGTATGATGAATCAGTGATCCAACTCTTTTATCTCTATGAATATTAATTCTCTCTATCATATTTTCAAATTCCGGACATTAATTTAAAAATTATATCACAGAGGAGTATTAATTACTCTAAGAGTTGAAAATTGTTTCCATGTTATTATGCAACTCTAAATATTACTTAGATATAGGCTGATTTTCTTTATTGTAATATGCTTCAAACAAATAGTGCCCGTCTGTAGCTCCCATTGAAAAAATTCTGTAATCCTCTTGTGGTAATCGTTTTCTAAAGTCTTTTAATAGTACCTCACTGTAGTAATGAGGCTCTGCTTGGTGGAAGTAAAATAACCTTCGCGCTAACTCTTCATCGAAAGCCGGTAAAAAGTTCGAGGTATGAACTAACAATTCATCGCTAATTTTCGGCTCATTTACTCTAGTATCATCCATTATTATCTTAATGCTTTTTGTAAAGTCCTCTTTCGCTTTCTTATCGTGAATTGCATCCGAAAAAAAATGCACTAACGCGAAGCGGTCGATCGTCGGTACTTTTACTCCTCGTAAATCAGCTTCGCCTGTAACTGTTCTGAAAAAAGAATAATGCCCGCCCATATATACTCTTAATTTCTCTGGATCATCCTCAAAGTCTCTAATCGCAAACAGGTCTTTAGCCACTGTAAAATATTCATTTTCGGAAAATACTTTCTCCTGATGACTCATGAAATCCTCAAGCTCAACCTTTTTATCATTCTCTTGAGACTTTCTGATTCCTTCAAGGCTGACCGGTATCAGTCGGACAGGCTGCAGTGGCTCTTTTCTCTCCGACCGCTCATTCACGCGAGGATTATACCAAATCGTAGGACTAAAAGGAGCAAGTTACTTTATCAATTTGCCAGTTGTTTCCGGATTTTAGTAATTCAACTTTAATTATATTATCCCCGTTGATGTATTTCTGACGGACTATCACCTGAGCTCTATTGTCTTGAATGATTGCATTGTCAACTCTAATTGGCTCATCCGATCCTCCTTGAGTACACAGAACTTGATCATAACGTTTATCCTTGCCAAGTTCAGTTCTAAAATTCTCAGTATAATCAGAGCCCGACATAAACTCCCGATAACCTCCATGGCTGTATCTTTCATATATTGAAGATATTTTTTGAGTGACAATAGTACTTTCGTCTTGAGAAGAATTTAAATTGTCACCGGCTTTTTCATTAGTAAGAATAGGAGTTGGAGTAAGGACAGGAGGAGAAACTTCGGTTTGCTGATATGGTTGTGGTTTTTTCTCGCCGGATTGATTATTTACCACAAGTAATGCCCCCAGGGATGATAAAGCAGCAATAAGGATTGCAAAAACCAATAAGGCTAAAATACGAAGCAATGAAATCCTAAGTCGTGTCGGCGGGGCTCCTGGTGTAGAAGATTGCTGAACATTTTCCATTACCTTAAGAGTAGCTCTAGATAACGATATTTGTCAATCTTAAGTTGTTAAATCTGTAGAAGTTCTTGTTCTTTTTGTTTGCCCCAATCCTCTATCGTCTCAATTGTCTCATCAACTATTCTCTGCACATCTTTTTCAAGTCTCTTTATATCATCTTCCCGGCCCGTATACTCTTTTTTTATCTCTTCCATTCCTTCATGCCGGACTTGCCGGACCATTATCCGCCCGTTTTCAAGTTTGTGCTTCATCGCTTTGATCAGCTCTTCCCGCCTCTCCTGAGAAAGCGCCGGAATACTAATCCTTATGATATTCCCATCTATAACAGGGTTAAAACCGACATTGGCAGCTTCAATTCCTTTTTGAATCTCGCCGATTATTGAAGGATCAAAAGGGGTCAAGACCAGCGTCTGCGCATCGGTTGCGCCGACAGTCGCAAGTTCCATGACTTTGAGTTTGGCACTACCTCCATACGCGGGGATCACAATATTTTCAACCAGTGCCGGAGTTGCGCGGCCTGTGCGGATCGTTCCAAGATCATTTTTGAGAACGTCAAGGACTTTATCAATTTTCTTTTTGGTAGCAGCGGCCAAAGGATCCATGTCAGTTATATTTCAAATCTCTCAAAACGCTTGACTGTTATATTCTCACCCAATTTTCCTATTTCACTTTTTATGAGCTTCTCAATAGTTTGTGATGCATCTCTAATATACTCTTCTTTTAATAAATCCTCAACAGTTTTTGGATTCATTGCCGCGACCTGCATCGCAAGTTCCTTTGCAAGTTTTTTGAACTCATCGGTTTTCGCCACAAAATCCGTCTCACAAAGTAATTCAACGAGTGAGCCGACCCGTCCACCTTGGTGAATGTATGATTCAATAAGTCCTGAAGACGTCTCCCTGCCTGCTTTTTTCTCGGCTTTTTCAACTGCTCTTTTTTTAAGCCAAGCAAGTGCTTTCTCGTAATTACCGTTCGTCTCTTCAAGCGCTTGCCTAATATCTGCAATTGACGCCGATGTTTTGTCACGAAGTTTTTTTAATGTTTTTAGATCAACTTGTGCCATATCTTGAAAATTTCTAATTGTTCTAATTATTCTAATTTCTAATTACTTTTTAGATCAATTAGGTTAATTAGAAATTAGGTCAATTATAGTTATTGCTTCTTTGCTTTCTTTGCAGTTGGTTTTTTCTTAGCAACCGTTTCTTTTTGCTTTGGAGCCTCTGCTTTTGATTCTTTTACTTCAGAGGTATTACGGATCGGACCCCTTCCGGTATGAGCGTCAGGGTTGATGACTTCGGATGAAGGTGGTTTCTGGGATTCTCCTTGCCTGCCGGCAGGCAGGTCTTTTGCTTTCTTTTCCTCCTCTTCTTTCTTTCCCTTCTCAAATGCTTTTCTTCCCTCAATCCACGCATCAAAAATATAGTTTATGATAAGCTTGAGACTCCCCACAGCATCATCATTGGCGGGTATAGGATAGTCTATAATTGTCGGATCCGCATTTGTATCGGTGATACCGACAGTAGGCACTCCACTTTTGAGAGCCTCTATTACAGCAACATGTTCAAGGTGTGTGTCGATTATAAAAAGCGCATCCGGTTTCTTGGTCATCTCTGCAATTCCGCCGTAAAAGCTCTCAAGTTTTAGGCGGTTTTTTTCCCACTCGCCTACTTCTTTTTTTGTAAAACCGGCCTTTTCATTCTCATCCTGAAGCCGATATGATAGATCTTTGAGTTTTTTATAGTTTTTTGCGACTTCTGCGAAATTCGTGAGTGTTCCGCCTATCCAGCGTTTATCAACGAAGAACAAACCAGTGCCAGAAGAGGAATCTTCCGCTCGCTTTAATTCCTCATTTAAAATACCGAGAGCTTGTCTTTTGGTTGCGAGAACAAGAAGTGTTCCGCCTCTTTTGGCAAGAGCCTGAACAAACTTTGCCCCTTCTTCAAGACCTTCTTTGGTTTTTTCAAGATCGATAATGTGGATATTGTCTCTCGCTTCAAAGATGAAATCGCGGGCTTTTGGATTTTGGCGGCTTACTTGATGCCCAAAATGGCATCCTGCTTCAAGTAATTCTTCAAGGCTAACTGTTCTCATAATGAAATCCTTTTTCCGCCTCGGCTCGCCGAGTCGAGACGGGTCCTCCATTCAGCAAAACTTTAATTTTCAGGATTTTCTCTAAGCTGAATGTGTGTAATAGAGGCTATTATACAAGCTTGAGTAGATGATTGCAAGGCCGAAACTTATAAAAGCGAGTAATAAATATTTTCGCAGTTCAAATCATTTATGAAATTCCTTGCAATTGAAAGCAGCGCGTTAAATCCGCCAGCTGGCGGATAGCGACCTTTCACTTGCAAAGAGCTTTTGGTACTTTTACGACTAAAAGTACAAAAAAAGAATTACTTGACAATAATTTTTATTTCTCTGACAATGGAATAGTCAGCCATTTTATTCAAAATGAAAAGGCATAAGAGAAAGACTCATTCCCACGGAGCTTTGGGTGCAGGTATTGCGTATGTTATCCTCGTACTTCTTGTGATAACGGGAGCAGGAGTACTTATGATTGGTAATATTACACCAAGAGGCAGCCTAAAAGAAGGACAAAGAGTAATTATTATTTCAACTACTCCCCAGCAAGAAAAAAGCAGACTCCAGCTGTATACATTTCCGGGTGTAACATACACGCCGACTCCTTCCCTTACCCCAACTCCTGAGCCAACCGATACGCCGGGCAGTGGTGGAGGAGGCGGTGGCGGGGGAGGCGGAGGGGGTAATAGCAGACCCGGCGGTGGCGGTGGCGGGGGAGGCGGAGGGGGCGGCGGCATCGCTTTATAAGTATAAATAAAACCACACTATGTCTATTAAAGCAGATATAAAAGGTCCAACAGGAGGTACAAGAAGCCCGGGAGTAGGATATCTCTATATATTAGTAATCATGTTTCTTGCGATCGCTATGGGTGTTTACTTAAGCGGTGGCTCTATTCCGGTTGACCCAAACGGGCCTGCCGGTCCGCCTACTCTTGAACCTTATTTCGACCCTGCAGATTATGGACAGCAGCAAATTATCCTGCCTACAGGAGCCCAAGGATCCAAAAATAACCTCCAATTAATAACATTTAGGGTAAATGTCTGTGTGCAAAAAACAGCATTTCTCTTCCTTATTGATACCTCCGGATCAATGAAATTTGAGAATAAGATGAATAGAGTTAAAGACGCTCTTCGAGCATTTACAGTACCGCTCGCCGGAAAATCGGCGATTGGGATATTAACGTTTAGTAAAAGTGTTGATGAAAAAGTACCCCTAAGCTACTACAGGGATGTAAGACCGCAAGTACAATCGGCTATTAATGGTCTTGTACCTGACGGATGGACTGTAACGAGAGATGGTTTTAATTTGGCCAAACAAAAATTGGTTGAGGCAAAAGCCGCTAACAAATTTCCCGGCTATAAGTATGTTCTCATTGTCATGACAGACGGTGTCCCTGAAATTCCTCCCGACAGGCCAAGGACGTGTGAAGTACCTGAAGTACCCGATCCTAATACCGCTCCTGCAAAAAGATGTTTTGCGAAAGAGCAGGATCCGCGTGTTCCTACCGATCTCTCATCAGACATAAAAAACGGTTTGGCTACGGAAATTTACTCAATTGGTATCTATAGCCCAAATTATCCAAGTGATTTAGCGCTTGCACCATATCTTAAAAAATTACTGCAAGACGTCTCATCTCAACCTCCGGCATCTCATTACTACGAGAGTGTCAATGCGGGCAATTTGACGAGGATATTTGAAAGTGTCACAAATAGAGTCTGCGAATCACAGGGGTAGATCTGAATTAAGGAACAGGAAATTTGGCACAAAACTGCTTCACTTCCCGACTTATCGCTAGAAGTTTTTTATTTTTCCGGACATCCGACTTAAACGATTTCCAGAATGCACTTCGCTCTATTTTATCCGTTGGTAATTTGATTCCTTTAACTTCATTGACGGCACGGTCCATCCACTTGGCGATTTTCTCCATTTCTCTCTCTTTCATTCCGCGAGTTGTCAATGCTGGTGTGCCAAGCCGGATCCCGGATGGATAAAAAGGCGGCATAGTATCAAACGGAACGCCATTTTTATTAAGGACAATCCCTGCGATTTCGAGGACCAAAGCCGCAACACTTCCGTTGACTTTTTTATTTCTAAGATCAATGAGAATGAGATGATTATCCGATCCGCCGCTGACTAAATCAAAACCATACTTTGATAGTTCAGCTGCTAGTGCCTTACTATTTTTGACTATCTGCTCTCCATATCTTTTAAATGATGTACTTGATGCTTCTTTAAGACTCACGGCAATTGCGGCGGTTTGGTTGTCATGCGGTCCTCCCTGAAGTCCGGGGATAATCGCGCTGTCGATTTTTTTGGGCATGTCGGGATTTTTCTTAAGTCCTTTCTCAGTCACCATAATCATCGCGCCCCGCGGGCCTCTAAGACTTTTATGAGTTGTCGTCATAATCACATCTGCATATGGAACAGGGCTCGGGTGGACTCCTGCAATAATAAGTCCCGTGATATGAGAAATATCGGCAAGGAGATATGCCCCGGCAATCTTAGCAATTTGGCCGAATCTCTTAAAATTAATTGTTCGTGGATATGCTGTGAATCCGCAGACGATTATCTGCGGTTTTTCTTTTATCGCTTGTTTTTCAATCTCGTCATAATCCAGATATCCATCTTTTCCGACCTGATACTGCACGGATGTAAAAAATCGGCTTGAATACGTCAGAGGTGCTCCGTGTGTGAGATGCCCCCCGAAGGCAAGTGACAATCCCATGATCTTGTCTTTTGGTTCGAGGAGCGCAAAATAAATTGCTGAATTTGCGGGAGAGCCGGAATATGGCTGGACATTAACGTACGGAACGCCGAATAATTTTTTTGCCCGTTCCTGAGCAATCGTCTCGACTTCATCAACCACAGCGTTTCCCTGATAATAACGCCTTTTTGGATATCCTTCGGAGTATTTGTTCGTTAAGACAGTTCCGAGTACCTCCATCACCGCTTTTGATGTGTAGTTCTCGGAAGGGATCATTTCAAGGACGTCACGCTGTCTTTTTTCTTCGTCTTGGACCAGTTTGTAAATCTGAGGATCAGTTTTTTTGAGGTTTTTCACTTCCCTACTATACAATCTAAACTCCCCTTTTGCAACTGTTAAAGTAGGGAATTTGCCCGTTAATATTATTCTTTCTCAATCCTCATCACTTGATTGGCCTTATTGATATAAACACGCGCGTTTCCTTGAGATAATTCAGATAGGTCAAGTAGACGGGATTCTTTATCTAATATGACTGCTGCCGGACACAGGTAGTAGAGATCATATTGGTCGTTAATTGAAATTAAGTTGCCAACAGTATCAATATTAGTTATTTTTGGGTTCATAACTTTGTCAACCTTATTCGTGTTTTCCGAGCTAGAAAAATTTGGATCACAGGTTATTAAGTTTGGATGAAGGTTTTGTTCAGCTTTGTATAATTTGGGATTATGCCCTGTGAAGCAATGCCTACCTTTATTGTGGACATGTATATTTGTGCTAATTGTTGTGTCCTGGTTTTGAAAAATAATGCCTTCATTTCTAGATGTCACAAAATTTGCGCATAGCTAATATTGGGACGAGCTCTGCATCTGATATTCATAATTGTGATTTGCTGCCAGCAAAGAGAGTTTAGGTTGTAGTAACTCTTCTATGTTTGTGGGAAGCTTTCCTTGATTGTCGGCGTAGGTATTTGTCGCGTTCTCAAGAGATAACAGATCTTCTTCAGTTTTTGTATCAATTGCTTCTAATTTCTCATTGTGTTTTTGATAAAGAATGTAGCCTGCAATAATTCCTACAACAGTGAGAAGTATTAAAAAAGCACTAAGTAATTGATGCACGCCTCTTTTTTGTAAAAATAAAGCTGTGTATCTCGCCAGCCAACTGATAACTATTGCAAACCACCCGAAACGAATAGGATCCATAGTGGTGTACGTATACCAAAAACCATCGGCTGAATGATGAGATTGAGATATTGTATGGATACCTATTAAAAGTAAGGGGCCAAAAATAATAAATTGAAGACCAATAAGTACTTTAAGCGGTACTTTTTTGAATGGAGAAAGAAGACATAAAAGGGCAGACAAATAAGGTAAATAGTACCAAAGAGTATAAAAAAACAATATATCAACAAGGCTAAAATGTACATCCATATATTTGTGGTTAATTCAGTATAATAAATAATACTGTCCAGTTTCAATAGAGAAATTGCTGATTTGAAGGTACTTTAGAGGTTTATTTTTCTAAATCAATGAATGTGTATTTATATCCGTCTGCTTCGCGGTCTTCTTTGTTAATTACAGTCTTATACTTGGAATAATCCGGAAAAAATGCATCTGCACCGTAATCGCCTTTGACCAGCGTCAGATACAATCTGTCGACCAAATTCTTATCAATCGCCTCTTTAAAAATTTGTCCTCCCCCGAAGATAAAAATCTCATCACTCCCCGGACTTTCTTTGGCTTTCTCAATCCCCTCCTCAAGTGAATGGACAATTACCGCGCCTTCGAATGTGTAATTAGGATCGCGCGTTACTATTATATTTGTTCTATTCGGGAGAATCCTGCGGAATGAGTCAAAAGTTTTTCGTCCCATGACAAGCGGATGGCCGGTTGTTTTTGCCCTTAATCTTTTAAAATCTTCAGGAATTTTAAAAAGAAGATCATTGTTTCTGCCAATACCTCTTTTTTCGTCCAAAGCTGCGATGATGCTAATTTTATATTTGCTCATAATAAGAAGGGAGTGTTGTATTGATGTATCAATACGTCACAACAATGTTAATAAAGTTACTGAAACCACCCCTTCACAAATTTGGATCCACCTCTTGTTTTTTTAGAGTTAAGAAATTTCTTTTCTTCCTTTTTCGCTTTCACAAATGATCTTTCAAGAGCCAATTTTAAACCACCATACCCTTCATCAAGTGTATTTTTAATTTTAGATACAGTTTGGGTGCTGGTTTTTGACTTACGAGCTGCGGTACGGATATCATGCCCTTGGGCTAGCAGGTTTGCTATATGCCATCTCCTCTTAAGCATTCTTAGTTCGGAGCGGGTAAGAATGTCTTTTAGGAAGATTTTTAATTCATCAACGTTTCTCAGAGAATTTATTATCTCGTAGAGAAAATGAATGTCTTTGAAATAAGCTCTCTCTTCAATTTCTGTCTTTGGCTTTCCCATATAAATATATTTTTAGGATAACAAATATGTATCCGTGTATCAATACATCACTACATAATACTTGCTACATGCTACTTGATACTTTTATGCCCCTTCGTAAAATCCGCCTGCGACTGTGAGCTCGGCTTTTATCATAGGGTGCGGGTCGTAATTTTCAAGCGTTACAGACTCCGGCCGAAAATCATCAATGTCCCGGACTGCCGGGTCAATTGTAACTGTCGGGAATGGCCGCGGCTTTCGGGTCAGTTGCTCTTTTACCTGATCAATGTGGTTCTCGTAAATATGACAGTCCCCAAAAGTATGGACAAATTCTCCTGGTTTGTATCCTAAGACTTTTGCCAAAATGATCATAAGAAGCGCGTAACTTGCGATGTTAAATGGAACTCCGAGGAACATATCGGCACTTCTCTGATAGAGCTGGAGATTTAACTTATCGTCTTTAATGCTCACCTGATACATATTGTGGCAAATCGGAAAATATGACGTGTCTTCCTGAGTCGCCATTGTATAAAGATATTCGGGGTTCCAGGAATTTACAATGGCATTTCGGGCATATGGGTCGTCTTTTAATTCATTAACAATCCACCTGACCTGATCAATTGTTCTGCCGGTCCTCGTCGGCCATCTGCGCCAAAGTTCTCCGTAAATTTTGGGCAACTCTCCCCACTTTTCTGCAAATTCTCCGTTAGTTCTAATTTTCTCAACAAACTTTTCCTTGGACAAAACTTGATTCTTGATTCTTGATTCTTGATTCTTCTTATATATCTTATATGGGTAGTCATCCCAAATATGGATATTGTTATCAATGAGGTATTTAATGTTTGATTGACCTGACAGGAACCAATAAAGCTCATGAAGAACTCCTTTCCAATAGACTTTTTTTGTTGTCAAAAGCGGAAATCCCTCTGAGAGATCATAGCGGGTTTGTCTGCCGAATAGGCCGTAGGACTTAACGCCTGTGCCGCGATCTACATTTTCATAGCCATTTTCCAAAATCTCCTCAAGTAGATTTATGTATTGGTATTCAGGGTGAGATTTTTTCATTTCTTTATGATCTCCCAAAGTCCAAGTACGTTTCCTTCAGGATCGGTAAAGTATCCGTAGTATCCCATGCCGGGAATTTCTGTTTTCTCACCGGTTGCTTTTCCTCCGGCCGCTTCGATTTTTCTTGCATGTTCTTCAATTGACTCAACATCCAATACAACTAAGGGGTGAGGAGCTTTCTCGGTTCTTTTATAAATATCGCCGTTAATTGCTCCGGGCTCTTTTGGACCTTTTTCGTCACTTTCTGTTGTTGTTACCAACACGACGTCACCGCCCATCGCATCCATTTTCCAACCAAACACCGACTCGTAGAACTTCTTTGCCCGATCTAAATCATCTGTAGGAAGTTCAAAATGCACAACTTTATTCATCTCTCATCACCACCCTTCGCCTCGCCAAAACTTTAGTGTCGGCGGGCTTTTGCAAGCTTATTTATAGATTTTTTGAAGAGTTTTTACAAGAGGTAAAACTGTGTCAAAATTATTTGTCATTGCGAGCGACAGCGAAGCAATCTCTAATATACTATTATAGTATTATCTATGTATACAAACTAAACAATATTATGTTTACATAGCTACTAACAAATTGAATACGGTCTTATATACAGGAGTTACCAATGATCTAATACGTAGAATCTTTGAGCATAAAAACAATCTCGCTTCAAGCTTTACTTCAAAATATAAAATTATAAAACTTGTTTACTTTGAAGTTTATATCGATATTAATGAAGCAATAAGAAGAGAAAAACAATTAAAGGGTGGATCAAGAAAAAAGAAAATGTTGTTAATTGAAAAGGTAAATCCAACTTATAAAGACTTGTATTTATCAATTATTTGAGATTGCTTCGTCGCTACGCTCCTCGCAATGACAGGAAAATTTCAAATCTGCTTCTCCTTTTTCGTCGTCGTTACCCGTCCGCCTTGCCATTGACCCCGGTAGAGACTTCCGCCACCTTTGACTTCATGGAACTGAATATGAACAATTCTTGCTCCAAGCTCAATCGTGACTGGAACAGGTCCTTCGTTCTTCATACCAAAGTTCAACCCGCCGCGATATCCGGGCGGGACATTACCAGTCCTTATATATAATCCGCTTCTATATGTAGTTGATCTGGGTGTAATACTCGCGGTTAAGTTGTGGGGCATGTTCACAGACTCGATTGTTTTTATGAGGTAGAACTCTCCCGGCTTTATCGTAACCTGCCGTTTGTACCGACCTCTCTCACTATATTTTTCAATTAGTTCCGTATATGCCGTATGCCGCTCAGTCACACCCAAAAAGGCCTCCCCTGAAATCTTATACACTTCACCAAGCCGCAAATCAAAACCTGCACCCTCGGGATTCTTCAATTCCCGCTCACTCAGATTTTCGACGAGTTTGTGTTTTTTAACAAGTTCTAGTAATTTTTTAGGCCCTAAAACCATGTTTCCATGTATCAATACATCACTACGTAATACTGGAAATTGTTTTAACAATTTCCGCGGTTACTTCCTCAATCGGTTTTCTCCCATTAATGACCGTGAATTCGTCGGGAAATTCTCTAAGAAGAAGCTTGTAGCCTTTAAGTATCTTTTCAAGATGCTCTCTCTTCTCATAGATCTCTCTTTTTTCACCATGCTTTTTCTTAATTCTCTCCATTGCCTCGTCAACGCTAATATCCAAATAAAATGTACAGTCAGGGATTATGAACTGATGATACATTGATAATATGCTTTGGGAGACAAGTATTTGCATCTTTGCATCTTCGTCAATTGTTTCCCTCCTGTCCAGAATTCCATAAGGGACGGCAGACCAGAGGCATCTATCGGAAACGATTGTCGCCCCCTTCTTCAAGGCCGGAATAATAACTTCATTGTGGTGAATCGTGCGGTCGGCTGTATAAAGGTATTGAAGCGTCACAGGGGGAACTTTTGTACGACCGATGAGAATTTCTTGAATGAGTTTTCCGACCACCCCGACTCCTTTTCTCGGCTCCCTAACGTTTAGCACTTTTACACCTTTTGTATGAAAGTACTTGCTGATTTTTTCAGCTTGCGCTGTCTTTCCGCTTCCGTCAATTCCCTCAAGTGCAATATATAACCCTTTATAAGGATTCTTTTTAAAATCAATATCAAAATCAATATGATACTTCATAACCAAATTCAAAATGCAAAAGGCAAAACTTAAAAGTACAACTCAAAAGTAAAAAGTAGTAGAAGTTTTGAATTTTTACTTGCAATTTTGACTTTTAACTTTTGATTTTTAACTTCCTTCTTCGTGTATCTTACTCTCCTCAGGACCTTTTTGGAAAGCATATTTGGCATGTTTTTTCTTTGTATATGGCACCTCGGCAGTTGATGACAGCTCTTCAAATGTCATTGAGCAGATTCGCATCCCGGTTGTCAGTTTAATTGCCATTCGCCCTAAATTCCCAAGTTCCAAAACAGGTTTCCCATCCCATCCGGGGTCAAAAACAGAAGCGGTTGAGTGCACAACTAGCCCGAGTCTCCCAAGTGAGGAACGCCCTTCAAGTCTTCCCATCAAATTGGAAGGAATTTTAACCGTTTCCAATGTTACCGCCAGGACAAACTCACCCGGCTGCATGATAAAACTTCCGTCTCTCTCAACTGTTATTACTTTTGTAATTTCATTGCTGTAATCTTTTTTTGAAGGGTCGATGTAAGGATATCTACTGTGGTCAAAAACCCGGAATGTATTTCCAAGCCGTAGATCAACAGAGCACGAACCGAGCTGGGTCTTTAAATCGGGAAACGGTTTGATAAGAATCCGTTTCTCTTTGAGTGCTTTTTTGATATCGCGGTCAGACAAAACCATATGGACGAGTGTAACAAATTCTTTAACAATTAACAATTAACTATTCGCAATTTACTCCTTTTAGTTAACTGTCAAATGTGAACTGTCAACTGTTCGTAGTATTGACAATGATAATCTTCTTTAATACGCTAAAGTTACATGCCAAACGACTCTTCGGTGAAACCGAATCAGTTCTTAAAAGTGATAAGTCACAGAACATTGAGTATTGCAGCATTCCTTTTTATACTCGTTTTTTTTCCGGTTTTTTTCTCCGGCTCTGAACACCGACAGGATACACGTTCAAGAGCACAGACCCCCGGCACATATGTCGTTTATGGATCAGGAAACACAGGCGATTCACTTAATTCAAATTGGAAAAATAATTTAATATTTGGACCCTCAGTTAAGCTCACAAATACAAATCCTGTATTTGCCGGTACTCTCTCTCTTTCATTCAATCAAACAGGCCAATGGGAATATTTTGAATTGGTACCAAAAACCCCTCCTTTTGACATTAGTACGTATAAATATCTTACTTTTTACGCTCAGGCAACAATCCCTGGTCAAATATACACTGTTCAGCTTTTAGCAGTAGACGGGACACCCATAGGAGCATCGCAACAGCTCGATATATATGGAGGAGCCCCATTACCTGACAGGTGGAACGCATACAATTTCCCTCTTGCCGATTTCAATGCGGGTACAACTCAAATCGGAGGTTTTAGGTTTAAGGGGGTTGGAGGTTACCAACCGGCGATATATCTAGATGAAATTGCATTTACTTCGGCTCCTGTACGGAATCTCACGCCTACTCCAGGAATTGGCCCGCCGGGGGCACCTCCACCGTCTCTCACTCCAGTTCCCGACTATTTTCCCTCAATTAGTCCTTGGGTTTATATCGTCCCGGGTCTTATTATCTTTTTGGCAGTAATGTTCCAATAAAAGATAGACTCCTTCTGGTCTTGCCTTTCTCTACAATTGACAGAGATAAGAATATTTAATACGCTACATATACATGAGAAAGTTTATTAAACCTACCTTTATCCTCCTTATTATTCTTACAGTTTTTGTTTTCACCAAAACCAATTTGCTCCAAGGAACCCTCTATAAGGTTCAAACGTTTTTTGCGGGGAATAAAAAAATAGTCAATCAGGCTGAAGCTGCCTGCACGGCACCTGCTGCAGACGTTATGCTTGTTGCTGATTATTCTCCAAGCACATATCCGGATTATCCAGAAATTAAAGACGCCATGAAAAAATTTATTGATGTTATTCAATTTATAAATGGCACTAATGGCGGCACTAGCAGAATAGGGTTTATTGGATTCACTGCACCAAATCTGAAAGAAAATTATTTATTTCCCCTAACAAACAATTTTAATACGGGCGCAGGTACGTTAAAATCATTTATTGATACTAGCCAGCCAAAAACTAGAGGATCAGGAAACTTTTCCTGTCTTCAATGCGGTGAGGATTTGGCGGCTCAACAGCTTTTGTTAGCTAGTAGGCCAAATGTTCCTATGTCGATCGTTTTTCTCTCGGATGGAGCCGCAAATGAAAGGAATAGAAAAAACGGAAAATACGACTCTAGCTATGTTTGCAACACCGGCTCAGACGCAGATGCCGCGATTTGTGCAGCAAAATGGTGGTACCAAGGCAGTCCCTATGCTACCGGGTATGGTCTGCGTATAAAAACCTATACTATTTATTCATTACAAATGCCTTATTTAAAGGAAGATGTCATGAAAGCTATCGCAAACGCTGGAGGCCCTTCCGGTGTAACCAGGTATTATAAGGGAGTGAATCTTGGTGATCTTGCTCAAATATACAATGACGTTGCAAAACCAATAGTAGGAGGTAGCGGATGCAACATTTCCCCCACCCCAACCCTGGGTCCCACTGTTACTCCAACACCAAATCCGACATTAACTCCTACACCTACTATTACTCCCACTCCTGTCCCAAGTACATACTCAATAAATGGGGATGTATTTATCGACCAAAACAAAAACAAAGTGAAAGATGCGGGGGAAGCAAACTACACCGGACGAAGCATTATTCGGTATAGCGGCGGACCTGGGGGTTCGGTTTCGGGTGCAGTTCAGACAGACACTGGAGTATACAGTATTAAAAACTTGCTTGGAGGTACATATACAATTTCTTATGCGCCTATTGCTACGGGTTACAGCATAGTCTGGCCGCTTAATGGGCCTCCTCCATCATTTACCGTATCTGTTGGTTCGTGCAGTGTCCCCCCTCCCAATGATTCGACAGGCGGCGTCTGTTTTGGTCAGTCTATAGTAAATCTTAGGTTTCCCATAATAGGCTCCCCATGGATTCAAGCATTTGATTTTGACGTGCGGTTTGATAATGGTATAACGGATAAAATTCCCGTATCACCAGTGTTTTCTTTTACTAAGTATCTCTCGGCAATAACAGCAGGTGGTTCAACCCCCGGTATTGTGTTTCCGGGAGACGGATCTACCGATTTTGGAAATGGACAAGCATCTTCGACGAATTGGGTCGCCGGTGGCACAATCTACCCTGAAGTATTCACTGCTCCAAGTACCGGCATCCAAACTTCTTATTCATATCTTTTAAACTCGGCGTCAAATACCAGTACTCCTATAACAGATCTTGCGACAGTCTGTGCCTCTGGTGCCATTTCCAACTGCACACTTCCTGCTAACCTCCCGCAAGGTGTCTATCAAGCAAATGGTGATCTTGCGTTGAATGCCTATTCTTTCCCAAGCAATAATGATTATGTCTTTTTGATAAACGGGAATTTAACGCTTAAGCCTAGTGGCTTGGCTACAAGTATTCAAGTTCCAACCGGTTCAACTGCTCTTTTCTCAGCATCGGGTGATATTATCGTTGATAAAAATATACGTGCCACGAATAATACGCAATTCTTAGCCTCCCCCGGTCAACTTCAAGGGATGTATATCGCAGGTGGGAAATTTACAATTCAAGGCAACAATGACTGTTCTGTCGGAAAGGATATCATGCTCAATGTTGATGGCAATATAGTAGTAAATGCAAACGGTGGGGATGGAAATGTTAATAAACTGATAAATAATCGGGATCTTTGTGAGGATAATGCAACTACTCCTTCATTAACTGTCGTTCCGAGACTTGATTTTATTCTCAATTCCCCCCCTATTATCATGAGACAAAATAATATCTTGCGGGAGGTTGCCCCATGATAACAGTTAACAGTTGACCTTTAACAATTAACTCCTTTTGGTCAGTTGTCAAATGTTAATTGTTAACTGCTAATTGTCAATTGTTAAGTATTGACACAGCTATTTTTCTTCTATACGATAAATGTAAGCTGAAGAATTCAGTTTATTTTGTATGACTTTTTCCACAAAGAAGAGATTGTTCCTTTTGGGTTTTTTTGTCCTTATTGCAATCGCTATCCCTCTTACGATTTCACAGCTACAATTCAGACAGGAAGAAAGATCCCGGGCAACTGCTTCAACGACTCTTTCATTAAAACCTGACTCAACACCTTCTGCTCCGATTCAAAAAAATGTCGGTGAAGCGATAGCTCTGGATATGATGGTTGATCCCGGTAACAACCTTGTAACATTTGTTAAGTTTCAGGTCAAATATGATCCAACAAAACTTGAGCTTTTAGCTGATCCGTTTACGATTAATGTAGCTTCATTTCCGGTAAAAGTAGAAGGTCCGGTAAAAGGAACCGATACTGTCGCTGAGGCTCTATCAATAGGTGCGGATACGACAAAAGCGATCCAAGTTCCTACAAAAGTTGGTACATTTAACTTCAAAGCAAAGGGTTCAACCGGAGGCAGCCCAACAGTAGTCACATTTACAACGATAACACAAGTGCTGTCTTCGGCTCCTGGAGACCAAGCTTCCGAAAATGTCCTCTCGACATCAATTCCTGCAAACATAAATATTGCTGCAGTTGTCGCGTCTCCGACAGTCACCCCAACCCCGAAACCACCAACTACTACTCCAAGCCCGAATCCAACAGCGACCAGCACACCAACTCCGTCCAGCTGTCAATCTAAAAGATATTCCACAGTGTTTTCCGGAGCAAAAGAGGTGCCCGCAAATAATAGTTCCGCCACCGGTAAAATAACAATTGGACTTGCGACAACTCCAGGTTATGCCAATTCAATTACCGAAACAGTCAATTTACAGCTGAATCAAGTAACTGCAATGCATATACATAGTCCGGCAGACCCCAATACAACTGCGCCTGCACAAGTAACTTTGTTCAATGGCCCGGCTGGAAGCTTCACTAATCCTTATACGAAAAACCTCTTCATCTTACCTGCAAATGTACTTACAGACATTGATGCCGGCAAAGCGTACGTAAATATCCATACAAACCAATACCCAAATGGCGAGATACGTGGACAGCTTGAGTGTGATTTAACTCAACCTACTGTGACTCCTCAACAACCTACTCCCACCTCTATCCCTAACACGCCTACATCTATACCTACACTCACGACTGTCCCACCCACACCCACGGCTATCCCGACTCCAACAACAATCCCCAATACAACAGTAATTACATTTGATCTTCTTCTCCATGGAGTAGGTGCTGCAGGAGATAACCCAAATCCAAAAGGAAATAGCTTAAGTAATAAAAACCCCCTCCATCCACAAAGAAATATTGTGGTTCAAATTATTGACAGTAATAACCAAATTGTCTCAAGTACATCAGGTGCTGTTGTCTATAACAGTGTTGACGGAACATTTGTAGGACAATTAGACTTAGGGCAAACGTTTGCCACCGGCAATTATATTCTGAAGGTAAAAAGCGACAGATATCTTCGCAGGATCATTCCGGGAGTCCAAACTATCACAAGCAACCAGAATAATAAGCTCCCGCAAGCGGGCCTTGTCGCGGGAGACGTGAATGGTGATAACGCTTTAAATGTTTTGGATTACAATGCGCTTCTTGACTGTGGATATGGTGCGCTTAATCCTCTTCCTATAATCGATCCGAATTCCGCTTTCAATTCCCAAGCCTGTCAGATTCATACACCATCTATAAATATCGATGTCGATGATAATGGTATTGTAAATAGCTTTGATTACAATTTATTCTTAAGAGAACTTTCCGTGCGAAATGGCGACTGATAAAGAAACAACACCATTTACTAACAAAAAGCCATTTCTTTTGGCCGTTGTCATCGGGCTTTATTTATTGGTGCTTACACCTCTTCTCCTCATTAACCTCCAAAACAGACAGGATACACGGGGAAGGGCTCAGAATACAAATGTACCGACTCCAAACGCAAATACTCAAGCGGTTTGTGGAAATGCGCCGGCAGATATTATGGTGGTACTCGATCGGTCAAGCAGTATGAATGGGACAAAAATAACGCAAGCAAAAGCTGCTGCAAAGAGCTTTGTTGATATTTTGGCAGCAAATCCTCAAAACAGGGTCGGATTAGTTACCTTTGCCAACCCCAATACCACAGCTGTGAATGTCGGGTTGACAAATAACTTCACTTCAGTAAAAAGCGCTATTGACCAAACGACGCTTACCGGAGGAACTTGTATTCAATGTGCTTTAAATAAAGCAAATCAAGAAATCCAGGCACATAGCAGAACAGGACTTAAACCGGTTATCGTATTCCTCACCGACGGTAGACCAACTGCAACGGAAACAAAGCCATGGCCAAACGCGTCAGGAGCAGAAGCAGAACAAGCAGCACTCTCTGCTGCAAAAAATGTTTCGGCAACGACAAAAAGCGCGGTTTTCACCATTGGGCTTGGAAGCGATGTCAATACATCGCTTCTCCAACAAATAGCCACTCTTACCGGAGGAAAATATTACTTCGCCCCACAGCCTGACCAACTTTCTCAGATTTATAAAGCTATCTCTGAAGTTGTTGGTAAAGGATCAATTACCGGTTTTGTCTTCAACGACGCCAACAGTAACGGTGTCTTTGATCAAACCGAACAAAAACTTCCGGGCTGGACTCTTCAACTCTTCCCACAAGGATCAACTACACCCCAAACATTCACAACTGATAGTACAGGAGATGTCACGATTAGCGGTCTATGTGATGGTAAATATCAATTGAAAGAAGTTTTACAAACAGGATGGCGTCAAACACTTCCATCAGATCCAAATGGTTATACTATTACTATTAATAACGGGGCTGTATTTACTGACAAAAACTTTGGGAATAGTAAGGCTTCCCGCTGCTCTGACAATATTGACAACGATAATAACGGCTTTACCGATATAAACGACTCAACTTGCCATACTGATGGGAATCCAAAAAACCCAAATTCCTACGATCCGCAGAAAGACGGTGAGCACGGAGGCAATACTTGTGCGGATTCCAAAGACAACAACGGCAACGGGCTTATTGACGGCGCAGATCCCGTTTGCCACACTGATAAAAACCCAAACAACCCGGGCTCCTATGATCCCAATCTTCCCGAGATTGCTACAAGCACATCACTCAGTTGTACCCCAACCTCTGTTACTTTGACTGATTTTGCAACACAGTTTTCAATCACGTTAAAGGATTCAAATGGTGCTGCTCTTCCAAACAAGACAATCACTTGGTCCGCACAAAACAGTGCTATTGCAATTTTCCCCACATCTTCCCAAACAGATTCCATAGGCAAGGCAAGCTCTAGCGCATTAGTATCGCTTAATAACTCAACTGCCTTTACGAGCACGATAACGGCAAAATATGCTGGAGATTCATCAAACGCCGCATCTTCTTGTACAATTCAGGCAACTTATAAGCCTATTCTTCCTACCACACTTTCTCTAACAGTTCTCCTTGACGGGATCGGAAGCCGTGGTGACAATAGCAATCCGGATGTCAATAGTTTAAGCAACAAAAACCCGCTGCACCCAACCAAAACAACAGATGTACTGATTTATGATACCAACAATCAGGTTGCCGCAAGCGGAACAGGTACAATTACTTATAACAAAACTGCCGGTAATTTTACAGGAACAATTGATGTTGGAAGATTAGGATCAGGAAAATACACAGTGAAAGTAAGAACAGAACGCTACCTTCGAAGGCTGGTTGCGGGGATACAGACGATTACTGCCGGGAAAGAAAATAATCTCCCGACAACAGCACTTGTCGCAGGAGATGTAAATAATGACAATAGGCTGGATATTCTTGATTACAATTTACTTCTTGACTGTTATAGTGATTTGCAGCCGGCGGTAAATTGCAATGATGCAAACAAAAAATTGATAACAGATATCAATGATGACGGAAAATGCAACCAGGTTGATTACAATCTTTTTATAAGAGAACTTTCTACTCAGCCTGGTGAATAATGCCCTAAAAAAAGCTCAGCACTTGACAGAGCTCACTAATATTCACTATTCTAAATCAGAAGACTAATTTTATGTCGAAACGTCATTTCTTATTTCTTGGGCTTGTTGTGCTTTTTTTAGTCGGTCTTCCGGCAACTATTTTTCTTTTTCAAAATCAACAAGAAATTCGAGGTAGAGCAGCAGGAGGGCCAAATCTTGCAACCAACCCAGGTTGTGAATCAAACAATACATTTGGATGGTTCGGAGTGTTTGCGACAATTTCCTGTACGACATCTTCACCTCATACAGGTACGTATTCTTTCTTAGTGCAACAAAATGGTGTAGACCAGTATGTCTACTTTGATATATATGATTCACCGGATCCAGTAAGTAATCCACAACAGGGTCAGCAATATACTGCAAGCGCCTGGGTCCGATCTACTACTTCTACCAAAAAGGCCTGCCTTGCATTCGTATTAAAGGGTGGTGTAAATGGATATACAACTTTTTATCCACCGACATGTCCTAACTTGAGTACTTCTTGGCAGCAAATTACCAATACAGTCACAGTTGATAGATCTGATAGAACCGGTTTATTTATATACGTATATGAAGCCTTGGCTCCTACCAATTCACGGGACTCATTTCAAGTTGATGATATCACCCTACAACTGCTCAACGGGTCACCAACTCCAACACCTACTCCTGTGTCTACCACCTATTCAATCTCTGGAGATGTATTTATTGATACAAATAGCAATAAGGTGAGAGACGGAGCTGAAACAAATTACACAGATGGTACCAGTACCATCACCTATTCAGGACCGGTCTCAGGCACAAAAGCAAGTACCAATGGTTCATACAACATAGGCAATTTACCTGCGGGTACATACACAGTCAGATACACATCACTTCCTGGAAGTTACCAAATGGTCTGGCCGTTGAACAACCCTCCATCCTACAGTGTGACAGTCGGTCCAAACTGCAACGCCAATGGTGCACCCTCAGCAGGCTGTCTTGGTGGTCATGTCGGAAGCCTTCGTTTTGCTATTATCAAAGGTCCCCCAACTCCCACACCGCCAGTTTCATCCTTCACCGGCGACACGGTAGTCTTAACTCCGGAAGGTGAACGACGTATAGATACTCTTTCGGTTGGAGATAGCATACTATCGTACGATATTGAAAAGAAAAAGTTTGTTAAGTCAAACATTAGCTATTTCCATTCACGTGTTGATAACAGTTATCTTAAAGTCAAACTTGCCGATGGAACCAAGATGAAAGTTACAAAGGAGCATCCTATATACGACCCGGAGAATCAAACCTATCGAAAAGTCAAGGAATTCCACAGCGGAGATACTTTTGCTAAGCCGTCGTTAGGTCTCATCTCTGCAATTAATATCGTTTCAGTTGAACGAATCGACGGACCGATCACTGTCTACAACCTCCACGTTGATGATGATAGTCACAACTATGTAGCAGCGGGTGTACTCGTGCATAATAAAACACCCACACCTACTCCTGTGTCTACCACCTATTCAATCTCTGGAGATGTATTTATTGATACAAATAGCAATAAGGTGAGAGACGGAGCTGAAACAAATTACACAGATGGTACCAGTACCATCACCTATTCAGGACCGGTCTCAGGCACAAAAGCAAGTACCAATGGTTCATACAACATAGGCAATTTACCTGCGGGTACATACACAGTCAGATACACATCACTTCCTGGAAGTTACCAAATGGTCTGGCCGTTGAACAACCCTCCATCCTACAGTGTGACAGTCGGTCCAAACTGCAACGCCAATGGTGCACCCTCAGCAGGCTGTCTTGGTGGTCATGTCGGAAGCCTTCGTTTTGCTATTATCAAAGGTCCCCCAACTCCCACACCAACTAATACACCGACGCCTCCTCCTGCAGCGAAACCGGATTTGATAGTAACAGGCATGTCAATAACTTATGACGGCGACAACAATGGCTTTATCTGCTCAAAAGGGCTTGGACTATCAGTTAGTGTCAAAAATCAAGGAACTGCTGCTGTTACCGGATCATTTGCTGTAAAAGCAAATAACACAACCGGAACGATTACAAGCGGTCTGGCCGTTGGCGTAACTAAAACTATCTGGATTAAAGACTATATATATATTAGCGGCCCAAATGTTGTAACTGTCGATGTAAATAATCAAATTGCTGAAAGTAATGAAGCAAACAATACAGTAAGTCAGATGGTTCCTGTCCCAACACAACCGCTTCAATGTGTGCCGACATCAACTCCTAAGCCGCCGACATCAACTCCTAAGCCGCCGACATCAACTCCTAAGCCGCCGACATCAACTCCTAAGCCGCCGACATCAACTCCAGGTGGGGTAACGCTTGCTTTAGACATTGCACTTCATGGCATAGGAGCAGGTGGAGATAATGCAAATCCAACAGGAAACTCATTAAGCAATAAAAACCCTCTCCATCCGGTGCAATCTGCATTTGTCCAAATTTTTGACAGCAATAACCAACTTGTAACAAGTGCAACAGGAGAAGTACAATATGATTCAAATAGCGGAAAGTACACAGGTGCAGTCAATGCCGATTTGCCTTCAACCAATGGTAGTTATATTGTGAAGTTACGAACAAATCAACATTTAGTCCGTCTCGTTCCAGGTATTCAGACATTCACTCCTGGACAAACAAGTCAGCTCCCACAGGTTGATCTTATCGCTGGAGATATCACCAACGATAATAGAGTCGATATCCTTGACTACAATTCCTTGCTTGACTGCTACAGCGACTTGGGTCCTGCTCCTGCGTGTAATGACACAAAGAAAGTGACAAGCGATCTTAATGATGACGACTCGGTGAATCAATTTGATTACAATCTCTTTTTGAGAGAGCTGTCTACCCAACCTGGAGCATAACACTTGAGATCCTCGACAAGAAAAGATATAGGTATTACAATACATGTAACACTTCCATGTCAAAGAAACTTTTTGCCTTATTTTTCATGTTTTTTCTGGCTGTTATTGTGTTCCTCATCGTTCTTAATACATATGCAAAAAATCCCGCTTTACAGTCATTATCCCACTCTTTATCACCGACTCCGGCTTTTGGGACTTCCCTCTTTTTATCTCCGAGTGTCTTAGGTGTAACCGATGGAGAAAGTGCATCGATAAGTGTTGTAGTGGATTTTCAAGGCAACCAACGGACAAGTAGGCCGACATTTATCCAAATCGAGCTTTCTTACAACCCTGCTGTTTTGACAAATATGAAAATTCAGCCCGGTAACTTCCTCACAAATCCGGCAATTTTACTTCAGAAAATTGATAGCAAAACCGGCAGAATATCCTATGCTTTAGAGTCAGCGTATGACACAAACGTTAAAAAAACAGGAGGAACTGCGGCTATATTGACGTTCACACCTAAAATAGGAGGAATTTACCATGAAACATCAATAGATTTCCTCCCAAAGACGGTAACCCGAGTGAAAGATGAAGCTAATACATTAAAATCATCCTACGGAGCAAAAATAATTATTTTACCTTCTTTTAATCCTTTGGCAACTGGTTCTGCGGGGCAATCTCCTCTGCCATCCAGCCAGTTTCCGACCGGGCAACAAATACACCGATAACCGGAACTTTAGACTCAATAAGATTGTCAACAAAGCTAACCGACCTTCTCACATCGTCTTTCTGCTTATCATCGGCAACTGGATTCCCAGCGCACTCCTGATGGCCGTGGACAACAATACCTTTTGAATCATGTTTTCCAATAGATACATCCACAACTTTCTTTTTAATTGACTCTCTCACCTCCGGATCGACCTGATCTTGAGCTAATTTTCCGACCAATCCTGCTTCGGTAACTGTATCTGCGAACTTAGCACCGAAAACCTGCCTGCCAAAATTAGTCACAGGCTCTTGCACGCGTCCATCCATACAGCCGACAGTTGTAAAGAATGTTTCTCGTTCGTTTGACATAGAAAAGAATGACTATACAATAAACTGTTAATTTTTTCAAGAGTCAACTTGACAATGCATCAGTAGTTTGGTGTACTAAAGATGAGTCTCTCTGCCCTATGCAAGAATATCTGAGAACACTATTTGCCTCGAAAACAACAGTTCTCGGCCTATTTTCCGCTCTTTGCTTAATTCTCACAGTTCCTTTGGTCATCCTCTTAGCACAGCAAAATCAAGATATAAGGCAAAGAGCTCAAGAGCCGGTCCCCACTCTTCTTCCGACAGCTCAGGGTAATGGCTCAATATCAGGCTATGTGTACGAAGATAAAAACCAAAACGCGGAAAGGGATCCGGACGAAAAAGTGCTCCCCGGTGTCAGCCTTAAGGTAACGGAGATTAGAAAAAGTATATCCGAAGATCAAGGCAAAGTTGCAAATACTGTTTCGGACTTAAAAACAGACTCAAATGGGTTTTTTAAATTCCGCTTTACCAATCTTATCCCCGACTCAACCTCTTATATCGTCAAGCTCATTCTTCCGAAAGGATATAAGACGATTAGTACTAACCCAGTCGTTTTTTCGGGTCGTCAAAAAAACGCAAAAGAAATTGTTGAATTTGGTTTGTTTCCAATTCCATCTGTTCCAATTAGCATAGCGCCGAGCCCATCGGGACAAGCTTGTACTCCAAGACCTCCGTGCATAAGTACTGTACCGAAATGTTTTATTCCTGAGCCGGTCGGCGGATGGTGCCCGGCCGTAACCATATATCCTACTTCCACCCCTACTCCCCCCATTTCATCAAAACCTTAATCGGGATCGTGGACTTTTTCCATGAACGGAGTAGTCTTTCTTACCCGCTTGCCCACGTACTCTGAAATTTTGGTGGGCAGCGACGATCTAGTATGGAACCACCTCCAAACATACCTTATCAGGTTTTATAACATTTTTCAGCAGTTACAAATCGCCATCCCTTCTTCAATTATTTCATAAACCAATATTCTTTACTGTATTTTCTAATAAGTTTTTAATAGTAGCAGTATTGGGAATAAAAACAAACTTTCTTCCTGAATGGATTTTATCTAATAAATTCTTATTTACCAGATACAGCAAATCAGATCTCGCTGTTTCATAAGAGATTCTATTCTTAGATTTATAAATATTGATGTCTACAGTAGTATTCTTGTTTGTATGCAGCTCTTGCATAAGACTTACTTGCCTTGCATTAAATTCTCCAAGTTCTCCCGCAATTCTTTGAATTATTTTTTCTTCCTGTAATTTATTCTGATAATGCATTATAAATTCTTTTATTGATGATACAATCGCTTTTAAATTATAAACGAGAAAATAACTCATATCATTATCATCATACTCAGAATATAAGAAAGAATTATCATACTGTGTCTTTGACTTTCTTATAATTCTTGAAACAGATAAGTACTGAAACATCCAATACTGCTTTTTGAGCATGTACCAATAAAATAACGCTCTTGCTGTTCTACCATTCCCATCCACAAATGGATGTAGGTATGCAAGCCAAAAATGGAGAATACTTGCTTTAATTACTGGATGAATAAATTCATCTTCAGACTCGTCAGTATTTGCATAGTCTATTAATCGCTGTAATTCACTTGCAACAAAACTCGCATTGGGTGGAGTAAATACTGTCTCACCACTCATTCGGTTAATTACAGCAATCTCATCCTCGTCTTTTCTAAGCCTTCCAGCATCTTTTTTGTCCTCAAGCGTTCCGATAGTAATATTCCTTTGCATTTCTAATAAAATATCCAGACTTAGTTGCAAGTCCTTCCAGTCCATAAGACGCTGCATTACTTGGTAATTATTGATAATCATTTGCTCATCCTTTGTTCGTGCTTTTCTTTGGCTTAGTAACATTTCTTTTGCAACCTTTCGTGATGTATTTGCTCCTTCTATTTGACTTGAAGCAATTGCTTCTTCAGTAAGCCCACTTATGATGAGCTGACTTTTCTGTATATTAGTTGGTTTTTCAACTTCTGAACTCAAAAATCCGCTTGTGTTTGAATCTATTAAACTCAGTTTTTGATACATATTTTTTGTTAATGTGAGCATAAACTTACTTCCATTAATATCTTTAAGAGGTGTAGTTTCAGCAATTGACATCCTTGAAAACTTCAAGAAAGACCAGGCTTCTTCTGCATTAATATCCTTAGGCATGGAATAATATCGAAATTTATCCCAATAAGCATATTCTTGGTCTGCTTTTTTCAACAAAGACTTTAAATCATCGGACTTAAATGCTTTTTCGAATAGTTCTGGGGAAAAGTTTTTTCTCCAATTTGGCGGTTTTTGGATCATATTAGCCTCCTAACTACTAATTATCTACTAATTTTTACTAAATTAGTAGTTCGAGTATATCATAGATACTATTATTTGTCTACTAGTTTCTACTAAATTAGTAGTAATTACTCAACTGTGGCTATCAATGCTGTAACGGAATCGAACTATTTTAGGTTCAAGTTTTGGAGATATCTAAGAAAAATGAAAAATCCAGCCTTGTTGTGGGCATCCGTTCCACTCTTCCAAACCACATTTATAGATGAATTTGTATCAATTTTAAAGGATTGGCAGATAGTCTTCAAGCAATATCCCATCAGTTTAGGAGGTGCGAGCTATGCGTAAATTCGTACTTAACTTGAAGAACAAATTAAATTGGCTCACCACTGGACTGTAAAAGGTGCATTGAAAGAAACCTTCGAGACCCTATACACCCAATTTCTCTGAATCCCGAAACCTATTTAACCTCAAAAGAACCCACAATATATTTTTGAAAAGTTGCCTTTGGTGCAAGAAAAAATCTGAAGGTTTACGGCCAAGGCTTGCCATCTACATAGATTCTTTTTAATACTGCGTTACCGCTATCACCTATTGCAACACTTGCAGCCGCTTCTTTACTAAAAAAACTGAAGTTGCTTCCTTTTCCTTCTGGAATGAAGTATTCTTCAACACCATATACAATGTGGATGAGAGAACTATCAGATGGCTGATAAGGAAGGATGTCTGATTGACTTTTTTCCCCTCCACTTGCAACTTTCCCTTTAATAAAAATCTGATTATTGCCAGTTGGTTTGTTTAGGGATGCACTTTGTGCTGCCCAGAATTTTCCGCTTTGATACAAGACTACATATACGGTATCGCCATTCCTGACATGTGAACCATTGAGAAGGCTTGAATCGAGATTAGAAATGTCATCATACTGGAATGTTGCATAATCTCCACGCAATGGGCTTGTTGGATCAACTGGCGCTATTTTTAGAAGAATTTCTGTACCTCCTGTTAAAACGGATACTTTGAAGATAATAATTGCAAAAATAATTATTACTTGAAGCGCTATTGCGAGTATGAATTTTGTTAGTTTAGTCATAGTTAAGTTTTCTGTTGCTCAGTTTTGATATTAGATATCATGTATCTCCTGCTCTTTTCCATGAACCAGCCGACTGCAAAAAGAAGAATTCCAGCACCTATAAAAAAGAGGCTTTTGTCAAGGAATGTAAAGAACCAGTCAAAATATTTGACAATAATAAGAATAAACAAAAAGAATGCGCCAATATTGATCAACCATTCTTCTCTCCTGAGATATCCAGAAAAGATAAGTCCCAATAGCTCGAAGAACACAGCAAAATTAAAAACAATTGCCCATAACACCCCATTGACAGATAGTTCGCTACCAGAACCAGAGTAATAATCTAGGTAGTTACCAGTCTGCATAAATATGGTTTGCTGAGGAAGAAAAGCTGTTATACCAAATAAAATTGCAAGAACAAATACAGCAGCAGTTTCAGCAGGAAGTATTAAATTTTTGCTGGCTGAATATAAGGTCAAACCCACAAGAGCTGTGATAAATATCAGTAAAGATGTCGTTATTTCCCACGAGCTGAAGAATGTAACCCCTTTGGTCATCTCGGCTAGCATCTCAAGTCCTGGCTTAGAGGAAAAAATAAATAGTGCACCTGTTATCGAAATTATTCCAAGAATCAAATATACAAAAGCAAAACGTTTATATTTTAATTCCTTCTCGTGATAATGACCCAAAACATAAAACAGTAGAGCGATAAAAATTAATCCGGCGAGAATAGAAGAAGTTTTAATATCTTTATTCTGAATCCATTGCATTGCTTGAATACCCCACCAGCTTGCTATCCCGATAAGACTAAATATGAGAGTGGAAATGGTTTTAAAATAATAAGTAATAATTAGACCCACAATTGAAGTTAAGAACATGATTGTTCTCCAACTTAATGGGTCACCTATATCTCGATTCAAAGTTAAAAGTGTTACCCCAAGAAAAAAAACAGATAAGAGCAAAAACCATTGACTCACAGCATCTTCTCTCGAAAGAGCTAACTGTAAATACCAATCTTTATTTTCTGAAGGATGAGGATTCCCTTTCTTGTGTTTTGTAAAATACACAATCAAAAGAGGAATACCCACTGGTGGAAAGATAAAAGCAAGTAGAATGAAAATTGACATATCTTTAATGAAAATTCTTTAGCTCTTCGGGCATTTTCTGACGAACTGCCCAACCAGCAACAAAAGTAACTACTGTTGCCACAATAAGTAACAAAGAGGAAGTTAAAAGGAAAGAGTTATAGGTAAAACTTGTAAAAATACCAAAAGGATGTCCAATAATCGCAATCACACCTAGAGGTATAGCCAGATAAAATAACGGGAAAGACTCAACAGCGTAAGCCATAGCAATTGTTCCTAACATCCATAAAATAAAACCATCTGGCCAATTGGCGCTGATATTGAACATTTGTGCCACCAAAAATATTCCCGCGCCATAAATAATCGCACCAAGTAGGATAAGTGCCTCACTAGTTTTTAGCAGGTTAAGCTTCTCTTTGAAATACCAACCTAAAGAGTAAGCTGTGAACATTGCAATCAGGATTACAGAAATTTTAATTGATCTAGTCATTTCCTGCCAATTAGAAGCAATAAAAGAAAAAATGCCAGCACCCACTAAAATGACTGCTATGGTTAAAATTATGCGAATTGTTTTCTTCTGCGTGTCTTCTTTTTCCTGCTCTGAAGTGATGGAATTAAAACTCGCTTGTATAATTTCTATAGTAGTTCCTTGACTAAGAAGTTCCTTGTATATGTCTTCTTTTGATTTCCCTTGCGACAGATTGGTTTTAATATAATCTACTATTTTTTTATCCATACCATCTCCATCTTTTGAGGTACTATTAAGAATTAAACACTTACGATATCGCTGTTATATTAACTGTCTCATAATTTTCAGCATAATTCAAGTGGTTTTGCAAATAATAATTGGAGCATGTAATCAGTATAAAAGTATCTTTTTACAATGAGGTTCAGCTTCAAATTTTAATCTTGTCTGTCTCTGCTCCTGAAAATAAAAACTCTTTGTGGCTAAATGTTATACTAAGAGTGCAAAAAATGGACTTAATACTAGACAATCTTCGTTTGTAAAGCATATCGCTTCGGAACAGAATGCGACTCAGTCAACAATACTAGCTGGATACTCCAAAAGATCGGCTGGATTTACACCCTCAAAATTGCTAATAAATGCCAACATTTTGTAACAACTCTATGGGGTATTTGCTCAAGCGGGTTTATCTGATGAACAGTTGGTGGGCATCCGTGGAATCCCTGTCCGCCTTTGGAGGAGAACCACGCACCTGTCGCCTCGGGGCGACCGTTCTAACCGATGTGGGTGGCCGTGGAATCGAACCACGCACCTCTTTCTTATCAGGAAAGCGTTCTAACCGATGAACTAGCCACCCTGTATTTCTCTCACAAATTCTCTTCCTTTCCCCGATTTCAAAAATTTTTCTCTTTTTGCTGCTTCAAGTCTTGTATTATATACCTCTTTATAAATCAATTCGAATGGTCTCATAAATTTAATAGATTTAGTTTTTCCGGCATTGTGTCTATTAACCTTCGTTCTAAGTCTTTAGTGTAGCCTGTGTAATTTCTTTTATTAGTTAAGCTTTTGATAATGTAAACATACCACATTTTCGAACCACGCACCTGTCGCCTCGGGTTATAAACCCGCCTCTGGAGGGCGACCGTTCTAACCGACCCGCTTCGCCAGCTTCAGCGAGGCGAGTGAACTAGATGCCTAATTATGAATTCATTTTACCAAAAAAGGCATTTTTTAACAAAAAAGTGGATTAGGCAGCTTTTTTATTTCGATGTTGTGAAGCCTGCGACCTTTCCTCAGATCTTATATTGAGAACTTTAGCCATTTCCTCAGGAGCATCCTCCTGCCTTAACTCACCGACAAAACGGGCTCCTAACGCTTTTTTCAAATTACGAAGCGTGGTCAAACTCTTTTTATGGATAACAGCCGATCCTTGGGGGTCTTCTGCAAGCTGTCGATAAAACATTTGTTCTGTTTGTTGAATTCGTACCTCTACAGTGTCAATTGCTTTTATTATTTTCCCTTCAACACTCATTTCTTGATACTCTTTATTATCTCTAAGTCTCATCCACTCTCCATTTTTAACCACTCGGTCAAGCTTGGCTGATTCATCTTCTTCTTTTCTCTGTGTCCGTTCTTTGTTATCTAAATCTTCAGTGCTCATAATTATTTAAATTCCTAAGATATTCAAAATTCTATTGACAACGACATATCTCACTTGACTCCAGCGACCTTTGGAAGCATTTCCCTTGGCTACTCTTCTCAATGGTCCTTCTTCCTCGCCCGTTTCAGGATTTCCTTTTCTTGCAAGTCTATTCCAGGTAGTTTCAGCAAGCTTACCGCTTACAGCGGCTCCAGCACGCAGATTATTTGCTATTTCCCGCTCTGCTTGTGATTTTATATCAACTGTTTGTTCGGACTCTATCATATTTCCCCCTTAAACTTCAGTTCTGCAAGTTCATGAATAAACCAAAGAGCGCCGGCAATTATAAATGCTCCAAACAATAAACCCTTCCCGGCCTCTTTTATCCTCGTACTAAATTTTTCTTTTTTTTCTTGTTGAAATACTTCTTTTCCTGCCATATTTTTCTCCTTTTTTGAGGCGCAGAGGGGAGTTGCACCCCTGCATGGATGTTCTGCAGACACCTGCGTTACTACTTCGCCACTGCGCCAAAAAGCTTACAACTTCGGCCTGCCTGCCGGCAGGCAGGGATCCCGCACTTCTAAAGCTATCCGCCAGCTGGCGGATTAACTAGATAGTGCTGGGACAGACAGCTTCCTTGTTAAGCCTCAAACTAACCACCTAATCTTACCATACGCCCTATACTGAGGCAAGCTACAGAAGGCTAACAAAATTATTATAAATTGCACAAAAAAACCCCGATGAATTATCGGGGTTAGTTATGGTACAACCCGCCTAAGCTTACTTCTCGCCTTTTCATCCGCCAGTTGGCGGAACGGCTCGAAGAGCGCTTTATCGGCGGGTTTCGTCACCCGCAAAGCGGGCTCCTCAACAACCAAAATGTGGTAGGAAAGCCCCGATTAAATCGGGGAAGCGAGAATAGTTTCAAAAGCCTCTCAGTATCCCACTTCGCATAAAGCTTCGCGGGATCCCGTATGGAAAATACCATCGGGATAACGAGACTCATCAGGTACTATTCACTCGACCTGTTGCCTACATTCCCCTCGTTTACCCACCGATTAAATCGGTGTTTAAACAAGTTTCCTGTCTTCCCCTCGCCCTTTTACCCTCAAAATGAAAATAAAAAGAAAGGAGGTGATCCATCCCCAGCTTCGGCTAGGGATACCTTGTTACGACTTAAGCTTCATCGCCGAATTTGGCCTCTACCGATTAGATCGGTATTCAGCCACTCCCGACTTTGCTGCCTTGACGGGCGGTGTGTACAAGACCCGAGAACGTATTCACCGCGGCCTTCTGATCCGCGATTACTACTGATTCCGACTTCATGGGGGCAGGTTGCAGCCCCCAATCTGAACTGAGGCGAAATTTCTGAGATTAGCTTGCTATTGCTAGCTTGCTGCCCATTGTTCTTCGCCATTGTAGGGTGTGTGTAACCCAGGGCATAAGGGCCGTGCTGACTTGACGTCTTCCCCTCCTTCCTTCCCGATATGATCGGGACCGTCCCTAATGAATATTTAACATTAGGCGGGGGTTGCGCTCGTTTCCCCACTTAAGGGAACACCTCACGGCACGAGCTGACGACAGCCATGCAGCACCTGTTCTATCATCCTTACGGATCTTCCCAAGTTTCCAAGGGAATAAAACGATAAAATGTCAAGCCCTGGTAAGGTTTTTCGCTTCGTCTCGAATTAAACCACACGCTCCACCAGTTGTGCGGGTCCCCGTCAATTCCTTTGAGTTTTAGCCTTGCGGCCGTACTCCCCAGGCGGTCTGCTTAACGCGTTAGCTTGAACCTCGGCCGATAAATCGGCCAAAGTTAGCAGACATCGTTTACGGCTAGGACTACACAGGTATCTAATCTGTTTCGCTACCCTAGCTTTCGTGCCTCAGCGTCAGGAAAAGTACAGATGCTTGCCTTCGCCCTTGGTGTTCCAGTTAATATCAACGCATTTCACTGCTACACTAACTGTTCCAGCATCCCAACCGATCCTCAAGTTGCCGAGTATCCTACTCAATCCCTGGGTTAAGCCCAGGGCTTTAAAATAGGACTTTGGCAACCGCCTACGCACACTTTACGCCCAGTAAATCCGGATAACGCTTGCCTCCTACGTATTACCGAGACTTCTGGCACGTAGTTAGTAGAGGCTTATTCTCTAAGCTGTGAACGGCTTAGTAAAAGGAGTTTACAACCCGAGGGCCGTCTTCCTCCACGCGGCGTCGCTGCGTCAGACTTTCGTCCATTGCGCAATATTCCTGGTTGCTGCCACCCGTAGGTGTACTGCCCGTGTCTCAGTGCAGTTGTGGCTGATCGACCTCTCAATCCAGCTACCCGTCATCGCCTTGGTAAGCTTTTACCTCACCAACAAGCTGATAGGACGCAGGCTCCTCCCTTGGCGGACCGTTAAGTCCTTTACCCTTGCGGGACTATGAGGGATTACCCCCGATTTCTCGGGGCTATTCCTCACCTAGGGGTAGATTCCTACGCGTTACTCACCCGTCTGCCACTGGAGCATTGCTGCTCCCGTTCGACTTGCATGCCTAAGGCACGCCGCCAGCGTTCATCCTGAGCCAGGATCAAACTCTCAAAAAAATCAACGGAGTTGATTTTTGCAGTCCGCTATAGATCGCTCTTCGAGCCGCGCTACGAATAGTAGGTAAGGCGAGAAGCAAGATCAGGCGGGCAAAAAACTCCATTAATCCTGTTTTCGGATTTCTTTTTTAGGAAAAATCCGAAAAAATTCCTACCACATTTTGATTGTCGAGCACCTATTTCCTTATAAATAAAATGCTCGATCCGCCTAAAATTGCAGCACGAGGCGTGTACGAATAGTACTGTAAAGCCGAGTGCTAAAATTTGGCGGGCTAAAGTGTGACTTCAGTTTTTAAAGAGCTATTCTCTAGAAAGATAATCCACCGTCGCTTACTTCTCGCCTTTTCATCCGCCAGTTGGCGGAACGGCTCGAAGAGCGCTCCAGGCGGATAATACGCTATTATAAAAGTCCAAGGTGTATTAAAAAACCCCGCCAAAGGCGAGGTATAACTCGTGAATCTTTGACGAAGACTTCTACATAAGCTTATGATCCATTATAGATAAATTTGAAGGTTTGTCAAGCTATAAAGTTGTTGTTAGAATTATTTTTTAAGCTTCCGCTGTTATGAGGTCTTTCCCAAAGTGCTTTATATTCTCTAGCTATATCTTCAATATCTTTTAACTCTCCTGATGAAATTCTCATACAAAAATCGTAGGTCTCATCTGGTAGCTCTTCTGGTATTCCGATACCGACTTGATCCAAATACAATGCACTTATTAGAAATCCTGTTCTTTTATTTCCGTCCTCAAATGGATGACCACCTACGATTCCCCTAATTAACATTGCAGCCTTGTCAAAAGGACCCGGGTAAGGATCTACCCCTCCAAATTCTTGAAATGCTGCACCGACAGCTGACTCCACCAAACCTGGCAGTCGTTCATCACCAGCTCTTCCTCCAAATTCGCTGATCGCTTTTCGCATTTAAAAGTTTTGCTGCATGTGTTAACCGTCTTACCGTGGTCTCTATATCATTCTCTACTACACACTTACCTTCACTATTAAAAAATCTAATTTCGTGTAATGACTGAGCAAGTTCAGAAGTTTGATTTTCGCTCATATACTATTTTGCAAGTCTTTTTAATAGCTCCCGAACACTCGGACGTTTTGAAGCTTTTCTATAGAAATTCTCTACTGCTTCTTCAGCAATTTTTTTATCGTTCTTTTGTCCCTCTCTTGCTGTTGAACTTTCTTTAGATGGAATATCTTTTTTCATTGGATATCGTCTTTCTCCTGCCCCTTCAATCATGCTTATATTATATACGATAAAGGCAAATTGTACAAGAATGACCTGTGCTAAGAATTTTCAATCGATATTATGCCTTTTAGTTTCTGGAAATCTTCTTTAATTATTTCTCTCAAGGGTGGGAAACGGAGGGCTGCTGCGGGGTGAAGAGTAATGAAGTATTTCTTCCCGTCTTGCTCAATAACCTTCCCATGTTCTTTTTTAACCGGAATTCTGCTTTGCAGAACGCCTTGTACGGCAACACTACCCATAAGAACAATAAGTTTTGGGTCAATGACATCTAATTGCTTCATTAAATGAATTCTTCCATGCGCGATATCGGAAGAAGTCGGAGTCCCCCCAGGAAGGCCTGCCTTGCCGGCAGGCAGGTATTTTACAGGGCTTGTGATATAAACCTCCTCTTCTTTGAGGCCCACTTCACGGATTAATGAGTGAAGTAGTTGTCCCGATCTGCCGATAAAAGGACGTCCGGTTGCCGCTTCTTTTCTCCCCGGTGCTTCTCCTATAAAGACAATATCGGCATCGGGATTCCCCTCTCCCGGCACAGCTTTTCCGCTTTTTCCCATTTTACAAATTTTACATCGCTTAATCTCTTCTGCGATCTTTTCAAGCACCCCTTGCTTACTCATAGAAATAAGTATAGAAGATTACCTGTAAAAAATGCAGTAACTTATAAAACCATATCCAAAACAGCATGCAGTTGACACATCAATAGGTTTGATATAGGCTAATTTTAGTGGCCAAATACGCAAAGAAAAAAGTCTCGCGAAGCAAGATCACACTCCGCAAGACAAAAAAAATCAATAGAAAACTTACGTTTAAAGGTAGGATTGAAAAAGGCGCAATTTACGTTGTTGTCTTCCTTGTGACGATACTTTTTACCGCATACCAGTTTATAGGAGCAAATCTTCCAACAAAAATTCCGGGACCGAATAGTAATTTGGTCGCTGTCGTGCCGCAAAAAACTGTTCCGGCAAAAAACAGTCTCCAGATGATAGCATTGAATGCTGTCACTATTACACTGTTTCCAACTCTGGCTCCGCCTGAACCTCCACCACCGGATTTATATCAGCTAAATTCTATTGATTGCGGTACCATACTCGTCGGTAGGTCTGAGCCTGAGATGGTTTGGGCGTATCGTGCAGTTGCAACAAAAGCAAGTTCAAATCAACCATCAATTCAAGCATTTTATAGAGACGAGAGTACTCTTCAAGCAGGTACGACACCTATGCAAAGGTTCCCGGTTGATCACAACATAAGCCCTGCTCTAACTGCAAGACGTGATGGAAATAAATTCCCCATCTCACCTGCTCTTTTTATCACAAATATTTCCTCAAATTTGGCAGACACCTCAGGTGATGCAAGAAATGGCGGAGTACCTCAAGGAGCTTCGGATATCTACGGTGCTTGGAAAAGAGAGGGTGGCTTTGATCCTCCTGCACCAAACGGTCCAAATCTAGGTACCGCAGCGGATCGCTGGCCTCCGGCAAATGGTCCGGGCGGCCCTCATAGCCAGAACTGGATTGCTGAGATAGTCTGGAAAATAGCAGATTTGAAGACAAAAGATGGACAAGCCCTTATAACCGGAAACACCTACAGAATTCAACAGGTGATTCATGATGGAGATACTAATCCCGGGATAAGTGAGTTGTGTTATACGGTAAAACTATAGTAATTTAATCTCGAGTCGAGTATTTTTCCATTACCTTATATAACACGATGCCCAGGGAAACCATAACGTTTAGAGAAATATTCACTCCCCACATCGGAAGTTCCACAATTTGATCCGCAATCTCCAAGACCCCTTTTGAAACTCCTTCAGTCTCATGCCCGACAACTAAAGCTATCGGGAACCGGTACTCTGCTTTATCATACGGGATGCTTTTTGTATTCTGCTCTATAGCAACCACTTGCATTCTTATTGCTTCTCGATTTCCCCCGATTAAATCGGGGTCACTCGAAGAATATTGTTCGAGCTGAGTCGAGAACTGCTTTCGTAATTTCTCAATAGCTTCAATAGCTGTTGGAGCGTACTCCCACGGCACCCATTCGGTTGTGTTGATAGATGCTTTTTTAATCCGTGAATTGGGTGGTGTCTCGGTCGCTCCGCAAAGAATAACTTTTTCGGCACTTATTGCATCTGCTAGCCGAAAAATCGCACCGACATTATAGGTATCCAAGACATTATCTACGATAATATAGACAGGGTTTCTTAGTATTTTATCCAAATGTTTACTCGCTGGGACAGTTTTACGAAGTTGTTTGGCTCCTAATTTAATCATGAATTTATTATACATTACCTGATGGTTTATTTGTAGTATCAACCCGATCATTAACGCAGGTTTTAGAGTTTATTTATCCTTCCAAACATCCATCCTGAGCTCGTCGAAGGATTGACAACGTTCTTAGCACATGGAATACTTGAAGTAATGGATAATCAAAAGCAGCCAGTCACTAATCAGTTTAGCACGGCAAATACTCCCCCTTCAAATTCAAAACGATTTCCTGTCTTACTATTTATTATAATTGGCGCCATTGTTTTAATGATTGGAGGTACTTATTTTATCTCACAATCAAATCCAACGAATAAAAAAGAAGCAACACCAACTACAACTACATCAAACTCCATTCAAAATCCAAATATCACCTCTTCCCCCAAACCGGACTTACTTGTTATGCGAATACTTAAAACCTACGATCAGGACGATCCAAAAAATCGTTATAATTGTAAAAAGGGCCTTGGGCTTCTTGTATCAGTCAAAAATCAGAGTGCCAGTATGGCAGGAACATTTGTAGTTCAGGCTGGAAGCTCTAGTAGAACTGTAAAAGGAGGCTTGTTGGCAGGTTATAGAACAGATATGTGGTTTCCAATTGGTAAAGATTCAAAGTCTGAGCAAACTGTGACTGTTGATTCAAATAATCAAGTAGACGAGGGTGATGAGAACAATAATACCTTAACTCAAGTTCCGGCTGACAGTTATCCAAAAGACGCATGCAACGGTCAGAATCAGCAAGCAACTTCAACTCAAACACCAAATTCTACACCTGATCCTTCTAAAATATCCACTGCAATCAGTTGCTCTCCTGGTTCAATTACTCCGTATGGAGACGCAGGAGTAAGAATAGATGCTGTGTTAAAAGATCAGAACAATGTGCCATTAGCAGGAAAAACCGTTTCATGGGTGTCAGCAAATTCTGCAATAGGAGTATTCCCAACATCATCCCAAACCCATACCCAAGGAGAAACTTACTCAAGCGCATTACTTACGCCAAACAGTACATCGAATGGCACAACTACCATAAAAGCTAGTTTCAACGGTGATGCAAGGTATAATCCATCCTCATGTACTATGCAGGCAAACTACACGCCTTTTGCGCCTACGTCAATATTAAAACCAACAAAATAACCTACTTCGGAACCGATCTCATAGCAAACCGCATCTCTTTCGAACGATCTTGTCCTGAGCTTGCTTGCTCTGAGTTTATCGAAAGGTCGAAGGATCTCGTCCTGAGCGAAGTCGAAGGATTGACCCCGATTTAATCGGGGTTGACATCAGCTCGTACTAGATGGAATACTTGAAGTAATGGATAATCCAATGCACCCGGACCCATCTCAGGAGTTGCCGCCGCCAAACGAAAAGGAACTTCCGCCACCGCATGAGAAGCAACTATCTTCTTCATCGTCGGGTAAAGGGCTTCCTCCCCCGACATTTTTGAAAAATCTTAATTGGAAAGGATTTTTTATTGCTCTTATCATTGTCGGAGTTCTTGAATGGGGCGCTATTACCCTTCTAAAGGGCGAGAGTACCAAAAAAACACCTAACCCAACTCCTGCCCCAACCTTAACTCAACCTTCCCCAACAATTGTCTCCGACCCAACAACAAATTGGCAAACTTATTCAGATAATCAACTAGGAATAAGTTTTAAATATCCTGAAACATGGAAAGTTTCTGGAGATTTAGTTCTTGCTGTTGGACCAGACCTACCACGTGTCTATATCGAGCCATTTACAGGAAATACAGAAACAAAAATTGAGAAGAAATTCCTTTCAGCAAATTCAGCTAAAATAACAAAGAAAACGCTTGCTATCACTCCTTATAAAGCCACTGAATATTTCATACAATATGATAAAAGCGCACAGGGATTCGGTCCGACTGAACGTGTAGTCATTATAATTGAATCAGAAAATCAAAAAGCAATGCTGGATTCGTACGGCACTGCTGATAGTACCTTTTACCAAATTTACTACACCTTCAAATTCCTCCCTGCCTCGCCGAGTCAAGGCGGGGATCAAAGTCCTTCGCCAACTTGTAGACCGCGGCCGGCGTGTTTGGATGCGACTCCGAGGTGTCTGATACCTGAAACGCCTGATATGTGTCCGCCCATAAGAAAAACAGTCTGTACACAAGATGCAAAGCTATGTCCTGATGGATCATATGTCGGAAGAACTGGACCGAATTGTGAATTCGCCTCATGCCCACGCTAATGTCATTCTGAGGCGAAGCCGAAGAATCTCTATGAAATATTATTATGTTTATATTCTAACGAATAAGTCCAATAATGTACTTTATACAGGAGTAACAAATAACTTAATCCGAAGAGTTTATGAGCATAAGAATAAATTAATAGAAGGTTTCACCAAAAAATATAATGTAGATAAACTTGTCTATTTTGAGGATTTTTCTAAGCCCGCTGACGCTATTGCAGCTGAAAAGAAAATCAAAGGATGGTTAAGAAGTAAGAAGGTAAAACTTATCGAATCGAAAAATCCTGCTTGGAATGACCTAAGTCTGTCATTCTGAACCCTTCGGTCATTCTGAACAAAGTGAAGAATCTCAACAACTTATGATAGATGTTTCGCTTCGCTCAACATGACATTAAAAAATGTGAAGAATCTAATAGTTAAGAGATCCTTCCCCTTCGCTACGCTCAAGGGTCAGGATGACAAGAAAAAAGCTAAGCTAGTTTTGCCCGGTGTTGGAGGATATTTGCCCATGTAAGCGCCCGCTCCGCCCACTCTTCTTTATTCATTTGATCTTTATCCTTTAATAGTCTTTTGAACTCTTTTTCAAATAGTACAATTACGGGTAGTACTTGCTTAGAGATTTTTTGTTTTTTTAATTCTTTGAGGTACTCTTCTGTCTGCTTAAGGAAGATTGAAATAAGTGTTTTTTTTGTTTCATACGAGTCTGCAGTCCAATCGCCTACCCTGGCAAGATTAAGCGATATATCCATTACTCGGATTTCTTTTGTGATCTTCTTATTCATGTTAACAGTTCATTTACTATTTTATCAAACTGCTTTTGAATATCTAGCGATAGTATGTCGCGGCTTCTATTTTCCTGAGAAGGTCTTACATTTATCATTGAATTGTAGTCAGTTACTTTTGTTTTTGTATCTATCCCCCCACCCCAGAGGTCATCTTGTTTTGATCCATCTTCAAGAAGCATTTGTTCAGCATCAACATGACGTTCTCCACCTCCTGCCAGAATTTTTCTTTCAATATCAACTACAACTTTTATATAATGACCACCAAAATCCTCAGCCATTTTCTTAAGTTCTTCTTTTGTCGCCTTTTTGCGGATCACTAAAATCATAGAAAGATTTTAGCACAACTTGTCCTTGTATACATTTAAAGTATTTGGTATTATTAGACGTGTTATGGCCAAGCAACTTTCTCAAAAGATTTTAGAATATACAGTTATTTTTGAACCTGCAGAAGAAGGTGGATATATCGTAAGTGTGCCTGCATTACCGGGTTGTGTAACACAAGGTGATACTTTTGAGGAAGCAGTTACGATGATTAAAGATGCGATGGAAGGATATCTAGCGGTTTTAAAGGAGGAAGGGAAAGACATCCCGCAGGAAAAATCGGATATTGTTATCACCAAAGTTTCAGTAACCAATCCAGCAACACACCTCTAAATGGCATCATTTAAACCACGAGAAGTCATAAGAATTCTTCAAAAACTTGGCTATATTCAGAAACGACAAACCGGCAGTCATCTCATTATGTATCATCTAGAACGCAATCAAATCATTCCTGTTCCCAGGCATACACGAGACCTTAAGAAAGGATTGGTAAGAACTATAATCAAGCAAGCCGAGTCAAGCGAAGAAGAATTCCTCAAGTTAAAGTAGTGCAGCTTATCATTGACAACCTTTACGCATAGATGAAATACTTGAGATAATGCCTAAACCAGCTGCTAAACAAGCTAATAAGCTAAGAAAAAATAAAAAGGTTAAAGTAAATAAATCCAAAAATTGGCGGACGATTAATTTGCTTAAAGGAATGGCACTTTTACTCGCTCTCATCCTGACAGTCGCACTTGCAACGGTAAAAACATATTATGATTTTCGCCATCGAGCCCAGACTCCCCACCCCACACCGATCCAAACCAGCCCCTATCCTACTTATATGCACGAAAACAGTGATGTGCATGATTCTCATCAACCGGTTCAAGAAGATACAAAAGGAGACTCATTAATTGATTCCATCAAGAACTTTTTTAACAATTTGTTTGGAGCGTTTAGAAAATAAGCTATGGACAATCAAAGCCAAGCAAAACAACTACCTCAGCCTACAATTCCTCCAATAAAATCGCAATTATTAATATTTCCTATACTTATCGTGCTCGCCTATATCGATAAAAAGAACAGTTGCCCTGTCAATCCATATAAAAAATATTCTATTTCCCTTGTCTATTCTTATAGTCCAGACAGCCGAACCTTGTAGTTTTTCCAAATTCAGACCTGGATGATTTGGGTTACTAGCAAAATTGCGAATCGCTTTTATTGTTTTACTAAGAAGCTTGAGATTATTTTTGAGGAATTTTTTCCGCGCTGAAAGATATTTCGGGGAATAAATAATTTCTACCATATTACTCCCCTGCTTCTTTTCTCATTATCTCAAAATCAGCTTCCAGTTCTTCAGGAGTAGAAATTGACGTGGCTCTTCCTGCTCTGTAATTCTCCAGTGCTTCTTTTGCAGCTAAATCAAGTTGTATCCGCTCCAGAAGATCAAGACCGATTATGGCTCCTAGGGGTTTGTTATTTGAAATTACAATAATAGGCTTTTTTATTTTGTTAGCCTTTTCAAGAACTTTTTTATACTCTCTTTGTATTTGTCTTGCCGATATTGTGTTATGCATATATACAATATAACAGGCATACCTGTGTATGTCAAGATGACATAACTAGGTCGCTATGAGTAGGCTGAGAAACATCGGTAACACTTTTCCAATAGAATAAATATATTGGAAGGAGGTGAAACCGATGGGAAAGAAACGATACAACCACGGATACAAGTATCTCAACTTTATTGTTCC
>Ga0080064_1001388_pt1 | contig 49338 bp, 43 predicted proteins | sample Subgrocontami54m_FD_69260 | JGI IMG/M metagenome (GOLD analysis project Ga0080064, IMG submission 69260) | Subsurface groundwater microbial communities from S. Glens Falls, New York, USA - GMW46 contaminated, 5.4 m (SPADES assembly) (version 2) ...
TTTTTTCCATTCCGATTTTTTGTAAATTTTCTATTGCTGCCATTAATCCTGCTGCACTGGCCATGTTCGGAGTACCTGCTTCAAATTTCCAGGGCAGTTCGTTCCAGGTAGCTTGCTCGAAAGTCACTTCACTGATCATATCTCCCCCATACAAGAAAGGCGGCATTTTTTCAAGCAATTCTTTCCGACCATAAAGTACGCCGATTCCGGTGGGGGCGCACATCTTGTGTCCTGAAAATACTAAAAAATCACAATTCAATTTTTTAACATCTATCGGCAGATGTGGGACTGACTGCGCCGCATCAACAATCATCACTGCTCCAACTGCATGAGCAATCTCTGCCAATTCTTTAATCGGATTAATTGTTCCTAATACATTAGATATATGTGTGATTGAAACAATTTTGGTTTTGTCAGTGATCAGCTCGCGTGCTTTCTTCAGATCTAATCGGTACTCTTTAGTGATAGGAATAAAATGTAGTGCTACTCCTTTCTCTTTTGCGATCTGCTGCCAAGGGACTATGTTACTGTGATGTTCCATCTCACTAAGAACTATTTCATCTCCTGCTTTCAAATTCTTTCCTAACGAATATGCCAGCAGGTTCAATCCTTCCGTCGTTCCTTTGGTGAAAATGATTTCTTCAAACTTAGCACCGATGAATCTAGCCACGACTTCATGAGCTTTTTCATAAAGCACCGTAGCTTTCTGCGCTAACTTGTAGATGCCTCGATGGACATTGGCATTGTCATTTTCATAATATTCTTTTATTGCTTGGATTACTTTTGCTGGTTTCTGGGTGGTGGCGCTATTATCTAGGTAAACCAAACCATTTTTCAAGATAGGAAAATTTTCCTTGATATTATTAGCTATCATTTTTCTATTTTCGGTTGAATTATATCCCTCAACTTTTCTCTTGTTTTTTCATTTGATACTTTTTGCAATAGGGGTTCTACAAAACCTGACACTAGCAATCTTTTTGCTTCTTTTTCATCTAATCCTCTGGAAAGTAAATAGTAAAGCTGTTCTTCATCAATCTGTCCAATGCTAGTTCCATGCGAACAGGAAACATCATCATTCTCTACCTCTAAAATAGGAATAGCATTGCAGCGCGCTTCATCTCCTATAAGCAGCATATCTGAACGTTGATGACCATGGCAGCCTCTGGCATTTTTTTCTACCCGTATTGTCCCTCGATGCATCGCTCTGGCTTTATCGCTGAGAATTCCCTTGGCCAACATTATCGATTTAGTATTGCTTTTTTCATGGAAAGCATCAGAATTAATATCGCACTGCTGGATATCACTGCCAACAATCACTTGATACTGCTGCGCTTCTGCTCCGGCTTCTCGTAGATGACTGCGCAGCTGAACCTGGGTAAATCCTTCCCCAATAACAACATCAAACCAATGGATACTTGCATTATGCAGCACTTCTGCCCGTTTAGTCGCAAATGAGTGGGTTACTGCTTTTTCATCATGCACCGTGCAATAAGTAAGGTTTGCTCTGGGATGCACATACACTTGTAAAATCTGGCTATGGTAATATGCCTCTTCCGTCGAAGTTGCCTGCTCAATGATAGTTGCACTTGTTCCTTCTTCCGCAATAATAATGATGGTCTCAGCAGAGGCTGTAACTTTTGTTTTAGTATTGATTACGATTGGATTTTCAATTATTGTATTTTTAGAAATAATGATGACAGTAGCGTCAGGAGTGGTAGCATAATGTAATGCCAGTAACTTATTTTCGGAAGCAGAAACTAATCTCTGCGTATATTTGGACATAAAATCTTCTCCTGATTCTGAGAGCTTGCAGATTTTTACTTTATCTTTTGCAGCTGCATCAACAATAATCTCTGCATCTTCTGCTTTTCGCATCTCTGCAAATACTTTTTTCCAGTCGATCGCAATATTCAATGCAAATCCATTTCCATAGTTGAAGGTAGGTGTTTCTAGCTCGGTGAATCTCTGTCCTGCTTGTTCTTTCAAAGTAGTTATTGTTTTCAGGGGCATGATATTATTTCTAAAAGCCCTCCACTTCTAATTCAATCAATTTGTTTAATTCAACTGCATATTCCAAAGGCAGCGCTTTTATCACCGGTTCAATGAATCCGGAAACGATCATCTGGACAGCTTGCTGTTCCGTCAATCCTCTACTGGTGAGATAAAATAACTGCTCTTCTCCAATTTTGCTGACGCTGGCTTCATGCCCGATATTGACTTTATTATTATCTACTTTCATGTAAGGATATGTATTGGAAACAGATTCGTTGTCTAAGAGTAAAGCATCGCACTGCACCTGTGATTTAGTATTTACTGCATCTTTCGTCACTCTTACTAAACCGCGATAGCTGGAAATGCCGCCACCTTTACTGATACTTTTTGCTTTGATGATGGAAGTAGTATTCGGCGCGATGTGGATAACCTTAGCGCCGGTATCTTGATCCTGTCCAGGTCCAGCGAAAGCGATACCGATACTTTCAGAATGCGCATATTCGCCGATGAGGATTGAACACGGATACAGCATGGTTTTACAGCTGCCCATATTACCGTTGAGCCATCTGACAGATGCATTTTTGTGCACGATTGCCCGCTTGGTGTTTAGATTGTATACATTTTTACTCCAGTTTTCAATGGATGAATAAGTCATCTTCGCTCCAGGAAGAACATGCAGTTCTACACAGCCGGCATGGAGGGAGTTTTTACTGTACTTAGGGCTCGAACAACCTTCAATGTAATGGAGTTCTGCGCCTTCGTCAACAATAATTAAAGTATGTTCGAACTGTCCGCCGCTCTGTTCATTCATTCTGAAATATGCTTGCAAGGGCAATTCTACTTTGACTCCTTTAGGAATATAGATGAAAGTGCCTCCGCTCCACACCGCGGCATGCAGCATTATGAACTTATGATCGCTGATAGGGATGCAGGAAGTCATGAAATATTTCTTGACTAAATCAGGATATTTTTGCACCGCTACATCCATATTTTCAAAAATAACGCCTTGATCTTTCAGTTCTTGGATGATGTTGTGGTAGACAACATTAGAATCATACTGCGCTCCTACTCCAGCCAGAGCTTTTTTCTCTGCTTCAGGAATTCCTAAACGGTCAAAGGTCTTTCTGATCTCTTCCGGCACTTCTTCCCATTTGTCTGTTTCCTTAGCATCTGGATCAACAAAGAACACAATTTCGTTGATATTTAAATCAGATAAGTCTGGGCCCCAGTTGGGCATAGCGGTTTGGTTGAATAATTGCAATGCTTTCAATCTTTTTTCCAGAAGCCAAGTCGGTTCATTCTTCGTTTTTGAAATAAGCTTGACTACCTCTTCATCCAAGCCCGGTTTAGCGATAAATTTAGCTTTATGTTGGTCAGCTTTATCATACAATTCCCGGTTGAGATTTAGGTCTACTTTTTGCATATTCATGACTTTTCTTAACTATTGTTAATTATTTATAAATATTATGTGTGTAAGCGGTGGATTGAGAATCGGAAAATATATAAGCCTCAAATGAGTCTCTAAGTTAAAAAAAGAACTAATGGTGGCCTAGATGTTCAAAAAAGTGATGTTAGTAGTGTTATCATTAGTGCTACTTTCTAGTATGGGATATGCTCTTGATTATATTGACGTTTCAAAAACTATTATTTCTACACCGATAATAACTCAGCAGGTAAATCAAGTACTGCCAGTGGTCACGCCACTGCAGTTGCAGTATTCCGATTTATTGGTGGAGGTAGTTGCAAATATTCCTGAAAATTTGAAAGTAAACGATTTATTTTGGGTTGATATTTATGTAACTTCCGGTGGACAGACAGTAATTCTTGATAGTAAGATTAAATTGACTTCCAGCGATGCTAATGTTGCTTCTTTCACCGGCAAAGGAGAAAATGGTAACTTATTTGTATATAACCCTGGTGGTGTTAAATTTGATGGGGGAGTTTATTCAGCAGTCGGTTCAGAAGATATAAAGCCTGGAGTACGATACAAATTAGGCAGACTAGAGATGCAGGCAAAAGCTAAGGGGGCATTTAACATAAACGTAGATAAATCTCTTAATGCTGCTTTAAATGAAGATAATAGTTACGCTACTTATGCTCCAGAAGAAGGTATTGCGCCACAAAAATATTATCATCTAGTGCTTAATCCCACTACTATAACCAAGGTCGCTAGCTCTGTGTGCGTTCCACTTACAATTGTATGCCCAGAGCAGATTTGCGGGCTACTTCCTGATGGATGCGGCGGAGTTATAACCTGTGATTGCACTGCTTGCGCAGCAAAACATACTTGTATATTACCGGCACTATATTTATTTCCTGGATTATTGCCTGGAGCAGGAGATAAACAATTATGCGAAGCAGCGATTAATGCTCAAAGTGCGGATAGAGATGCACTGAAAGGTATTTCCAATGCTTTCCAAAGTAAAACTCTTGACGGTCAGCCTTTAAAAGAATGTTCAGGGCCTGCCTGCAAATTTTTGAAACTCAATCTCATTATGACTGCCTTGACCAGTTGGTTTAGTCAACAATAAGTAACATGAAACAAAAAAGAAAAAAATCTGTAAAAAGATCAGCAAACAAAAAACCTGCAGTTAAAAAGCAGCCTCTTCCTAGTACTAGTTCCAGTAAAAGGGAAGCAGACAAAACCTTTCTCATCGCCCTTATTAGCATTATTGCGATAGTCGCTTTATTTCTCCTCTTGCTTTTCTCAGGCCAATTAGTCGGAAAAGCAGCAGAACTACCGCCTAATTCAGCTAATGCAGAATTAGTCTCACCAGCGTATGTCGATAAATCTTTTTCATTAAAGGTTCTTGCCAATACCGGAGCAGTAGAAGCGACTGCGGTGCAATTTACTTTGAAATTACCTCCTCCCATGGATTGTACTAATTATGTTGCTACTCCTCCAGTTAAGAGTTTTATCGACGGATGGGCGCTATTGGAAAACAAATGTGAGCAGGGAAAGATCATTTTCTTCGCTCTAAAAAGTGCAAATAATCCCGCCGGCAAATCAGGATCATTTGAGGTTGCGCAAATAGATTTTAGTAAAGGATTGCCATTTGGCACATATGATTTCACTTTTGAATCGTTTCTGGCCTTAGATAAGAACAGCAACAATGTCATTATCTTACCTGGACCAATTAAAGTTACCGTGCAAGAAATGCCAAAAGAAGCAGTCTGTGGAAATAAAAATAAAGAATCAGGGGAAGAATGTGATGATGGAAATTTAGATAATGCTGATGCCTGTATTAAAAATCAACTCAATCAATGTAAAAATGCTATTTGTGGGGATGGATATTTTCGAACAGGAATGGAACAATGTGATGACAGTAATATTAAAGATGGCGATGGGTGTTCCTCAACCTGCGAGCTGGAATCAAATGCGCTCTGTGGTGATAATGTCTGTAATGTCAAATTTGAATCAACTTCTTCCTGCGCACAAGATTGCGGATTAATCTGTCCTACTAATGGATTAGTATCTTGGTGGAAGGGAGAGAATAATGCTCAAGATAGTTACAAATTTGGACATAATGCTGTTTTTACTGGGAACGCTGCTTACACTCCAGGAATAGTCGATCAATCCTTCAAATTTGACGGTGTAGATGATCTACTTGATTTAGGTAAAAAAGAAGGAACTCTTTTTGCTGATCCTACTAACACTAGCCTTTCTCTAAGCTTTTGGATGAAGACAAGTGCTACAAAAAGTCCACAAGGATCTATGTATATAATAGATACCGGTGCAGGTACGGATGGAAGAAGAGGATTTTATTGCAACACTGTCCAGGGAACATTATACTGCGCAGTGCGCCAAGCAAAAGCTATCTACAAAGCAAGTTCTTCCAACATCATTCCTCTCAATTCCTGGAAGCATGTAACTCTTACTTTTGATGATAATGCCCATGAATTAAAACTCTATCTTGATGGCGCTCTTTCCAAGACGGGCACGGAAGAAAAAATCTCTGGCGATACCTTTGCATCTCCTCTCGCAGTCATCGGCGCAACTGCGACTAATCCAAAAAATCTTCTCTTCAATGGTTCACTAGATGAAATCGCGGTGTGGAATCGTGCTTTAGCTGCAGCCGAAGTGAAAAATCTCTACAATGCCGGCGCTGTCGGTATGTGTTCCATCTCTTCCTTTGTGTGCGGGAATAATGTTCAAGAAGCAGGAGAAGAATGCGATGAAGGAGATAATATTGACGGCGATGGATGTTCTTCCATCTGTCAAAAAGAATCAGCTATCTGCGGCGATAATGTCTGTGAAATAAAATTTGAATCTACCACTTCCTGTCCTCAAGACTGCGGCCAAGTATGTCCGACCAATGGATTAGTCTCTTGGTGGAATGGAAATGATGCCCAAGATAGTTTCAGCAGCCATCACGGAACCTTAGGAGGAAATGCTAACATCTTTCTCGGAAAAGTAGGCAATGCATTTTATTTTGATGGAGATGGCGATTCTGTTAATCTCGGACAAAAACCAGGCACCATCTTTTCTGATCCAACCGGTTCAAGCCTTTCCGTCAGCTTCTGGATGCGTACGAATGCGACTAAGAGCCCTCAAGGCGCTCTTTATATTTTAGATTCTGGTGCTGGAACTGCATCAAGAAGAGGATTTTACTGTAGCACTAATCAAGGGATGTTAAATTGTGCTATAAAACATACCAATACTATCTACCAAGTCAGTGCCAATAATGCCATCCCTTTAAATGTCTGGAAATTTGTTACTTTTACTTTTGATCAAAGCAAAGAAGAATTAAAACTGTATGTTGACGGATTTTCCTCAGCTACCGGTACGAAAGCAACTTTATCTTCGTCATCTTCGCCTGTCCCTATGTCTGTCATCGGCGCGACTAATCTGCAGACTCTTTCCTTCAATGGTTCCTTGGACGAGATAGTGGTATGGAATCGTGCTTTAACTCCATTAGAAGTAAGAGCTATCTTTGATACAGGCGGGATAGGTATGTGCGCTGTTCCTCAAGCTACCTGCGGCAATAGTTTTGTTGAAACTGGTGAAGAATGTGATGATGGGAATGTGATCAATACTGATGCCTGTACTAGCCAATGTGATAACGCAGTATGCGGCGATGGAATTATCCGAATCGGTATAGAGCAGTGTGAAGGCAGTAATCTTGCCGAAGCATCTTGTCAGACTCTTGGATTTGCGAATGGAAGTTTATCTTGCACAGCTGGTTGTATGTTAAATAATATTGCTTGTATTGCTGCTCCTCCTCCACCACCTCCTCCTGTGAATGTAAGCTTTACAGTTAATGGGACTAAAATATCTCTGGGCGAAATAACTCCGGCAAACAATACCTTTTTCACAAAAATAACTGCTACCGAAAGTTTTTCTTCAAAGCTGATGGTCTATACTATTCTGTATGATGCTACTGGCAAAGTCTTGGCTTTAGAGATCGATGAAATAACTGGTGGTATGGCTAAAGATGCTTCGTATATAATTACCGTAAATCACCTGCAGGCTGAAGTAAAGAAAAAATCAGTCTTAGTCTTTGACATCGAACCAAACCCTACTATATTTGGACAGTTGGAGGGAATTTATCACTGATGATATTTAAAAAAATCTTGATTGCAGTATTAGTTTTGTTATCAATTTCATTAGTCGCAGCGGTGAATGTTTCAACTGATAAAATAGAATATAACCGCGGAGAGGTAGTCACTGCTAATATCAGCAGCTGTGTCGGAACTTCTATCATTAAATTTATGAATCCTAATGATAACTTGGTGGACATAAAAAGTGGACAAGGCAATTTTAGCATTACCTATCATACTTCTTCAGATCTTACAAAAGGAAAATATACTGTTTCCACCAGTTGCAGCAATGGACCTGCACTGGCTAATTTCTGTGTTGATGCACCTGGCTGTCTTACCGAAAAGGAAGAATGTATTTCTGATTGGGATTGCGCGGAATGGTCCAGTTGCGGGGTGGATCAATTAGAGAGACGTAGCTGTACTGATAAAAATAATTGTGAAGCAGATAAAGATGAAACTAAATCTTGTGATACCGCTTGTCAGGAATCGTGGAGTTGCTTAAGTTGGTCTACCTGTCAAAATGGCATACAGGTCAGAACCTGTTATGACCAGAATTCTTGTGAGACTAACTTGAATAAGCCGGATTTGCAGCAAGCCTGTCAAGAGTTTGTTTCTCCTGAACCATCTCCTACGCCTACCAAGTCAGCAGTAGAAGAATCTTTCTTTCAGAAAAATAAAGGGTTAGTCATCGCGGTCATACTCGCGGTAATTTTGTTAGTTCTGGGTTTGCTTTATTTCTTCAAGTGGAAAGGAAAAGAAGCCAGTTTTTCCGAAGTCAAAGAATGGATGAGTTCAGAGCGCGAGAAAGGCGTCTCTGATGACGACATCCGCAGTGCGCTGGAGAAGCGCGGCTGGGAAGAGAAAGATATCAAGGCTGCGTTTAAGAAGCTGAAATGAATGATAAGATTATTTAGAACTTCTTCCATAGGCCATATTTTTCGGCGAAAGGTTTAAATAATTAAGACCTCACAAATACATTACAATGGTAATGGATACACTTCAAGTAAGATTAAGTCATGGACTTATAGAAAGTATGGATGGTTTGGTAGAAACGGGAATTTATTCAAGCAGATCCGATGTAGTTAGAGATGCTGTTAGAAGATTAGTTTTAGATAAATTAGTAGGTGTCATACCAAATAAAGGAGATACTGTTAAGGAAATGCGAGAAATCAGGAAGAAATTATCCAAAGAGATTAAGAGTTTTAAGGATGTTGAAGAAATTAACACATTAATTGATTAAATCTTCTGGTTTATAGACATCAACGTGCTTTTTCGCAAAAATAATTAAATCTTTGTCTCTGGTGATTAATGGAATATTCAATCGTTTTGCAATTGCAACATGAAGATAATCATAAAAGCTAATTTTAAACTGCTCTTGGTTTTCAAACTTTCGCGCTAAATCATAATCTTCCGGAATGGTCTTAATAAGTTTTATTGATTCATTGTCTTTGAAAAATCTCATTACCAAGTTTAATTTTTCTTCAATCTTGAATGAAAGTTCTTTTATCACTATTGTAGAGACAATAATGGTGTTTCCATTTTCAATAAAATCTTTCGCTGATTTCCAGTACGGCACTCCTTTGGTTTCTTCTCCTTCTTTCTTGAAGAGATTGATCCATATGCAAGAGTCGACGTAATAGGTTTTTTGTGGGTTCACAGGATTTCTCTCTGCTCAATTTTCTTTTCAAATTTAGTGGCCTTAATCTTTTTATCATTGCCATCTTCAACGCTATAATGGACATCAGTATCATAATAACAGTATTTGTATCCTTGTTTCTCTATAAGATACCATAAAATCTGTTCATAAAATTCTGGTAGGCATTCAACCCGATAACCTTTTCCAAGATATTCGCCTTTATTTATCATCTTGCCTCTTAAACTTTCAGCAAAATTTTTTGCTTCCAGAAAATCTTTTTCAAATTGTTGAGATTCTACTACTTTGCCGATAAGAATTTCCTGATGCTCGTCTTCGTACCAATCATATTGTATCTTGAAAATATTAAAATCAACCATGTTTAGCACCTCTTATTCAGGAACTTTTTGATGCTCATATAAAAGTTTTATTGGATTTCAACAGTCATTTCGTAAAGTCATTTGTTGAGATTTTTTCTGAAAGGAAATCGAAATATATATAAACAACAAAATAGTCCTTTAGATAAAAAAGGTTATGGTGATATAGCATGTTCAAAAAGACGGTGTTGGTGGGAATACTTTTAGTTACTTTACTTGTTCTTAGCGGATGCGGGGCATATGATCCGAATTGTACGGAAAGTAGTGGGCAGCGTTGTTATGGGAAGATGGTTGTTCAGAAAGCAAAAGCTGATGGAACATGTGAAGCCGGTCAAATGAACATCGGTGGAAATTGTTTAGCTGTTGGTGATGCTGCCAGATGTAGTCAGTTAGATGCTGGTTCAGCTGAAAGTGTGGTTAAACTTAAATGGGGTTCGGTTAATGTTAACGGTATTAACGTTTGTTATCCAACCTGTTCAACAGATGCTGATTGTGGTTTAAATAGTGTTTGTAGAACTGGTTCAGGAGGCGCCAGTAATCTTAAAACGTGTGTTCCTTACTGTTATCCAGTTAATAATAATGCTGATTGCCTCCCTGGTTTGACTACCTGTCAATATATTGACACAAAATATGGGTACTTATGTATGCCTGCAAGTTCTATAACCGTTTGTGTTCCTAAAACGAGTTATGAGGTTTGTCAATATACCGTCATCCAATGTGGTGTTAAAATTAAAAGCGATGGCTGTGGGGGACAAGTAAAGTGTGATGCTTCTTCAATTCCCACCGGTTTTTGTACAGCAGGCCAGATTTGTACAATTGATAATACATGTGTAGATGCTCTTTCCAAAGTTCTTCCTGTAGATTATCCACAATATAAACAAGATTTACTTGCAACAGTTGTCGTTACTCTTAAGAAAGATTCATGCACTCCAGAAACTGTAAATTTAGATTGTGCCGAGGGATACTCATGTGTCAACGGCGAGTGTCAAGTACCAGGTCTTAAAGTACAAAAACTTGCTGCACTCATTCAAGCCATCAAAGCCTGGTTTGCAGCTCAATAGGTATAGACCATGAAACGACGAGTAAAAAAAGTGTACAAGAAATTACCGCCGCATACCTATGAAGCGCATCCGGTTGCTAATGCCGGAGAAGCAAGTAAGCCGTTGATTATAGGAATTATTGCTATCGTTGCAATTATAGCATTATCTTTACTTTTACTTTTCTCCGGTCAATTTGTTGGAAAAGCTATAGAGTTAGGCGGAAATACTGCTGGCGCAGAACTTAATTCAGCCAAAGCGTATAGCAATCAGCCTTTCTCTATGAACATCAGCACCAACACTCTATCAGAAGTAAATACTCTTTCCTTACAAGTAAATTTACCCAGCGGAGTAATGTGTAATCAAGTCACCATCACTCCTAGCCAACAACTAGTACAGAATGGATGGACTAAATTTGAAAATAAATGTGAAAATAATAAAGTAAGTTTTACCTATGGTTCTTTTGAAGCAGGTGTGCAAGGAAAATTTGATGTAGCCTATCTAAGTGTACAAGGATTAGCCAAAGCACCTTATACTTTTGATTTGTCATTGGAAGCATATGATAATTCAGTTCCTCCTAAAAATATCATCGCCAAAGTAGATGATTTCACGGTAGGCGTAATTGACGCTGTCTGCGGTGACGGAATTATTCAAACTCCTAATACTAATAATATGATGGAAGAATGTGATGGCGGCAGCGATTGTAATGCACAGTGTAAAAAAGAAGCCATGGTTCCTCCTCCTCCAGTGCAACTACATTCTGCTGGTGCAGATATTATTCCTGCAACTGTATCTGAGAAACAACAATTTTCATTAAAAGTAAAGACAGATACCGGCAGCGAAAAAGTGCAACAGATACTGTTTAATTTAAAGTTGCCGATGGGCGTAGATTGTACCGGTGTCTCTGTTGAGAATCTTCTGATCAAGGATCAAACTTGGGTGGAGAATGAACCGGCTAGATGTGAGAACGGCGAGATTATTTTAAACTCCGAAGCCACTTCCGATTCCGAAGGTAATCTCATAGACAAATCTGGACTTATCGAAGTCGCTCAGGTCAGCTTCCCAGGATATTCTGCAGGTACTCTTTCATTTGTCTTTTCCAAATTCATAGCTTATGATGCAGATAACAAGAATCTAATCACTGAAACAATCAATCCTGTTGTTAATATCATGGCTCCATCTTGCGGTGATGGTAACGTTGATATCAATAATATGGAAGTCTGTGATGGTAATAATTTCCACGATAAGACCTGTGCGACTGAAGGCTTTACCGGAGGAACGTTATCCTGTGCTAGTGATTGTAAGTCTCTTAATACCGTTATGTGTACAAAACAAGTTCAGGCCGTCTGTGATGATGCTAACCCTAGTTTATGTATGACTCAGATGACTTGTACTGGCGCAAATAATTTCTGGTCTAACAACGCTTGTTATGATGCTTGTCCTTCTGGCACGGAAGATCCTAATAACGACAAAGTTTGTACTGCAGTACAACAACAACAGCAATTCATCTGTACTGGTACAACACCAACTAATTCCTTACTTTGTTCAGGAGATGATATGAGCTTATCCTCAAACCTTGCAAAAACCGCAGCTTCCCAATGCGGAACACCAAAATGTGAATATCAGTGCAATACTAACTACATCCCTAATGCTCAAGGAACTGATTGTCTCCAATCATCACCGCCTAATGCATCTTCCCTGGAAACACCACAACTTGAAGGAATAACTGTCACCGGCAAAAAAATAACCATCACTGATATTACTGCAGCAAATAACCTCTTTTCAACTAAAATAACTGCAACTGAAACCTTCACCAATGAAGTTACCATCTACACTATCTTGTATGGTCTTAATGACAAGGTTCTTTCCATAAAATCAGAAAAAGTAGAAAATGGTTTAGCCAAAGATGCTGTTTACATTGCTACTGTCAATTATCCAGAAGTAAATGTCAAGAAAAAGTCTGTAATCGTCTATGACCTAAAACAAAATCCATCGGTCTTCGGACAACTTCTAGTACAGAAGTCATAAGAGTAATCTCACCATGAAAAAAATCTTTCCCTTTATTGTATTTTTTTTACTATCACTTTCTTTAGTTGCAGCAGTTGAAGTTTCCACTTCCAAGACAGATTATAACAGCGGGGAAACAGTTACTGCAACTATCACTGATTGTGTCGGAACAGCTATTGTCGAATTTAAAAATCCAAATGATGATGTTGTTGATATCAAAAGCGGTGAAGGGAGTTGGAGCACTTCTTATAATTCATTGTCAGATTCTGCAGATGGAATGTATACTGCAACGGCAACTTGTACTAACGACGCAGGGCAAGGAAACTTCTGTGTAGACGCTCCTGGATGTCTCTCTTCCTCTACTCAATCAACTACCACTTCTGGAAGCGGCGGAGGATCTTCCTGTTCTCCTGATTGGAGTTGTGACAGCTGGTCTTTCTGCGGTCCAACTTTGACACAAACTCGTTCCTGTATTGATCTGAAGAATTGTCAAGCAGCAAAAGATGAGACGCGAGAATGCGAACCTTGTCTTGAATCTTGGGTCTGTTCTTTATGGGCGGAATGTAATGCCGAAACTCAAAACAGGGCTTGTTACGACGAGCATTTCTGTGAAACAAGCAATCTCAAACCAGGTTTTCAGAAAGGATGCAATGAAGCTGATCCAGTTCCCCCTCCCGCCAGAATATCTGCTCAGCTGCCTCCTCCGTTTGTCCCTTCAACTTCAGATGTAGCGCAACAAAGTTTTCTTTCCAAAGCATGGAATAATTACAAAGTATATCTCCTCGGAGTTCTGGCTGTAATAGTGCTTGCCATCCTGGTACTTCTAGCGATCCATATTTTCGCGCCTAAAAAAATAGCCTACAACATCAACGAATTAAAACAATGGGTCAGAAAGGAAAAAGAGATGGGCACTGCTGAAACTGATATCCGCAACATTTTAAAACAAAACACTGGCTGGACTGACGAAGAGATAAGCATGGCCTTTGAAAAGCAGCAGCCTTCAAGAACGGTAAATAACAATAGCGTATAATTTTTCTGTCCGAGCTTTTTGCTTTTTCCAAATTCTCTATCAGGGAAATCTTAATAAACTATAACATTTTATAAATCACAAAATGAGGTGGATGTTTGGTTATTTAGTAGTAGCTTTGCTTATCTTCTCTTTACTGGCCACTTCTTGCGAAGGAGCGCCTGCAAATTTGAAAACATCAAATCGAGCAAAGCAGAAGATAATATCTTTTCCTCCTGAACCTCGGATGCCAGGAGAAGCGCAACGGCAAGCAAGCATCGCTGGAAGAGCTTTCTCTTCAGGGTTGGCAGGATTAGGCTATGCTGATCCGACTACTGTTTTCACTCTTAATAATGACTCTAACATCAAAGGAGAGTCTCTAATCATTTCGGTCAAGGAAGATTTCATTTACAAATATTATTATGTTTCAGAGCAAGGAAAATGGGTGAAATATGAATTTCCTCAACAAGTGATAGGTAACACTAACTGGATTACCTTTGCTGCTGGAGCTTCTGTATCTACCGATAATTTACCTTCAGGAAAAAATTATGTAGTAGCCTATTCATGCAGCAAGACTTCCAAAGGATTTGACTGCCATGGCAATAAATGGCAGATCCATGAGTTCATGATTCTTCCCATCTCTTTTGAACCTCAATGCGGGAGCGATCAGGAATGTCCCACCAATTATGCTTGTGTGAATCATGAGTGTCTTCCTAAACCGCCTCAACAACCTCCTTCACTTGAACCAGCTCCAGAAGTATTCAACACTAAATTTTATCAAAGTCCAGTTCGCGCAGATCCAGATGATTTGTTATTGATTCCTGGATACGGATTTAAAGCAGGTGTTGTTGTCGTGTATAAGCAAGTTTCTGATAAGCCTGCAAATCCTCAGCCGCCAGTAAATATTCCTAATACTAACACTGTTCATGAAGGAAGATTATATGTTGCGCAGATAACTACTGATGCAGTTACTGTCTTGCTTCCAGAAGTGATGAAAGCCAAACAGACGTATGCAATTTGGGTTAAAAATAAGAACAGTAGCTGGTCAGAACCAGTGTTGATTAACGATCCTCGCCCTTTATGGATTACTCCAGACATTGCGTATGCCACAAAATCATTTGCTTCCTTAGCCAGAGAAATAAAAGTAGTTGGAAGGAATCTTGAGGACGCCTCTGCAAAGATCAGGCTTTCCGGTCCGGTAAACTACGACCTGAATGTCATTGATGATGGAAATCCTGCTACGACTATTGAACATTACGCTGCAAAAGGAGCATTGCCAACTACATTGCAACCAGGAACTTATACTATTCAATTTTCCCGTGATGGTACAAATTGGATCGATTTGCCAAAAGACATAAAACTCACCGTTCTTGCTGATCCATTACAAAAGCAATCTTTTGACATTTCTACTTACGGCTGCAGCAAAGATGATGGACTCGATGATACCGGTTGTATCGTTCAAGCAATCGCTGCCGCAAAAGTTGCAGGTGGCGGGGAAGTATTTTTCCCAGCAGGGATTTGGGAATTGAAAGATCCATCGAAGAGTACTGATTCCTCTTGGGAATATAATGGAATTGTCGTTCCGCAGGGAGTTGATCTAATCGGCGCAGGAGCTTCATTGACCAAAGTCGTGCAAACTATGGACTGGAAAAAATCTAATGGGGATTCTGTGTTTACTGTCTTTACTGTCTTTACTCTTCTGGGAAACAATAGAATTCAAGGAATTTATTTTCACTCTGATGGTTTTAAGGGGTCGTATCCGTTATTTATTGGGTTAGCAAAAGTGTTTCCGACGAAGGATGATCCGCCAATCACTGAAAACATCGTTATCGCCGACAACAAATTTTCCGGCCTTAACAACGGCCATGTTACTGGTATGTACTTTGCTATCGGCGACTGGGGGCATCCCGTCCGCCGTCTTTTCATCGCCCATAATGAATTTCAGGCCTATCGAGATGACTTGGTGTTAGCTGGAGGCAGAGGGACGCATTCCGTTCAGGATTCCGTCATTGCCTACAATACTTTTTATCCAGGAGATTATGAGGAAGCTTTCGTCGGAGGAGGAGCAGGAACAATCGCTTCTGAAATGGACGGTTTTCGGCGTTCAGATTTCAGCGACAACATTGCTGACGGCTCTGTAAATGGGGGATGGAGAGCAACTTATTTTTGGGCAGCGCACAACGCCAATGGGCCTACGCTCATCTCCAGGAATAAAGCTATCTGCACCGGTAATAAAGTAGGAGACGGCGAATCATTTGTCTTCGATGCGAATGGAGACACCTGGGGTTTTAAGACGCCTCAAAAGGTCGTGGCAGCCACATCTAACAGTGCTAGCGTCAATGGCGAATGGGCGAAGACCAGGTGGGTTCAAGCTGACCTCAAATGGATTGAAGAACTACCTGGGTACTATAACGAACATTGGGTGAATATTGTCGATGGCAAGGGTTTGGGTCAGACACGGAAGATCACTGGTTATCAGGATTATACACAGCCGGGACCATGGACTTTTACCGTGTCGCCGCCGTGGGACGTGATTCCTGATTCAAGCAGTGTGGTGACCGTCAAGCGATCCAACTGGAATGTGTACTTGGTCGATAATGTGGTTGATAATCGAGGGTGCATAAAGTCAGCGCTTCAAGAGAAGAATGAAGCTGATTCCGGCCAATTCGGATTTTGGGCGGAGGTTTCCGACTGGGCTATCGAAGGCAACCGTCTCTATGACAGCGCAGGAATTTTGGCGCTTGCTAGCAGTCAAGAAGGGGCTGGTCCTGGTATTAATAATGGTTGGAATAATTTTGCCGGTGAGATTCGCAACAACCTGGTGGATGGCAATGATAAATGTCCATCCGATCCGAACTGCGTTGTTACGGGGGGCATTAAGGTATGGTACGGCGGACCGCCTGACTCACCGAGTGTCGTGCAGGGGTATAATCTTCTCATTTCCCACAATACGGTCATGGGCGGCGCCTCTGATGTCAATCTCGGAGGTATAGCAATTCGTGCAGCGGGCTACCTCTCGAAGATCACACCCTATCAATGGAAAGATGTCTTAATATTCCACAACAATATTGAAAATAGTCCATCCTACGGCATCAACATCAACGAGTATCACGTTTGGAATACCGTCCTCTACAAAAACAATTTCAAGGACAACAAATTGGGAGAAGTTTTTGATAAAGGGACCCAAACGATTCAGCTCAATCTTTTCTGCGGCGATAGCCAAGTTACCGAAAGTGAAGTTTGCGATGATGGCTCTGCTGGAAAATGCGCTTATGGGCAACAATCATGTCAGGTTTGTTCTGTCAAATGCGATGGTCAAGCTGCGGGTATAACTTCATTTTGCGGAGACACTAAGTGTGATCTCCAATATGAATCTACTGCAAATTGTCAGCAGGATTGTGGATTATTCTGTTCTACTGATACTATAATATCTTTATGGAAAGGAGAAAACGATGCAGTTGATGCTCTTGGTAAAAACAAGGGCATAATTTATGGGGGTGTAACTTATGCAACCGGCAATGTCGGACAGGCATTTAGCTTTGATGGAATTAACGATTATATCTCTGTTTCTGACTCGCCTTCATTTTCCTCGCTTAGTTTTAGTGCAGCAATGTGGATAAAGAAAGATGGAAATTTAAATCATATCATGACTAAAGGCGGAGATAGCGCAGGATGGGAATATGTATTAAGCGGAACAAGCAATCCGCAAATCTCCATCTGGGGAAATGCAGGCAACTGCGATGAATTCACTGCAGTTAGCAGTATTAGTTTGAAAGATGGGGAATGGTCACATGTCGCCTTTGTGTACTCACATGGAAAATCAGTTGCAATGTATGTCAATGGTCAGAAGACAGGATTTGATGATACCAAAGATAATACTTGTAATTTTGTGAGTGGAGCATCAAACTTGAACATAGGAAGAAGAGCAGGTTCTACTTACTTCAAAGGAGCATTAGATGAAATTACTATCTGGAACAAATCGCTTACAGATGCAGAAATTCAAACCATATATGCAGCAGGAAGTAAAGGCATTTGTAAAGCGTAACCAAACAGAATGTTTTTAAACATAGGTTCTTTATTATTTTCTGGTGTTAGATGGACCAACGTGAATATCAGGATTTGCTGGAAAAATACAAAGCTAGAATCAAAGGAGAATTTGGCAGCGCTTCTCCCCTTTCTCCAAAAGTAACTACCAAGGAATATACTGATTTTAAAAACGAATTATATCCTGGACATTATTCCTTCTACGAAAAAGCCTGTAATTTTGCTGACAATCTTCTCAAACTATCTGTTGATCCAGTAAAAGCAGCAGCTATCCAGAAGAATCTTGATCTTTGCCATCTCAATGTTCGCCCAGCCGGGGTCATTGCCCTTTCTTTTTTATTTCCTTTGATCACCATCGTGGTCGGTTCTTTGGTTACCTATGGAATCTTTGGCATGTTTTTCTTCGTGGTCTTTTTTTTAGTGGCAGGTCTGTTGATGATTCCGGCCCTGCAAAAAGTTCCCGATTTTATGTCTAACACCTGGCGGATGAAAGCTTCTAACCAGATGGTGCAGAGTATTTTTTACATCGTGACCTATATGCGTCACACTTCTAACTTAGAAAGAGCGATTGAATTTGCCGCAAATCATCTGGAAGCTCCTTTATCTCTTGACTTTCGTAAAATTTTATGGGACGTGGAGACAGAAAAATACAGCACTATCCGCGCTTCTGCCGAAGCGTATCTGAGGGTATGGAAAGAATGGGATTCCGAGTTTGTCGAGTCATTCCATCTGATTGAATCATCATTGTTTGAATCTTCAGAAGAACGGCGTTTAGCTTTGCTTGATAAATCTCTGGATGTCATCTTGACCGGAACGTATGAAACCATGCTGCATTATGCTCACTCCCTTAAATCTCCTATCACCATGTTACATATGTTAGGGGTAATTCTTCCGATCTTAGGTTTAGTCATTCTTCCGTTGGTAGTGAGTTTTCTCGGCGGAGAAGGTTCCAGCCCTTTTGTTTCAGCAATCTATATTTCTGTTTTGTATAACCTCACTCTACCTATCACTGTATTTTATCTGGGAAAAGTCATTCTTTCCAAAAGGCCGGCTGGATACGGAGCAGTCGATATCAGCGAAAAAGAAGGCTTCACAAAATACAAGAATGTCGCTTTACCTCTGACCAAAAATTTTACTCTCTGGGTAAATCCTCTTTATTTTTGTATTATGATATTTGCCGTGGCCATGCTGATAGGTTTTAGCCCTTTGATTATGCATTCTCTCGGCGTGAGCGATTTTTCTTTTGACCAAAATGGCAATCTTAAAATGTTAGAATACGTCTGCCCGCCTGAGCTAGGTCCGGGATGCGCAGAAGAAGAACGTATCGGTCCCTATGGAGTCGGCTCTTCTATCCTTTCTCTAGTAGTAGTTCTCGGACTAGGAGTTTCGGTAGGATTATTTTTCTCTCTCCGTTCAAAAAATGTCATTAAAATCAGACAGAAAACCAAAGAATTGGAAGAAGAGTTCTCTTCCGCGTTATTCCAATTAGGCAATAGATTAGGAGATGGATTGCCGGCAGAGATAGCCTTTGCCAAAGTCGCAGAAACGATGCGAGGCACTGTTTCCGGAGATTTTTTTGGTTTAGCAGAACAAAATATCACTCGTTTGGGAATGGGTCTTGAACAATCTCTTTTTGATCCTCGAGTAGGCGCAGTCCTTAAATTTCCGTCGAATGTCATTGAAGCCTCCATGAAGGTGTTGATTGAAAGTATCCGTAAGGGTCCTAGAATTGCCGCGCAAGCCTTGTTGTCTATGTCTCGCTACATCAAGGAAATTCATCGGGTGGAAGAAAGATTGCAGGATTTGATGGCTGATGTAATTTCTTCTATGAAAGCCCAGACTAAATTTCTCACGCCGGCTATCGCCGGAATTGTCATTGGAATCACTTCCATGATCTCTACTATCTTAACTAAATTAAGCGCCCAGCTTGGCGCTTTTGCTACCGCGCAAGAAGCAGGCGGCGGAGCGGGCGGTTTTGGAGATCTGTTGACTATTTTTGGGATAGGCATCCCTACTTTTCATTTTCAAGTCATCGTAGGAATTTATGTAGTGCAGATCGGCTACATTCTGACTGTGTTAAGCAACGGTATTGAGAACGGCGCAGATAAATTAGGAGAACGATACTCATTAGGGAAAAACCTGATCAACAGCACTATTTTATATTGTTTTATTGCCGCTGTTGTAATGTTATTGTTTAACTTCTTTGCCGGCACTATCATGCAGAGGACTTTTGCGTAGAGTGGTATTAAGCTGCGAAAACATTATAAATGAAACTTGGATTTTCTCTATCAACGGGGACGTAGCTTAACCTGGGAAAGCACTAGGCTGAAGACCTAGGCATCGTGGGAGGTTCATAAAACATCTTTATGGATCCACGAATTCAAATCCCACCGTCCCCACCTTTTTTATTCTAGCAGCTTAAGCTCTTAGTTAAATTTATAAATTCCAAAGTTTTCATTTCTCTCAGATGGTTCATAAAAAAAGAGGTAAAGTGCAAATGTCTCGTCGATTACCGCGTCCAAACGAATGGGTTATCCTTAGTGTTGCTCTTCTTATAATCGGGCTTAGTGTCATCACCGCGCTTGGTCCTTCTTCAGTTACTGGAAATACTGTCCAGACTATCGGTCGCATGAATAAAGGAGATTCTCTCCAGCTTTCTGTGCGGGACGTTCCTGGTCTGGTAACACTTTTTACTAATGCAGATGAAATCATCAAAAGCGGTAAGATTACTGCTGAAGTCGATGAGTCTATTCCTTTTGATAGAGCTTATGTAGTTAAGTTTAAAGTAAGTTCTGAAGGGAAGTTCGGTCCTCTCCAATTTACATTCAAAGTCAAAGAACAAGATTTACTTGATAAGGGTATTTCTCGTAACGATTTGCGATTATATAATGAGCTTAAAGAATATCCTCTGCAGCTTCTAAAAGTAGATCATGGATATTTATATTACATTGTCACTGTTTCTAACATGGGTCATTTTGTTTTGGGAAGAGTTGAAATGGCTGAAAAAGAAGCTGTTGCTAAGGAAGAGGCAGTTGTTGAAGCTCCAGTTGTAGAAGAACAGCCTGCTGAAGTGATGGAAGAAGCAGCGACAGAAGAACCTTTAGTCGGTATGGCCGCAGAACCTTCCTCTGAACCAGAACAAAAAGGATTTTTTGCTCGGATAGCCGCATTTTTTAGAAATCTATTCTCTTGATTATTTTGTGAAGTCTCCTTCAACAGCGTTCATTTTTTGAAAGACTATTTTCATTTCTGCAGTGGGAATCTTGACTGAATGTGTCCGTAATCCAATGTTGAAAGCACTCTTTTCATTCTCATAGACATCTCTGTCTACAATGATTGGTATAACCTCCTGGTGGCCAAACGGAGGGACTGCGCCGATTTCACAACCGGTTTTCTGCATGACTTCCTCGAGAGTAGCCATACGGACTTTTCCTTTGGACCAGCCTAATGCTTCTGCGACTTTCTTCTGGTCAACTTTTAAGTTTGCTGGAACGTCTACTACCACCCATTGATCATTCCCATTGGTGAATAGAAGCGCTTTAATGCCCTCTTTTAACGGATCTCCTCTCGTTTTAGCCGCTTCTTCGCTGGTGATAACCGCTTCATGCTCGCGGTAGATAGGATGGAGATTTAATTGTTCAAAGATTTTCTTGATGCGGTTGACTTCTTCAATGGCCATGAAAGAAAAATTAAAGCATCATTATATAATATTTTCTACTGAAAACTTTGAATAATTCGCTATTTAATAACAAAGTTCTCAAGAGGACGTGCAATGCAAGAAATACGAAACTTATCGTATTTCTGCACTGAAATGAGATGGTTTCTCTCATTTCATGTGACGGAATTTTTAGCTTTGTTTTGATTTTTCTCTTTTTTTCAATCAAAAATTCCTTTTTGCAAAGTCCTCTACTAAAAATAAATAAAAAAAGAAGAAGAAATTAATATCCTCGACAATTGGTGCAGTAATATCGGTTGGCATTTTCGACAACGATACGCTCGTTGCAACCCTTACAGCACCGTTGGATTTTAAATTTTTTAACGTCTTGAAAAATATGTTGTTTCAGTTTCATTCACCTTCTTTTTTGTACTGGTACTAGAAAACATCTATAACTGGTAGGTAAATAAAATAACTATTTAAATGTTTGGATTGCTGTCGACGGAGAAAAGAACAGAAATTGAAAATTTAGCTCTTATTTTTCATTTTTTCAATTACATTATACACTCTTGCACGGTTGTATCGTTGCAAAATGGTGAGATAGAAGTTTAAAATAAGGGCCCCGGTAATTACGCCAACAGAAGTATAATTCATATTTTCTTGAGATAGGGTTGCCGCTAAACAACAAGTCTCTAAAAGTACTACTGGGGCATGTGTTGTTTCGTTAAAGCGTGTTCCCCTCTCAAATATCATCAAAGATTCTAAATGTGGGTTTTTTCCGATAAAATAGTTGCTTGGGCATCCCTCATCCTTTTTCCTTCTTAATTTCCCGGCTGTTGCCATAACTATTCTTTGAGCATATTTAACGCCAAGAAATTCGTACACCCTTCCATCTTTCTCAAAAGATTTTGGTGCGAAATAAAGGTCTGTGATTTTTCTAAAAGTGCTCTTCGTATCTTGGTTTTGGATTATGTATTCTAAATTAAGTTGTTCCATCTTTTACGCTACCATGACTCCAAAACCAATCTTACTAGGAAAAAAGAACATCATTTATAAAAATTCTCAATCAAAACACAAACAAAAACAATACTCCAAACAGCAACATTCCGCTCCAGACTATCTTGTTCCAATAAAATACTTTTTTCCCGTCTAAAGGCCCGAAGGGTATCAAGTTAAACACTCCCAGCCAGATATTGATGGAAAATCCTGTTGCAAATACATTATTCCAAACCGGAAATAAAAGTGACAAACCTAGAAAAATCATCGCCAGTACATAATTGGTTGCCGGTCCGGCTGCGCTGATCAAGCCATTCTCTTTTCTGGTGATCATTCCTGAGATCATCACTGCGCCTGGGGCAGCGAAGATGAATCCAATGAACACTGCCAGACCGACTGCTAAATACAATAATTGATCCCAAGCTCGAAATTCTGCCACGCAGCCGTAATGTTGCGCTACAAATTTATGAGCTAACTCATGCAGCAAGAAACCAAAGCCGGCGGTAAACATGGAAATGAAAAAAAGATGTACAAAATTAAGGGAGAAAATGTTGTTAATATCACCGTTCAACACACTTGCGCCGGCATAGATGAAAGTAAATGCCAACGACAATGCCAGCCAGGCTTTGAGGATGTCTACTATCTCAGTCCTGGAAGTCTTTATTTTGCCGATGGTAACTGCTTTATTCATCTTGTTCATGTTCTTTTTGTTCTACAAATTCTTTTAATCGCTGCGCTTCTTCTTCAACTTTGACTAATAAAGAAAGATCAGCGAAATTTTCCTGAGCGCATTCTTGGCAATAGTAATCTGAGGTGTCCTTAATTTTGTAGGTCGCTTCAGCATCACAAACTACGCACTTTTTTCCCATATCAGCTTAAATGGGCAGTGCTTTAAAAAACTTTTTCATAAACGAGCTGATTTTCTATCTATTTTCTAAGAAGATACTGCTTAATCTCTTCCACTTCCTGTTCCGTCACCGCTGCACCATTGTATTTAGCAGCCCAAAGAACCGCTTCTAACAGGACTTCCCGACCATCTTTTTGGCTAGGAACGTACGAATCAAGAAGCCCCATTTTGTAAGCTACTCCAATTAATTCAATAGAACGGATGATTTTGATTCCACCTAATTCCTTGCTGAAACTTTTCATATTCTCTTTTTCTACGGTTATCGGCTTTTGAAAACGCCGTTCTAGCAGAGCCTTCATCTCTGCGCCATTCTCGATAAAGAGACGCATGGTACGTTCGTCCATGACCATCGCTTCCGCACCTGCTTGGAGCGCGCAGACCACTGATTCAATCTCTCCTGATTGTATAATTTCCATATTCTGATTGTCTATCTTGAAAGAACTATTGGCGAGGGTATGTAAACGAGCGACTTCTTTTTGCGGGACATCTTCATATACTTCCAGAACTCCATCTTTAATCAATTTTAATGCTTGCAATGCTTCAAACTCGAATCGTTTTATATCCATCGGCCTGGTGACTAACTCTCTTTTGACGGCCGGAGTAATATAGAACTTCCCTCCAAATTTTTTCTTTAATTCTGGAAGGATCCAAATCAATCTAGACATGACTAAAGTAATGATCGGCCCGGTATCAAAGAACAATGCTTTTTCTTTTCCTTTCTCTTTCATCAGGAAACTCCAAATATTTTCAAGGCGATGGAAACTCTTTTTTGAGCAGGAAGGCTTTCTTCATGCTGCTCTAAAGCAGTGGTTTTACCAGCATAAGCCTGTAAATCCCAATTTGACAACCCCATCAATCCAGCTGCCTGCCCGATAGAAAGACCTTTCTCGAACAAGGCTGCACTTTTCTTGATTTTTGCCGCTTCCATCACATCTTGAAGATGTACTTTCACTTTTGCGTCGCCTTTCCTGACCAGTTGGAATAATATTTTGATGCTGTTATTGTATTTCCCTAATTGCTTTTTCTCCAAGCTGCTTTTGGCATTGCGCAGCTCTTGAAGGATGCTACTATAATCCTTATCTGGGATGGAAGCGATAATCTTGTATAAAGAATAAATTAATACCGTCAGAGAAATCAAATCAAGGTTTTTACGCACTGCGACATCCTCGATACCGTGGTCGCTTAAGACTCTCAGTTCTTCTACATCTTTTGTCTCTCGTTTTTCCAAGATAATGATGGCTTGACCTAAATCATAAAGAATTTCTTTTTTAATAGCCTCTTCCATGTCTCAAAGGAATAATTTTGATTATATTAATGTTTGGGGTAACTTTTTAAAATAGCGATAGTTTCCATTACCTCAAGGGCCTGTAGCGTAATCCGGTACTTTACGCAAGTAAAGCGGAAAAGCGCATTCCCATGGCATGGGAGGAGTCCGGGTTCAAATCAAGTGTCACGCCACTTGGGAGGCGGGGCGACTGCGCTCATTGCATTCGCTTAGTCACCTAAAATAATCGTAACACTTATGAAAGTCCCGGCAGGTCCATTTTTTATTGTATTTTTACAAAATTAAAGAATATATTCTATAACACCTATATAGCAAAGAATAATATAGCTATTTTCTCCACTTACAGAATTCAAGAGGTGTCTATCATGAAACGTACTTTAGAATCCTTAGTTTTTGCTCTCGCATTAAGCAGCGCTGGCTGTGTTACTACCAATACTCCTAATAATACTCTTCCTATTCTGGTAAGCGGTCAAACAGCGGATGGAAAATATGATTCTTTAGATAATTACGTTGATGTCGCCGCAATTCCTGGATTGAAAGACGCCAATTATCTGATCATGAGTGAGTCAAAATACAAGACTCCTGACGGAAAAGAAATAATTCTTCATAGCTTGGGTACGGCAGTGTTGTATAAGGATGTAGGTGATAAAACTTATCTGGTTACTGCTAATCACGTTGTGAAAAATGAGGATGTTTTACGTGATTTCTTTGGCAAAGAATACAAAAAATTGTCAGAGAAATTTTTTCTTCTTGATGATAGCCAGGCAGATCGCTTACAAGACCTCTTACGGAAATCTTCTGAAACGCAGGAGAGCGGAAAATTCTACTTCGAAGACTCATCAGGTAAAAAGAGAGAATTGAAAAATATCGTCCGTACCTCTGAAGATATCGCTATCGCTGTTAAAATAATAAAACCAAGGGAAGTTAAGACCAGCGCTTACAACGAAGCAGATGATGTAGCTATCATCAGCGTGCCAAAATTAGCCCATCAGCCATTAGTGTATGCTCTCGGCAATAGTGATGAACTGCAGACGCAAAACCTTGTATATGTAGTTGGTTGGCCTTTAGGACTAGTAAAAAATGTCACTCAGGGTCATGTAACTTCAGTAAACGATTCCTTGCTGGTGCGCAGTGATCCACAAGCAAATTTCATTTTTGATGCTTCCATCAGCCCCGGTAATTCAGGAGGAGCTATCTTTGCCGTGCGTGACGGAAAATTTGAATTAATAGGGATAACTGATGCCACCTATACTGGTGCAAATGATCTTTACATCGGCGTTAAAATAAATTCCATCAAAGATGTATTCAAAGGAGATTCCATACGTTGTTCCGATGGTTGGAAATGCAATCTCTCTCTGCCGTATGAACTGAAGCTGTGAATGAACAACATTTATATACCATTTTTCTTTTCCTTTCTTTGATGTTTGGCTTTACAAAAAAAGAGGTTATGGTATTCAAAGCACTTAGTACTCCTAAGAAGATCCAAGATTTTCTCAACCAGATTCCTGCTAATTTTGAACCTGATGGAGATACTGTACTTTCTCCCAGAAGAGTGCTAAAAGAAAATCGCGCTCATTGCATGGAAGGAGCGATGTTTGCCGCTGCGGCATTGCGATTTCATGGGCATAAGCCTTTAGTGTTGGATCTCACTACAGTCAAAGATGATGACGATCATGTAATCACTGTCTTCAAGCAGAATGGACACTGGGGAGCGATCTCTAAAACTAATCATGCTGTTTTACGATATCGAGAGCCGGTCTACAAAACTATCCGTGAATTAGTGATGTCCTACTTTCATGAATATTTTACTAACCACGATGGAAAAAAGACTTTGCGCTCCTATTCTCTGCCTGTCGATTTATCCCGCTTTGATGCAAAAGGCTGGATGACTGCAGAGGAAGATCTCTGGTATGTTCCTGAATACTTACTTGAAGTATCTCACAAACCGATTCTTTCACGTTCTCAGATTGCCATGCTGCGCAAAGCTGATCCAATCGAAGTTAAAGCAGGAAAGATGGTGGAGTGGGAGAATTCTAAAAAATAAAAATGGGACCGCGAAGACTTTCAATCTACAACCACGTGATTGCAGGCATTTGAACTCCGGTCGCACCCACCCCAAGGGTGAATCCTCTCTTGCAAGCTTTATTTTTGCTTGAACCAAGCTAGACTACGGCCCCGATAAAACAAAAAAAAGGAAGCTGTTTAAAAATATATTTATAATTAATATTCTTGGTACCATAAAATCTTTGGATGAGTTTAAGAACAATTTCAGTAATGAGAACTAAGCTACTTCTCCTACAATGCTTCTCAACATATAATCAACCACTTTAATCTTAATTTTTTTATTCAATGGCAGTCTTCCTTTCACTCCGATTACTAAGGGATAGGTCCCCATCTGCCGGCAGAAAGTTGTTTTCCCATCATACATCTCTGTGAAAACATCAGTCATGATCGTTCCTTTCGGCAGAATAATCCCTAACATGGGATAATCTATTTTCTGTCTGATTTCATTCCGCCACTTCCAGTAATATTGCTTGTTCTTTCTGAGATATTTTGTTCCACCATGTTTTTCTAAGTACGTGTCTGGAAGAACCGCCACTTGTCGGATATTAATCCTGCGCAGCATCAAGCCTTCATTTATAATCTGTTGCAAGGCTTCCATATTTTTCTTATGTGTCTCTTTGCTTTCATCTAACAATCCGAAAATAATATTTATCCCAGGCAAGAATTTAGGTAAGCCATTTTCTCCTCTTTCGGCGCCATACTTGTTGATGATCCTAATCGCTTTCATGGCCATGGCTGGGACGGTATTCAACAGATTTTGTTTGACTACGGTTGGATCAAAGCTTTCCACACCAAAAGCAGCGATATTTCCAGACGTGCAATGTTCGACAATCGCTTTGGTGATCTCTTCTCCGCCTGGCGCGACCACGGAATTTGGATTGACATTATCTATCTGTAACACTTCAATCTGCGGGCATTCTTTTCTGATCTGCTGAAGCAGTTCAATCGGCCTATCTGAAGCATAAAAATCAGCTTGTTTTCCTAATCTAAAAAAGCGTGCCCCTTCTTTATAATATGCTTTTACTTCTTTTACGACGGATTCCATCTTTCTATTGACAAATTTGCTCTTTATCGGTTCAGTACAGAAACTGCATTTACCTACTTTGCATCCTCTCCCGGTTTCGATTTCAATCATCCTTCTATCAGGGATATGCTGCATGATTTCTGCACCGGCTAGGGCGAATCTATCTAAATCAGTAAATGCTACACCATAATCTTTGATTTCAAAATCGTGCTGTACTTTCTCATAAAACTTGCCGCCTTCTAATTGCGTGCCAAACACTGCCGGCCCAGTAAGTATTTTTTTGCAGTTAATATCCTGGAGCAAAGGCACTACTTCCTGCAAAGTTCCAGGTAAAGCAGTAAGATACTTCCCCGGCACATGTACGCCTAACACAATGATTAAAATATCCGTGTCTGCCAAAACCTCTTCTGCGTCGTTATTGGTAAGATTGTAAATCAGAATATTAGTTTTTTCTTTCTCGGAAGTTTCTTTCTTAATTTTGTGATATCTTTTCCAGAGGCGCAAATCATCGATAGTAAGGTAAGCGACTTGATGTCCTTCCACCTTCAGCTGCCCGTAAATATATCTCGGATATGTTCCTAAGTAAGGTGGTACGCCTAATCCGGAAGCCTCATCGGTGTAGCAGTCTAAGATGGTATATTTCATAGAATTATGTGTTCTAATGAGTATTTTATAAACATTGTTATGATTTTTTCCGTCGTGGTTTTGGTAGTAGAGAAGTTACTTTTGTGACTACATCATCAATAGCATATGGTTGAGCGACATAATGAAATTTGTTTTGTTCTATCCAATCTTTAATATTAACTTTAATCTGTTCATCAGCAAGTACGATTATAGGTGCATCTTTTTTTTGGAAAAAAGGAGTGATGGTAATCTTAAAATTATCTGCTCTGGTCTCTGGCAACCAGTTCTCTCCATACAATTTTGTATCATACAGGACAAGGTCATATTTTTTCGGCAACAAAATGGAATTTTTGCAACGGGATATTTCCCAAGCAAATCCTAAGAAATCATTAAGATATTCTACTTGATGTCTTTTGCGTAGCCCAGCTACTAAACCATTTTCTTTTTCCTGTTCAGATTCTGGTGCTCCATAGAGTATTCGTGCCATTATTATTTCACATCAGAACCCGCTCTTATTCTCAGGATTTCTGTAATCTTATAAATTGCTCTGTCCAGATGGTAAGGCTCATCAATCTGGCTAAATCCTACTTTTTTTACCAGAGGCTGTAGTTTCATAGCAAGATTCATCTCTGCAAGAATTATCACTGATGCTTGCGCGCTGGCTAGATATTTAGCGGTGAGCATTTCAAAACATTCTATCTTCTTTTCCGGCGTCGCCTCAGGATAAAATAAATCGCTATCATATATCACCAGGTCATATCTTTGCTCTTTTGCAATCAATGGCGTCTTAGCCAGTTCCCAAAACATGCCCTGCCCATCATTCTTTATGTAGGTCACCTCGTGTTCAAGCTTCAGTCTTGCAACCAAGCTATCATGGGTATCTTGGTATTTTCCTTCTGGACCACCAACGAGAATTCTAGCCATAATTTCATCAAAGCTCTCGGCAGATATAAACATTGTGCGCAACGTTTAAAAATAATCTCCCTTTTTGGTTTGATAACGGCCCCATAGCTTAGTCCGGTGGAGCGCACGTTCCGCAAGGATGCGAAACTGATACACTGAATAAGTGAAGACATCGTGAGGTCCGGTGTTCAAATGGCCAATATCTTAGGCGACATGGGCGGGTTACCAGTAACCCACCGCGACGATTAGATATTGCCGTGAAAGTCACCGTGGGGCCATTTTTTTAATTATTCTATCATCAACTACTACAAATCATATTATTGAGCATATATTCCTCTGCCTCTAAATCTTTAAATATCCACTCTTTCCGAATAACTACATCAGTGAGGGGTGTATATTAATGAAAAAAGTAGTGAGTGTAATCATAATCCTAGTACTTTTAATGTTTCTAATCAGTTGTGTCAACTATAAAACACAGCCGCAAAATGAGGAAGATACTCGTTTAGTGGACGAGATCGCTAAAATAGAACAAGAGCTGCAATTAGAAAATAAACCAGCGCAACCAGAAAGTGAAGTTCCGGAAGTGCTGGAACAAAAAGTCGATGAAGAAGTAGTCCTTCCAGAACTTACCCAGGAATCAGCAAAGAACGAAGAGATGCAAGTGATCGAAGTGAATGAAAATGAGATGGTCAGGCTAAATGTAAAAATAAACGACCCTGACCAAGATTCTGTGGAATATTCTTTTACTTCTCCATTAAATAAGTTAGGGCAATGGAAAACTAATTATGGAGATGCTGGTGAATATATAGTTACTCTCACCGCTACCGATGGAAAGCTTACTACTGAAAGACAGATGAAGATTGTAGTTAATAGGGTCAATGTTCCTCCTCTGGTAAGCAGCGTTGCTGATCTCCATATCCAGGAAGGGGAAGTTGTAAGCTTCAAACCAGTCGTTTCTGATCCTAATGGGGATAAGGTTACAGTTACTGTCTCCGAACCTTTACAAAGCGGCACTTTTGCTACAGACCATACTAGTTCAGGGGTGTATCAAGTAAAAGTGGTAGCTAGTGATGGAGAATTACAGACTGAAAAAACATTTACTTTGCTTATTGATGATGTGAATGAGCTTCCGGTCATAACTAACCTTGATGATCTTGCAATTAAGGAAGGAGAACTGGTTAAAATCCAACCTACAGTTTCCGATCTTGATGGAGATGACCTAAAAGTAACGATCAGCGATCCGGTCGGTGATGATGGTGTCTGGCAGACTGGGTATACTGATCACGGCGAATACTTTGTGATTGTTACTGCAAATGACGGAAAAGGCGTGGTCACCAAAAAAGTGAAGATGCTTGTCGAGGATGTCAATATGCCTCCAGAAATAGTCGAAGTAAAATTAGCTGTGAATTGATTTATTTTTCCTTTGTTGGTTCAGCTGTTCCATCTTCGGAAAAAATTCCAATTAAAAGTCCAATCATATGAATATTCAAAAAATGTTAATTTTGTTTGTACTTTTTTCTTTTCTGATAGTGCCTAGTGCTATTGGCGTAGTTAAAACATTTCAGGTGGAGGAGACTGATTTGGTAACTATCTCTCCGGAAGCTCTTGATCCTGATAATGATCAAATAATATATTCTTATTCTCCACCATTAAATGAGCAAGGACAATGGCAGACCGGCTATGAAGATGCCGGAGAATACCTTCTTAAGATCACTGCTTCTGATGGTATCAACCAAACCACCAAAGAAGTGACTTTAATTGTTGACAATAAAAATCAACCTCCATATTTGACAGAAAAAAAAATAACAGTGAAAGAACTTCAGCTTCTTGATTTGAAGCAGTTTGTCACAGATCCAGATCATGATGTCTTAGAATATATTTTTACCAAACCATTTGATAGGTCAGGGCTTTGGGTGCCTGATTATGATGATCAGGGAACTTTTGTAGCTAAGTTTAACATCTTAGATGGAAAGTTTACTGTTCCTGCGCGTATAGAAATAGAAGTGCTCAATACTAACCAACCGCCAACCATCGCAAAATCCTTCTCTGATCAAGAAGTTATCTCTCTATCTGAAAACGAAAAACTTGCTTTTCAGGCAGAAGCGACCGATGGAGATCAGGATGATATTTCTTACTCTTGGATCTTGAATGGGCTTCCCATAGGCAATGAAAATAGTGGTGAATACTTTTTTGATTTTGAAAGCGCAGGACAATATGAACTGGCATTGACGGTCACTGACGGGAATTATGATGTGGAAAAGAAATGGCAAGTCCACGTTGAAAATACTAATCGTAAGCCGACCATTGCTTTGTCACCTATTATTGTTAAAGAAGGAGAAGCAGTAACGTTGGTTCTTCCTGCTCAGGACGTAGATGGCGATGTACTTGCCTATACTTTTGATGGAAAATTTGATGAAACTGGAAATTGGCAGACTACTTATGAAGACGCTGGAAAGTACAAAATTAATTATTATGTGTCTGACGGAACTGAGAAAATCAAAGAGAAAGTAGGGGTTACTGTCCTCAATATTGATCGTGCTCCAGAAATACATCTGTCGAAAGAATTGGAAGTAAAGGAAGGGGAAAATCTTTCTTTTGTGGTTGATGCAGTTGATCCAGATGGAGATGTTTTAAATATCTCATTCCTAAATGCTCCAGAAGGAGCTTTATTTAATTCGGAAACAAACACTTTTAGCTGGTCTCCAGGGTACGATGTTATCAAAAGAAGAGAAGGTATGTTCAGTAATATCCTCAATACTCTTCGGCTAGAACAGCGATTATTACGGCAAAAAGAAGAAGTGTTGGAAGTGAAGGTCTGCAGTCAGGATCTCTGCTCCATGGGAAAAGTTCCGGTCGTAGTCTATAATTCTAATCGGGCTCCAGTGTTGAAAGTGCCATCTACCTTAACCTTGACCGAATCTGAAGTCTTGCAGTTAGAACCAAGTGCTTATGATCCAGATGGAGACATTGTACGATATTATTTTACTGAACCAATGCATAAAAGAAAAGGACAATGGGAAACTGCTTATGAAGATGCAGGGGAATATACTGTTTATGTCACTGCAACTGATGGGATTGCTCCGCAGACCTTGCCAGTTACTGTAAAAGTGCTGCAGAAGAATAGGCAGCCTACCGTGATGATATCTCATGACCAATATGTGTTATTGGAAGGAGAAGAATTTATTCTTCCGGTGGAGACATTTGATTTTGATAATGACTCCATTTCCGTGCATGTTGAAAACTTGCCAGAGGGAGCATCCTTTCGCAACAACACCCTGACCTGGAAACCTGATTATAACGTTGCTGTTCCGGCTCCTAAAGAAGAAAGTTCACTCTTGAGTGAGATAAGCTTCTTAAACGGGGGGTCTGGCAGCCAACAGGAACGTTGGATCAGCTTTGTTGTTTCTGATAAGGAATTTGATGTTAATCATCCGGTGAAATTAATAGTGAAAGACGTCAACCAAAAACCAGAGATACGCAGCTTTGCGCCACAGGAACTTGCACCTATAGTCCTGCGCCCAGGCCAACCTTTTAACTTCTCCGTCCATGCTGTTGATATTGATGGGGGTAATCTTACCTATAGCTGGACTTTTGAACCAGGAACAGATACAGTTACCGGATCTAGTTCAGTAGAAAGAACCTTTGTAACGCCAGGGGAAAAGAAAGTGTTTGTTGTAGTGAGCGATGGGCAATCTGAAGTTTCTCATGAATGGAAAGTAACCGTGCAGGAAGAAAAGATTATTTTCAATCCTTCAGAAGTTGCCTTAGAAGAGCCAAAGTTTAAAGTGTATGTGATTGAATATTGAGAGAATAATAAAAAATGATTAGTAAATTCACTCACATCTTTCCTTACACGTTCTAACTTTAATATAATGTTCTGGATCAAAAGGGATATGGCTTCCTTTAAGGGGAGTAAATTTTAAACTCTCTTTTCCATCTTCATCTTTTTCTAACATTAAAGTGTGAGGAGTATATCCCACTAAAAAATAAAAAAATCTGCTCATGTTAGGATGAATCCTGATGCAGCCATGCGATGCTCCGCCGTATTCAACACTAGAAGGCCAAGGAGTGAGATGAATCCTGTAGCCATTATCTCCGTCCTGCCAGCCGCGGAAAGGATCCTTCTGCGGCTTGTTATCATAATACAAGGGTGTATTGAGCATGCCAAAGGCATTAAACGGCCCGGGAAGTTTTTCCTCGTCTTTAACTTCCTCTTCCGCTGCTGCCCATTGCGGCGGATTCCAATGCGGCAGAATAGTGACTTGTTTTAAATAAAATTCGCGGCCAGGAGTTTTGTATTGCTTTTGAGTACCTTTTTTTTTGTTTTTAACCCAGCCACCGACCACAGCTTTGGTTTGCCATAACTCTACTTTTTGCTCATCCTCCCATGCATATAATTTTAAGTTTGTTTTGACCCTCATTCTTTCCCATTTTCCTGAGTCCCATTTTTCCACTTCAATTTCTAGTTTCATCGAATTTTGCTGATACCGTTCAGGAATTTCCAGATATACGGTTTCGTTTTGCTGTCCTGCAGCAAAAAATTGATCTACTCCTTCAACAGAATCAAGATGTAATTGTTTTGCAGTACTACCTACTAACTTGTTTAATTCTGGCTGTTCAATCACATAAGGATAACGTTCATTGGATTTAGGATTTTTGCATTTAGCATGAAAGACGCGTTCTTCCAGAACTCTGTGCACTCCGCTAAAAGCATATTCTTCAAAATCTTGGTTGAGCAATTCTTGGGTAGCCCTATTCACTGCCCCCTCTGCTTTCAACTCATAAAACTTACCGTTACTAGTAACATAATTGCTCAGAAGGCGCCGCTGATGGTATTTCTGATAGTTGAGTACAGCCAGGCTGGTTTTTGCGTCATAAATACCATTTATCTCTCCTGGATAGAAATCTTCCCACTGTAATATTCTTTGAACTTTCTGTATTGTTTTTACTTGTTCCTGCAACGTTTCCAGTTCTTGCTTGATCAGTTGCGTTTTATTTTCAGAAATATTTTTACCATGTAATTGTTGTTCTAAGGAAGATATTTTTTTAAAAGTGCCTTCCGTAGTGTAAGGTACAAATTGCGGTTCAATCTTTGGTTGCTGTTCTTTCCCACGCCTTTCTATAGCTTTCGCATAATGTTCAAATTGTTTTCGATGATGCGCAAAGCTGGAAAAAATGCCGAAACGTTCACGCTGGAAAGGATTATGTAAAATCTCTTCATTAAGAAAATATTGTTGCGCGTCTCTGGATTGAGATAATAATTCAGGAATGAAATGATTGGAAAGGTCGATAGTGCATAATATTCCTTTTGGCTGCACTTTTTCTTCTAATTTCTCCGGCGGTCTGATTTCTGGAATTTGTATCACTATTTTAGGGATAGGCAACTGCTCTAGCTTCTGCAGTTTTTCATTTTGGCAGTTAAAAAGGAGCGTACTTAAGAAAATAAGGGATTTTTTATCCATAATCATGTGAAATGGTTGTTATTTATTAAGATATACATCTGTTTTCTAGAATCGTAAAGTTTAAATAACATATGACGTTTTAATCATGTATGGATCATGCCTTACCAGTCTACAAGATATTTTTCATCTCTTTAGCTAATCCTAACCGCTTGCAAATCATCAACCTTCTTCGTGAAGGGAAGAGAAATGTTACTGAAATCTGTCACGGAACTGGTTTTGAGCAATCTATGGTCTCTCACAATCTAAGAAGATTAGAACGGTGCGGTATGGTCTTTGTGGAACAGAAAGGAAAAAATAGGTATTACAGCCTTAATGAAAAAACTATCAAACCTTTAATGAAGATAATTGATGTTCATATGGAACAATATTGTGCTAAAATTCACGAGGGAATAAGATGAAAAAAACAGCTGATGAAATACGAACGTCAACATTGAAGATCTCTGGTATGCATTGTGCCAGCTGCAGCACTATACTGACAAAAGCCCTGCAGAAAGTTGACGGAGTAACATCTGCAGTAGTGAACTATTCTACTGAAAAAGGAACAGTTACCTTTGATTCTGCAAAAACAAATGAAAAAGCATTAGTTCAAGCCGTGCAGAAAAAAGGTTATGGTGCTCAAGTGTTGGGAGAGGGAAGCTATGCTCAAGAAGAGCTACTGCGTAAAAAAGAAATTCAACAATTAAGATTTAAAGTGATATTTAGTTCAGTATTAGCTCTTCCGGCTCTTCTGATTAGTATGTTTTTTGTGTCTCTCCAGTACCAAGAATATATTCTGTGGGCCCTTTCTACGCCAATTCAGTTTTACATAGGGTGGCCTTTTTATCAAGGAACCTGGGTCGCGCTGAAAAACAAGTCTGCCAACATGGATTCGCTGATAGCGATTGGAACCAGCGCGGCATATTTTTATTCTCTCTACACCATTTTTTTTGCAGCAGAAGGACATCAATATTTTGAGATTTCTGCCATCTTAATCACGTTGGTCTTACTTGGTAAATATCTGGAAACTGCTGCCAAAGGAAAAACAAGTCAGGCTATCGCTAAATTAGTAAAGATGGGAGCGAAAACTGCAACTGTTATTCGTAAAGGAAAAGAGATAAAGATTCCTATCGATGAAGTGGTTGTTGGAGATTTAGTAATAGTTAAACCTGGGGAAAAAGTTGCTGTTGATGGTATTATTACTGAAGGTTATTCAGCAGTTGATGAAAGCTTAGTCACTGGAGAAAGCATTCCAGTAGAAAAGAAAAAAGGAGACAATGTTATTGGATCTACTATCAACAAGCAGGGAACGTTCACATTTAGGGCTACAAAAGTAGGTGCCGAAACTACTCTCGCCCGTATTGTTAAACTTATCGAAGAAGCGCAAACAAAAAAAGCGCCGATTCAACGCTTTGCTGATGATGTGTCTGCTTATTTTGTTCCTATTGTCATTGGCATTGCAGTTATTACCTTTCTGACTTGGTTTTTTGCATTAAATGCAACTTTGGATTTTTCCTTGATTGCTGCAGTAGCAGTATTAGTGATAGCTTGTCCCTGCGCTTTAGGTTTAGCTACCCCTACATCTATAATGGTGGGGACAGGAAAAGGAGCGTTGCATGGCATTTTAATTAAAGGCGGCGATGTGTTGGAAGCAGCACATAAGCTAAAGTATGTGGTATTTGATAAAACCGGAACTATCACCAAAGGAAAGCCAGCGGTGACTGAAGTGGTTGCCACTAAGGGAATCTCAGAGAAACAGATATTAGAAATTGCTGCTAGTTTAGAAAAAAGTTCTGAACACCCTTTAGCAGAAGCGATTGTACAGGAAGCTAAAAATAAAAAAGTTGCGTTGAAAAAAGTGTCTCATTTTCAGGCGGTGGTTGGAAAAGGTGTAAAAGGAAAAATAGGCGCAAAAGAATATTATTTTGGAAATATAAAATTGATGAAGGACAAGAAGATTTCAGTTTCTTCTTTGATGGCTTCCATGGAAGCTCTGGAAGAGGAAGGAAAAACAGTGATGATCCTTGCTGACAGAAAAAGAGTTATAGGGTTAATAGCCGTTGCCGATGAAATTAAAGAGGATTCCTCTGAAGCCGTTGCCGTTCTTAAAAAAATGGGTATTATTACCTACATGATTACTGGAGATAATAAAAGAACCGCAGCTGCAATCGCCAAGAAAGTCGGCATTGATAATTTTTTTGCGGAAGTCTTACCTGAAGATAAAGTGGCCCATGTTAAGGAATTGCAGAGGAAAGGAAAGGTTGCGATGGTAGGAGATGGTATTAATGACGCGCCAGCTCTTGCACAAGCAGATATTGGCATCGCTATGGGCTCAGGAACAGATGTAGCTATGGAAACGGGAAACATCGTCCTGATGAAAAACAGTCTGCTGGACGTTCCTCGAGCGATTAAATTAAGCAAGATGACTATGGCTAAAATCAAACAGAATATGTTTTGGGCCTTGATTTATAACATCTTGGGAATTCCCATCGCTGCGGGAGTATTGTATCCTTTTACGGGGTGGTTGTTGAGTCCTATGCTTGCTGGGGGCGCGATGGCCTTAAGTTCTGTAAGCGTGGTGACTAATTCGTTATTATTGAGGAGAAAATCTTTAAAACTGAAGAAGATCTAGGATGAAAACATGAAAAAACTCAACCTTAAAGTGCAGGGAATGACTTGTTCCAGTTGTGAAGTATTGATAGAAAGAAATCTGAAGAAGATCCCTGGTGTGGAGAAAGTAAAAGTCAGTCTGTCAAGGGAAGAAGCAGAGATAGAATGTTCTGATGACGTTAATATTCAACAGCTTCAAGATGCAGTAAAAGAAAAAGGATATACCTTAACTGCGCAGAAAGATTTTATTGAAAATCCGCCGAAACGTTCTTTCATCCTCAAAGACAAAGAACGTTATTCAGAAATTGGTGCAGTTATGGTAGTAATTATTGGCGCATATATTCTTCTTCGGCAATTTGATCTTCTTCCAAAAGGTTTGGGAGTTACCGATAACATGAGTTATGGATTTATTTTTGTGATAGGTCTCGTTGCTGCTACTTCAACCTGTTTGGCAGTTGCTGGCGGTTTGTTGCTGGCTGTTGCAGCAAAATTTAATGAAAAGAATCCTCATCTTACAAGATGGCAGAAGTTTAAGCCGCATATTTATTTTAATGTTGGCAGGATCGCTTCTTACACTTTACTTGGCGGAGCTATTGGCGCTTTAGGTTCAGTACTGACTCTTTCTCCAGCAATGACCGGCATATTTACTATCATTGCTAGTCTTTTGATGATTGTGATGGGTCTACAATTATTAGGGATATTCCCTTGGCTGAATAAAGTTCAGATCAAGATGCCAAAGTTCATAGCTCATAAAGTCTATGATGCTAGCAATGATAAAATCAGTAAAACTTCTTCATTCTTGTTTGGCGCAGCTACATTTTTACTGCCCTGCGGGTTTACTCAAGCCTTGCAATTATATGTGTTGGGAAAAGGAAGTTTTATGGTCGGCGCATTAACCATGCTGGCTTTCTCGCTCGGAACATTACCCTCATTAGTTTCAGTTGGTGCATTTTCCAGCTTTACCAAAGGAAATGTCAAGAAATACTTCATGACTTTTTCAGCAGTATTGATCATTTTCTTAGGCATTTTTAATTTAACTCCTGGCTTTAATTTAGTAGATGCAGGAATCGCTTTATCTTCTGTTGACAATAATGTTGATAGCAATAACGATGTTCAGATAATTGGAGAGAACATGGATAAACAAGTTATCAATCTTGAAGTAAGGGGATTAGATTATTTCCCTGATAGATTTATCCTTAAAAAAGGAATCCCTGTGGAGTGGAATATTGACGGAAAAAATGCTCAAGGCTGTGCAGGTGTAATCAGTGTTCCAAAATTAGGGATAATTGAGAAACTTCCACTTGACAGCATTAAAACTATCACTTTCACTCCTCAGCATACTGGAAAAATGACTTTCACTTGCGGCATGGGCATGGCAGGGCCTGGAACTTTTGAGGTCATAGCATGAAGACAGTAATAACCGTAAAAGGCACGCACTGCAATTCCTGCAAAATCTTGATTGAAGAAGTATGTTCTGAAATGTCTGGAGTGAAATCTTGTTCTGCTGATTTTAAGACTGGAAAAACAGTTATCGAGCATGATGGAAAACTGGATTTGAAAAAGGTAAAGAAAGAAATTGAAGGATTAGGAGAATATAAAGTTTCTATTTAGAAAAATACTGCTCCATCCATCTATCTGGGTTATACTAATTCAGGTTGATAAGATGATATCATTTTTGCTTCTCCAAGAACAGTGGATCGATAAATAGATCCTCCCTTGAAAACCCTTAGTTGGGGATGGTCGCTCTTAAGAGTATAGAATAATAAATCGGGAAGTTCAGCTGAAAGAGCGATAGCATTCAAGTGTCTGGTTCCGCCATCCGCAGTTTCCTTTAAATGTTTATATGTAGCGACTGCTTCCGGCTTTTTGGAGTATACTCCTAAATCAGGAAGAATATATTGACCGCTGTGCATTATCTTTCCATCTTTGCCGATCAAGATTGCTCCATCTATCTCCATCGCTTCTTGAAGAGCTTCAAAAGCCTGAGCATCATTCAAATAGATTTCTTGATCTTTAAAGAGGTCTTTGCCTACACTTATATCAATTCCTGGGATGTTGAAATAAGAAGAATGCCTTTTTGAATCATATCCTAATATAGCGCAAAGGCCATGGATTCCGTATTCTCGACCTTCCTTTTCGGCTTGCTGTATTTCCTTATTGCGTATCTGATCAAGAAGCAGATAGAGTTTATCTTCTAAATCTGGAGAATAGTTGATTGGCGCAGTCATTTTAAATCCTTTCTTAATTATATCTAAAAGGTATAGCTTTTCCCTCTATTTATACCTTTTCAGGCTTATTTTTTTACTTTTATCCAAAATAGGCGTTAGATTTATTAATAAATAAAATAAAACGGTGGTATGCACAAAATAGGTCGCTCTTTAGTTTTTCTACGTTCTGAAAATGCCAGAATGAGTTTCAAGGAGCTTTCTCGTATGTTAAAGAAAAGCCCTCAGCTGCTTAAATATACAGTTTCAAACCTGGAAAAAGAAGGTATTCTCCATCACCCTTTTTACATATTTGATTATTCTTATTTTGGTCTTATCCTCTTTCGTGTCTATTTTAAAAGTTCGTACGTCCGAGAACAGGATAAGCTCAGATTGATTAAAGAACTTACCGAAAATCCGTATGTCTTGGCGGTCTATGAATTAGTGGGCGAATTTGATTTAAGCGTCGAATTTGCTTCTCCAAATCCTTCTAAATTTAATAAAGAATTCAAAAAAATCATCAGCACTAATCCCTTGCTGAAAGAATATAAAATCGTCCTGAATATCGTAACCCACATCTTCCCTCGATCTTATCTCGCTGATAAAAATTCCGAATTACTCAATCTTTATGGCCAAAAAATAGTGGGTGGTGATCGTGAAAAAGAAATTTTCAAACCGGAAGAATTGGCAGTCATGCAAGTTCTTCTGCATCACCCAACAATCCGTTACACTAAGCTAGCCAAAGAATCTGGCCTAAACATTAAAACAGCTAAGTCTATCCTCAATAATCTTACCAAACGAAACATCATCCGCGGCTGCAAGTATCTTATTGATAAAAACAAGCTAGGCATACAAAAAAATCGCTTATTTCTGAAGCTGCATAATTTAGATGTGGAACATGAATCCCAGCTGCTTGAATATCTGCACGATAATCCGGAAGTGATTCAATTGAATAAAACTGTAGGCGATTGGGATATGGAAATAGATCTTGAATCATCAGATAAAACCAGGACTAGATACATCATCAGCAAACTGCGGGAAGAGTTCAGCGATCTGATCGCCGGATTTAATCTGATAGAAGTATATGATTATTATAAACGAACGTATCTGCCGGAATATCTGTTCAAGGAAGAGTGAGGTCTTTGTTAGAAATTTGAATGACTGAATTTAAAGTGGTTAAATTAATAAAGAATCCTTTGTTTTTTGTGAGGATGGATTTGGCAATTGTTGTGCAAGACGTAAAAGCAAAGGATTTTCCAGTAGTTGATGTTTCTGTTGGCGGTCAATATGTCATTAAGGAAAAGTATATGCATCAAGGTAGAGAGGTTGGAAACTTCACATCTCATAATGAATTTTATATTTCTGATGGGAGAAGGAAAGAGAAAATTGGCGAAAAATTGATTGAATATACCGCACCATGTGCTTATGTTGATGAAAAGAGATTGGGAACAATTCCTGCTTCAGAATTAGAAATGAGAAAATATCAACTTTCTTTATGTTTAGAAGTTTCAAGAATACTAAGTGAACGAGGTATTACAACTACCATAACTGGAAAATCCGTTGAGGAGATTACATCTATTGTAGGTGAATGGACTGAATTGATGTCCAGTTATTTTGGTGATAACCACTTATAACTCAAGAGTGCATTATTTTGTAGACATAGAAGTTTTTGTGATGAAATTTTCATTACCACCAATAGATATTCACTCCCTAAACCTAAACGACAACTCATTATACTCAACCGTATCATAGACACAGATCCCTTCTTCTTTATATAATACAAATTCAGCTACACCGTTATCTAATGTGAATTTGCTGCAGATGGTGCAGTACGGCTCACCAGATTTTTTCTTGTTTCCCTGCTCATCTAAGCGGATGAAATATAATCGTGAGCCTGGAAGTTTTTCCGGATGATGTTGCAATGCATCAATGATTGCCCGCTGTTCTGCGTGCATACAACAGGTTTTGTCAGATTTGAAATTAGCTGGCAGGGAATCTTTTAAGCAGTATTCTAATTTTGTATCTAAAGGGGGAGAATTATATCCTTTTCCGATGACCTGGTCATCTTTGACAATCACTGAACCGCATTTTGAACGGAAACAACAGGCATATGCAGCGGCGGTCGCCGCATCATCAATATATTTGAAAGCTTTCTTCGCTTCTTCACCAGAGAGAATTATCATTATTTTGAAGCAAAGGAGAAAATATAAATATTTATTGGTTCTGCAGAAGAGTTATTTCCGTCCTAATCCCTTCTTGATGTTTGCCATCAATTTGTCAATCTGCTCCTGATCAACATTATCATGCCGTGTCTGCGGCTTGACTTCCTTGTTTTCTTGCGCGCTCTGCAGCATGGAAGCGACAAAGATAGACGCACCATCCTTTTTTTGCGTTGGTTTTTGATTCATATAAAAAAGAAAATGTTTAGGTATTTAAGGTTTGTTGTAATGGATTTACAGAAAAAGCAATCCAGCACAAACGCTAAACAGCAACAATTATAAATTCATAAAAAGTACTCAGTGTTATGAAAAAAGTGATAGTATTTCTGTTATTTTTAGTCTTGATGACGGTAGGTTGTACTCAACAACCAGAGCTTGAAGTTCCTGAAGACAATGAACCAGACAACCAAATTGCTGAACTACCCACACCTGAACCTGCTCAAGATTCTTTAACAGATGATGATTTAACAGATGACAAAGAGGAAGAACTATCTGTAGAAGAACGCCACTGGAAGAGAGTATTTGCTAAAGCATTTGAAACAGTTGATTGTCCTGAGCCTCGTGATCCGAGTAGTTTGCCAAAGGGGTATTACAAAGGCCCAATGATAGATACACATATTCATCTACAGAACTTACCGGGTGGTGCACCAGGATTTCCTGATGATTATTATACAGGAGATAATTTAGGAATAAAGCGCAGCATGGATGAATGGGTTTGTATGATCAATGTTGAAGGGACTAAACAAGTGTGGGGTTTCTTTCCCGTCGCTGAGCCTATAGTGCAAGAATCTGTAGATGTAGTTAAGATGACTTTAGAAAAATATCCTGACCTTTTTGTTCCTTTTATAAACCCACCAGGCCAGGTTGAAGCCACAGTAGCTGCAAAAGAACTGGAGATGATGCTAAATTTGGAACTCGGATTATTCAAAGGTTATGGTGAAATAGGTTTATATGGAAATCCTAATTCTCCGCCACTTTCACCAAATTCTCCAATCTTGATGGAAATTTATCCAGTAGTTAAGAAGCATAAATTAGTTGTCTATTTCCATCTTGATCAGGGGCAAAAAGAAGCTTATGAAAATGTTGCTAGAGCAAATCCAAATATTATTTTTGTTTTCCATGGGGGTAATTTGTTTGATATTAGTGAGACTCAAGCAGGTATATCGCATGATGAAAAAGTTTTAGTTTTTATAGAAGAATTACTTTACAATAATCCAAATATTTATTATACAGTGAATGAACTTTATGGAGGAGATTGGTTATTAGAACCGGGCAGAAGCAAAGAGAAATTTTTAGAAAATTTTGTAGATTATGAAGCTTTACTTGAGATTGATCTTCCCATGTGGGAAGGATTTATTGAAAGACATCCAGATCAAGTGTTATGGGGTACAGATAGGGGAGGTCCAGCTATTTGGGATAAAGATCCTGAGGTTGCATTGACTTTGAATAATTATACTCGTGTGTTTATTGACAGACTTGATCCTTTAGTGCAGGAAAAGTTTGCATATAAAAATGCTGAAAAATTGGTTGGAGGGTCATGATGATTGTTCCTAAAATAAGTATAGTGCTTTTGACTATTTTAGTTCTAGGCTGCAGTCAGATCGAAACAGAACAAGTCAAAATCCCACTAGAAATAGAAGAAGCTGCAATCGAGCCAAATACCCAGAATAATCAACAGGAGAACACTACTCAACAAATTGCTCCGCAAACAACTGAACAAAAGAATAAAACTCCTGAAATTAAAGAAGTCATTCCCGAGACAATCAAGCCTCAATTTGAACAGATATGGCAGGATCGCATCGACGCAACAATGGCATCTTCTTACTGTCCCCCAGTACGGAAAATAACCTATCCAGACGGTTATTATACTGGTCCATTAACAGACACGCATCTGCACATACCTGAGATTCCTGATTGGGCAACTGATGAAGAGCCCAGTGCCGATGAACTCAAAGGGAGGTTTGGCGGACCGGGTGCGTTCCTAGGCTTGAATGTCAAGATAAGCGAGATTGCCTGCACATTGAAGCACGAAGGCACGCACAAAAATTTCGCATTCTTTCCCGTGTATGAAGAAATGCCAGAACCAGAAATAATGCTGTATATCTGGAAACAAACCATGGAAATCTATCCCGAACAGTTCACACCCTTCATCATGTCGTCCGGCGATGATGATGATCCAAACGGCTATCCAACTGTCGACGCAAAAACGCTGAAATCAATGCTGGCAGTATATCCTGATTTATTTCAAGGCTATGGTGAAATCGGCCTGTATGAGCGTGAGGAAGGAGGATCGCCAGAACTTCCTCCTGATGCACCGCGCCTGCAAGAAATCTATCCACTTGTCAAGCAGCATAATTTAGTGGTCTATTTCCATCTCGGTGATGGCCATAAAGATAATTTTGAAAAAGTGTTAAAACAATATCCTGAAATTAATTTCATCTGGCATGGAGACCAGCTCTCGATAAGTGAAGTTGAAGATATACTCAGCAAACATCCTAATGCTTATTATGGCGTTGATGCCTTCTGGGGCAATGATCAAAATCTCTTCCATATGTTTGTAGGCAAGAGTAAAGAAGTGTATTTAAAGGAACTGGATGCAAAATTTAACAAGGTGCTGGGTGTTGCGGTGAGCGACTGGAAATCTGCTATCGAACGACACCCGGATAAATTTATCTGGGGAATTGATCGAGGAGATGCAGTTTGGAATTATGACTTAGATGTAGGACAAGCGCAGGTAAAACTTGCACGCGCCTTTATTGGAAAGCTTGATCCAGCAGTGCAAGAAAAGTTTGCATACAAGAATGCGGAAAATCTATTCAATTAGTTTTACGTCTTTTCTTCTCCACAACTTTAATAAAAAACCGTCTTTCTTACTCATAAATGGATCCTATTCTCAAGTTAGCCCTGCAGACTCTTGAACAAAACAAACAAGCTATCATCTTTGTTCCCAGCCGGGCCAGCGCAGAAAAGACTGCGGAAGAGGTCGCTAAGCTTACTGCTTTCTCTCTTCCTGAACTGGAACAGGAAATTCTGAAGGCAGCATCCACGCCGACGAAACAATGCCGTAAACTGTCTCACACTATCAAGAAAGGAGTAGCTTTTCATCATGCCGGATTACTCCAGAAACAAAAAGAATTGGTGGAAGATGAATTCAGGTCTGGGAAAATAAAAATTATCTGTGCTACTCCGACCTTAGCGGCAGGACTTTCACTTCCAGTCTTCCGGGTCATTATCAAATCGCTGAAACGATTCTCGGGCAGTTGGGGGATGGATTGGATTCCCGTTCTGGAATATTTGCAGATGGCCGGCCGGGCAGGGCGTCCAGAATATGAATCGTATGGGGAAGCGGTCTGTATCGCTAAAGATGAAGCGGAAAAGGAAGAGATTCATGAACGCTACATCTTAGGAAAACCTGAAGCGATCTATTCAAAATTAGCCGTCGAGCCTGTACTAAGGACCTATCTTCTCTCTCTGGTCTCTTCCGGCATCATTCGCGATCGAACTTCCATGAAAGAATTTTTCTCTAAGACCTTCTGGGCTTATCAGTTCAAGGACTTAGATAAATTAGAATCGATTATGGAAAAAATGCTGCATCTTCTCGAGGAATGGGGATTCATAACCATGGTGGGATCGGCCAATGCCGGTTTTGTTTCCGCCAATGAGCTTAATCAAGAGAAATTACGCCCTACTCCGTTGGGGAAGAGAGCCTCTGAATTATATCTAGATCCCTTGACCGCGCGGCATCTTTTAGATTGTCTGGCCATGTTCAATCCTGATAAGAATGCTTTTTCTCTTCTCCAGATGGTTTCTCATACCTTGGAGATGCGTCCGCTGTTGCGTGTGAAGAGCAAAGAGCAAGATACGATTCAAGAAGAGTTAACCAAACGATGTGACTATTTATTAAAGAAAGAGCCCAGCGCTTATGATCTAGAATACGATGGCTTTGTCAGTTCAATAAAAACAGCCTTGTTTTTCGACTCATGGATCGATGAAAAAGATGAAGATTTTTTGCTGGAAAAGTACGATATCCGCCCCGGTGAAATCAGGGTAAAACAGGAGACGGCTGACTGGCTCTTGTATGCAGCAGAAGAATTGGCAGCATTGCAGGACAATAAACTGGCGGTAAAAGAAATCCGTAAATTACGTCTACGAGTGCAGCATGGGGTCAAGGAAGAGCTTCTCCCCTTGATGAAACTGCATGGTATCGGTCGGATAAGAGCGCGGAAGTTAGTCTTGCACAACCTTAAGGATATCGGCGACCTCAAGAAAGCTGACCTTACTACCTTAAGCCAGCTTCTTGGCAAGGCGGTGGCAGAAAGCGTACACCAGCAGGTCGGAGAAGAAGTGAAAGAAGTGCCTGAAGGTAAGCGTAAGGGGCAGACCAGCATTTTGAAGTATTGACTACCTTTAAGTGACTAAATAACCAAAAGATTTATAAAATAGGGTATGATTAAAGGTATAGATTATTTTGAAAAACTATTCAAAATTATCTTAGAGACTTTGAAATGGTCGAGATTTTGCTCATAAACCAGTAACAAAATTAGCAAAATCCCTATTTTTCAAAGTTCTCTATAAAACGAGGTAATACGACCATGAATGATATAGATACTAAAACAGAGAAAGAGATGGACATTCCAGTAGAGGTAGAACTACTTTCTCCTACAAAAGAATCGTTGGATTATCTTTTAGCGGTCAAGGATAGTTTGGGAAAGGAGCAATTCAGCCATTACTCTTTAGCTAAATTATGGGGTTTACAATCTAATGTTAATCTAGCCTATGATAAACTGCCTAGTCATGCTAAATCAGCAGTTAGCATTATCGAGGATTATTCTAGCATCTGTGATGGTTTATCTAAATTAACTTTTTCAGTAGTTAAAGATAGAATAAAAAAGAAAGAATTTGGACACTATACTTTAGACCAGCTTATTCATTTAGAATCTAAAGTTAAGCAAGCTTATGAGACCATAACTGAACATACTAAATCAGCTGCTATGAATGACTACATTACTATCTGGAGTGGATTACTAGATTTAAAAGAAAAAAAGGGCTTATCCTATATAGTGGAAGCAGAACCTCCCACCAGGAAACCTAGGAGATAAATAAAGATGAGCAATTATATTAAAAATAACGGAACTGAACCAAAAAACTTTTTTGCAGATGGATTCCTCTCGCCTAAAGATAATCATGTAGATTACCTTGATCCTTTAGATTATATTACAGTAGTTCGTGAAAGCGTTGCAAGAGGAGAACTCCAAGATTATACTTTGACTGAACTTAAAAAAGTGGAAAAGCAATTTAGCCAAGCTTATACTTCATTATCTAATGAAGAAATTGGTAGAGATTCAGATACCGTCCATGAAACTCTTATGAGTATAGTTGATTTCAGACAAGATAAAGCAGAGGAATTGAAGCAAATGGTGAACGATGCTGTCTCTTTCTTGAATGAGATAATTGGCAACCATGATGCTGATGCACCTGAAAATCGTGCTCGAAGTAATATTGCTTATATTACAAAAGATCTTGCAGCTGGAAAATTTAAAAAATATAGCTTAGCTGAACTTAAGGAAATTGAAAATAAATTTATTAAATCTTATTCGGCTTTACCTCTTGATGAGCAAGAAAGAAAAAAAGAAGATTGCTACAAGGTCTTTGAGGATTTAGGCTATTTACAAATGGATACTCCAGAAGGATATATTGAATATTTGACTAATGATAATTACATCGATACTAAAATGGGTCTCCAATCTTGGAAAGGATATGCTTCTCCACGAATTACTGTCGAAGAACATGAAATGGATCTTGAAGAATTGAATGAGATTCTTTCTTTAGAAGAAAATAGCGCTGATCTTACTTTGAATGATCTATTGGCTGTATATAATCCTAAAGATTTTGAAGGAAAAAGACCGCAAATCTACAAAATCGGTTCACAAAAAGATAATGAAGCTAATTATACTCTTAAAACTCTCACCAGAGCAAAGGAAACTGCCGTTCAATCTTGGGAAGAATATTCCAGCAACGTTTTTTCTCCGCAAGATAAAGTCAGTTTCAAGGCTTATTGTGTAACTTCATTACCGGCAAAAAATGCTCCTGGTAAAATCACCGAGAAAAAAGTTATCATAAAAGAAAGAACCGAGAGTAAGCCAGTTTATGCTCAAGAAATAGAATATGATGTTGATGTTTCTGAATTCTGGGAAGATAAAAAACCTGTATACACAACTACAAAAAACTTAGAAAATGTGGTAGTTGCCTTTCCAACCAAAAAGAAAAGCAAAGTACTTTCTTTTATCGCTAAAGCCGCTATGGTTGCTGGGCTCGGCATCACTGCTTTTACCGGATACAATTATCTTGCTCCATCTGTGAAGGATGCTGCTGACCCTCAGCTTGAGCATTATCATGGTGCTTCTTCAGCAGAAGTAGCTTCTTCAGCGACTAGTGCAAAACCTGTTGAAAGATCGCATGAAAGCTCTGTCAAGGCCAAGAGCGTAGAAAACAACAGTAAATCAGTCATTGAACAACCAGCTGTTGTACCTCAAACTCCAACTGCTCCAAAAGCATCGCAGCCTAAACTGAGAGAATATCCTAACTCTTCTTGGGTTCCTTACGAGAGTGAATTTCATACCGTAGAAAAAGGCGAAACCATGGCGGGATTATATGAAGACTACGCTGCCAGAGGCGGAACCTTGTCCAGATCTGATTACTTTAAAGTTTTCAGGCAAGCTAATCCTCACGTTCAGGACTTAACTAGGATTTATACTGGCCAGAAAGTGATAGATGTAGGTACCGAAGTACATGTACAGGCTCTAACTTATACTTTATCTAAACTTGATTGTGAAACGCTGAAAGATATTTACAGTATCGATGATGTCAATGTCACTGGCGAAAAAGCAAATCATGTTGATCACAAAGTAAATGAACTAAAGAAAACCTTGATGTACTTAGACTGCAATTTTCTTGCTGATCTTAATAAAGGGAAGTAATTATTATTTATATAACTTTAAAAAATAGGGATTTTGCTAACGTTTTTCAAAATTATCTTTAGATTCTTCTGATAATTTTTGAATTCTTACACAAAGAAAAAAAATTAGAATTTAAAATAGTTCTTACTGTACATTAGCACAGAGAGCGTAAACTGTTAACGTCCATGTTTCCATGCTATTGCTATCTGGGTTTGTCTCCCGACCAGAAGCACTCCAACGCTTAAGTTCGCTTCCCACCATTTCAGGACGGCTATCCGTCAAAGCAGGCCTGGTTGCTGGTGGAGCACTTTGGCTACTGATCAAAGCGCCTCCGCTCACGAGCAGCTTACCGGCAGGACAATCTACTGATTCGAATTTGTAATCAGTATTGTCTGTAGAAGATACTGCTTCTACTTTCTCAAGTCCTGAAATCCCTACTGGGCCTACTGCTCCCTGCGGTCCTGTTGAGCCAGTATCTCCTTTCTCTCCTTTAGGTCCAATTGCTCCTTGCGCACCGGCATCGCCTCTCTCGCCCTGAAGCCCTTCAGGACCTAGTTGTCCTTCCGGACCGGCAGGACCTTGCGCCCCAGTTGTAGAATTACATCCAATCAAAAGACTGATAGTAATCAAAAGAATAACTGATAACAATAATGGCCTGATAAGGTTTTTGTTTTTTGTCATCTGCTAAAAGATATAATAAGTTTTCCTTACCGGTCTTGAGCGAGCATAGCGAGCGATGACCGGTGGTGCGTTTATATTCTAGAAGTTTTTTCTTATTCACGAAGTTAACCGGAAGCCAAAATACCCTCTGAGCCC